>Ga0310811_10001221_pt1 | contig 32963 bp, 33 predicted proteins | sample YCmetagenome_FD_207642 | JGI IMG/M metagenome (GOLD analysis project Ga0310811, IMG submission 207642) | Soil microbial communities from experimental microcosm in Duke University, North Carolina, United States - YC | ecosystem: Engineered > Artificial ecosystem > Soil microcosm > Unclassified ...
ATAACTCCGATATCACTTCATTAGTGACTGACGGTCACTAATGAACGAACGTTCTCGTCGCGCTGGGTGTATGAGGAGGGCAAGCCAGATGCGGCTGCGGCACGATCGCCGAAAGTGGTGACGCCTTGCGGGGATGGCTAAGAGCACTTCAGAAGGTGTTTCTCACGAAATCCAGTGAGGAAAGGAACGATTTGCCTATGTCAGTATGAGCATTATCGGTTTGCGCTTCTCCGCAGTACGCCACATACTTGGCCCACTATTTCCAGCCTTGTAGTCGTAACGTGGCGCGTACAAGGCGCTGCTCTTCCTGCTCGATTTCCCGCAAACTTTCGCATACGCTGCTGATGTGATCGGCTGCGGCCCTCCTCGCCTGCTCTGGCAGTTTGCTGGTCACCGCGTTATATAGACGCGCGTGGTGGCGGTCGATCAGTTTCTTGTGCGGATCCCGGTGATACAAGTTGTTGACCGACGCGAACACCGAGCTTAGGAGCAGTTCGGTCAGAGAGCTCAGGGTGTGCACAAGTACAGGGTTATGCGACGCCTCACAGATTGCTAGGTGAAAAGCGTGGTCAAGGTGCGCATGCGCGGACGGGCTTGTTTCCTGTGCCTGCGCGGCCAGCATTTCCTTGTAGCGTCGCGTGATGATTGCGAAATCCGCCGGCGTACCCCGTAGTGCGGCCAGACGCGCAGATTCCGCCTCCAGTAAGCCACGAACCTCGAACAGATCGTAGAGCGTTCGTGGCTGCGAGCCGAGCAGGTGCATGAGGGGCGACAACTCACCGCGGCCGTTAAGGCTTCCGACGAAGGATCCGCGACCATGTGATGTTTCGATGATGCCTCGTGCGCGCAGCAGCTTCAGGCCTTCTCGCAATGCCGTGCGTGACACGCCAAGCTTTTCGACGAGGCGTCGCTCGGATGGCAGTGCTTGTCCGGATTTGAGCACGCCATCCACTATAAGTCGTTCGATTTGTTCCGCAACGGCGTCCGCTATGTGCCGGGAAGGATTCGAATTTGAGTGGTCCATGATGTGATGAAGAACTGGTATGACCGGACGATCGCTTGTCCCCAATCAACGCTATTGAGACCCGATCGTGCCATTTTATAATGGTTGGTGACTCGCATGGTCGAGGCGCTCACAAAAAAGTGGTATGACCACAGCTTTTGTCTATCGACACCACGGCTTTTTGCAAGCAGCATCGCGTATGAACACGTCAGTTGGCTGGCGTGGAATGGAATGGAATGGAACGAGTCAATGACCTACGAATACAACGAAGCGGTGGATGGACCGCTTATGGAACACGATAGGGCGAAAGTGGTCGCGCAGTTGCTCAAGCACGTGCCGGGGCTAACGATTCTCCATGAAATGGAAGACTTGCGGCCGTTTGAATGCGATGGATTGTCCGCGTACCGCACGACGCCACTGCTCGTCGCACTGCCTGACACTGTCGAGCAGGTCGAAGGACTGCTGCGTTATGCCCATGCCGAGGGAGTGCCGGTGGTAGTTCGTGGCGCTGGCACGGGCCTCTCAGGCGGAGCGCTGCCGCTTAAAAAGGGCATTTTGCTGGTAATGGCGCGGTTTAACCGTATTTTGCAGATCGATTCAGAAGGGGGCACCGCGCGAGTTGAGCCCGGCGTCCGCAATCTCGCGATTTCGCAGGCGGCGGCCAAATATAACCTCTACTACGCACCTGATCCTTCGTCCCAGATAGCATGCTCGATCGGAGGAAATGTCGCGGAAAACGCGGGCGGCGTTCATTGTCTCAAGTACGGGCTGACCGTCCACAATATCCTAAGACTTGAAATTCTGACGATTGAGGGGGAGCGCGTGACGCTCGGTTCAGATGCGCTCGACGCGCCCGGATTCGACCTACTCGCGCTGTTCACCGGGTCGGAAGGCATGCTTGGCATCGTCACGGAGGTGACGGTTAAGTTACTCACGAAGCCGCAGAGTACGCGTGTGCTGATGGCCAGCTTTGGCGACGTCGAGCGCGCAGCCGCTGCGGTTTCCGAAATTATCGGGGCGGGTATCATCCCTGGCGGACTTGAAATGATGGACAACCTCGCAATTCGGGCTGCTGAAGACTTCATTCACGCCGGATATCCGGTCGATGCCGCCGCGATCTTACTGTGTGAGGTCGATGGCGCGGAGAGCGACGTGCGTGAGGACTGCGAGAGGGTTGAGGCGCTGTTACGCGCCGCTGGCTCGACAGACGTGCGCCTCGCGCATGACGAAGCGGAGCGGCAGCGATTCTGGGCAGGACGCAAGAACGCATTTCCGGCGGTCGGCCGAATCTCGCCTGACTACTACTGCATGGATGGCACAATTCCGCGGCGCGAATTGCCGCGCGTGCTCGTAGGAATAGAGCGGCTCTCTGCCGAGTACGGCTTGCGCGTCGCCAACGTCTTTCACGCCGGAGACGGCAATCTTCATCCGCTGATTCTTTTCGATGCGAATGCGGGCGAGACCGAACGCGCCGAAGCGCTGGGTGGTGCGATCTTAGAACTTTGCGTAAAGGTTGGCGGAAGCATTACCGGTGAACACGGTGTCGGGCGTGAAAAGATCAACCAGATGTGCGCTCAGTTTAACTCTGACGAATTGACGCTGTTTCATTCGCTTAAAGCGGCATTCGATCCGAAAGGGTTACTCAACCCGGGCAAGAACATTCCGACGCTACACCGATGCGCCGAGTTTGGATCGATGCACGTACATCACGGTGCGCTGCCGTTCCCTGAACTGGAGCGTTTCTGATGCCGTCCCGATTGAATCCGATGGACGACAGTGATCGCTTTATCGACGAAGTCGCGCGAGCGATTGCGAGTCACACGCCGATCAATGTTCGCGGCGGCGACACAAAGTCGTTTCTCGCTCGATGCACCATGGACGAAGCGATAACACTCGATACGCGTAGTCATAATGGCATCGTGCATTATGAGCCGAACGAGCTCGTCATGACAGCCCGTGCAGGTACGTCGATGTCAGAGCTGTCGAATGTACTCGATGCTGCGGGTCAGATGTTGCCATGCGAGCCGCCAGAGTTCGCAGGCAGGGCAACGCTGGGCGGCGTCGTCGCCAGCGGGCTCTCGGGCCCGCGTCGACCATGGTCGGGCTCAGTGCGCGATTTCGTATTGGGATGTCGCCTCATCACCGGGGAAGCGAAACATCTTCGCTTCGGGGGTGAAGTCATGAAAAACGTCGCCGGTTATGACATGTCTCGCCTTACGGCCGGCAGTTTCGGCTGCCTCGGCGTGATCACGGAAGTGTCGATTAAGGTACTGCCGAAGCCCCGTGCGCGGCGAAGTGTCGTCCTTGAGCTTGCAGCTAGCGAGGCAATGGCGGAACTCTTGCGCTGGCGGCGAAGGGCGCTTCCCATGACGGGAGCATGTTACGTTGACGGACGCCTGCATGTGCGACTTGAAGGTGGCGAGGGATCCGTCCAGTCAGCGCTCGACCACATCGGCGGCGACGCACTCGACATGTCGTTCTGGGCCGCTCTTCGGGAGCGCAAGTTACCTTTCTTTAACGATCCTCGGACGCTTTGGCGTATTTCGCTGCCAAATGCAACTCCGCTCATGCCGCTGCCGGGCGACGTGGCACTCGATTGGGGCGGCGCGCAACGGTGGGTCAAAACGTGGACTCCATCCGCCGAGATTCGTGGGATTGCGGCGATGGCCGGTGGTCATGCGACGCGCTACACGCCGCTTGACACATCAGAGCAGCAGCATGCCGACACTCCGTTCGCGCCACTACCGGAGCCGCTAATGCGGCTACATCGTGAACTCAAAAAGCGACTTGACCCGCACGGAGTCTTCAACCCTGGCCGGTTATACGCTGACATCTGAAAGGCATCCACAATGCAAACCAAGCTTAGCGAACGGGCGCGGAGTCTGCCGCGTGCCGACGAAGCAGAGTCTATTTTGCGCAGTTGCGTGCATTGCGGTTTTTGCAACGCGACCTGCCCGACCTACCAGGTGCTCGGCAACGAACTTGATGGGCCACGCGGCCGCATCTATCTCATCAAGCAATTGCTCGAAGGACAGGAGGTAACCGAAAAGACCCAACGTCATCTGGATCGTTGCCTGACATGCCGCAACTGCGAAACGACCTGTCCATCGGGCGTGACCTATCACACACTGCTGGACATCGGTCGTGCCGAGATCGAGCGTCGTGTCCCGCGGCCGGTTGCCGAGCGCGCGCTGCGGGAAGGGCTCCGATATGTCATTCCGCGCCCGGCAATATTCAATGCATTGCTCAAAGCGGGCAGGATCGCCAAACCGCTTTTGCCGAGGTCGCTTGGTAAGAAGATTCCGCACAATACGATAGCCGCGAAGCCGCGACCGATTGCAAGGCACGCGCGCAGGATGCTGATGCTTGAGGGTTGCGTGCAGCGGTCGATCTCGCCAAACACGAACGCAGCGGCTGCCCGCGTTCTCGATCGTCTTGGTATCAGCATCGAATCCGCAGCACGGGCAGGATGTTGCGGCGCGACCGACTACCACCTGGATGCACAGGGCGTTGGACTGAATCGGGCTAGGCGCAACATTGATGCATGGTGGCCCGCGATTGAAGCCGGTGCCGAGGCGATTATCCAGACGGCAAGCGGTTGCGGTGCCTTCGTAAAGGAGTACGGGCACCTTCTGCGTGACGACGCACTGTACGCTCGCAAGGCCGAGCGCGTAAGCGCATTGGCGAAGGATCTGGTCGAAGTGCTGGCAGCCGAACCTCTTGATGATCTTCCGCTGCCACCCGATCGGAAACGCATCGCATTTCATTGTCCTTGTACGTTGCAGCACGCACAGAAGCTGGGCGGGGCGGTTGAGAGCACGCTAACGCGACTGGGATTCAATCTCACCGACGTGCCGGATTCTCATCTGTGCTGCGGGTCGGCCGGAACTTACTCCATAACCCAGCCGGAACTAGCCACTACGCTGCGCGACCGTAAGCTAGATGCCTTAGAGAGCGGCAAACCGATGGTGATCGTCACAGCCAATATTGGATGCCAGACTCATCTTGGAGGCGCGAATCGCACACGCGTTAGGCATTGGATTGAGCTCGTCGAAGACGCGCTCCCATTGCCTTGAGCAAGAGACGCTGTACCGTCAGAGGAGCGGTTGCAACGATGCTTGCAACCGCACTTAGCCCGCCTGGCTTGGTATGGGATTAATCCCTTCAAACTAACGTCGTGCCGTTTGAGGCTTGAGCGCCTCGCTTCTTATCCGGCTAACAGACCAGGGAGCCCGATTCGGCAATATAGATGGTCGAGGCCGCCTGTTGAATCTGTTCGCGCGCACCTTCTGGCGGCCACGTGCCGTTTCTGAAGTGTTCGGCGCGGAGCACCCCACGTTGCTCCAAAGATGCAAATTCCCAGATATGGGTGATCCTCGGTGGCCCGTCAAGCGCGTACATAGCGATCAACAAGTGTTCCGTCAAAGCCTTGGCTGGAGTGATCGCTTTCTCCCAACCTGCCAGCGTCGGCGAAAGTCCCCCCGGCTTCAGGTGATAAGTTCTGAACTCGTAGAACTGGCCGCGTTGAGCTGGCCGCACATCGGGAAGGAACGGAAACGCCTTATAGCGCTCAGAGCGCACCGACACTGATGCATTGTCTACCCCGTATGGTGTCGGACTGTGCAATGCCTGCTCATGTGCGTTTTCATAGGCGTCGAGGGTGTCATAAGCGCGAAGCAGTTTCAACTGGAACAGCTCGCCAATTTCCGATCGCCATGCCCCGAGCAGTCGAGCACGTAGTTCGCCAGCCGATTCTTTGCGTGCTGCTGCAGACACGGCTTCTAACTGCAGAGGCAAACAGCGAATCGTTACCAATTCATAAATCATCAACTCTCCGTTGGTGTAGTGGACCGCGTCCTACGAGCCGGGCGGGAGCTTGAAGTCTATGTTAAGTGAACAGGTGAGTAAACTGGTATAACCAGATGTTACTCAAACGGCTCACGGGTACGCGAGAAAATACGAAATATTGCCGAAAATAATGGTTTCACGATCACGTGTTCCATGCGGCACCGGTATCATTACCATTCTGGTATGACCAGATTGAAGTGTGACTGCTTAACAGGGACGGATCGGAGCGTGAAGCGATGCGCGTCTTCGCCAGGACCTCGTCAGAATAGTTGACGGCGGTGTTGCAAATGGTATACTGAGCGCTCAGTCAGGTTGAAATTTGCGGCAATAGAAACAGTTGATTGCGAGTTGGTACCCACTCAGAGAAGCGGTGTTTTAGGACGTCACAGACATAGGTAGGACAATTATGAAAATCGTCGATATGCATTCGCATTGGGGTACGCGCCGTGGCTATCCGTTGCGTACGTCCGAAGAGCTCGCCCAGCAAAAAAGGACATGGAATTCCGATCCCGTGTACCACTCTGAGGAAGAAATGATTCAACACTTTCGCGACAGCGACGTGCGGGTCATTCTCGATCTCGGTTACACCAAGTACATCCCGATGGAGGAGATCGCGCCATTGCACAACTATGCGTTTGATGTTCAGCGCAAAGGTATGGATGTGATCGCCGGCCATTGGCTGCATATAGATCCGTCCCATCGTGAGGTCGGCGTTCGCGAGTTGCGTCGATGCATCGAAGCGGCGCCTAATTTCGTCGGCTATGCGGTATCGGGTTCGGGCTCCGCTCCCGCAAGCGATCCGGTCTGGTTCCCGTTCTACGATCTATGTGCGCAAACCGGAACGCCAGTACTGATTTTCGTCGGCACGACCGGACTTGGTGCGGGACTGCCGGGCGGAGGAGGAATTCTGCTCGATGATTGCCATCCGCGCCATCTGGATTTCGTCGCCGCGAAGTATCCATCGCTGCGCATCGTCGCGGCGCGCCCCGGGTGGCCTTGGCAGACAGAGACGATTGCGGTGCTAATGCACAAACGGAACATCTGGTACGAGTTGCACGGCTGGTCGCCGAAATACTTTACGCCCGATCTGAAGCATGAAATCAGCCGACGCTTGCGCCATCGTGTAATGTTCGGTGCCGATTATCCGCTGTATTCGTACGCGCGATTGCGGGCCGACTGGGCAGAGGAAGGCTACACGCAAGACGTGCTTGAAGGTGTGTTCCATCGCAATGCCGAGCGCTTTCTCGCCGGCGAGGAGACGCAATGAATCTCGAACTGAAAGGCAAGGTGGCCATCGTTGGTGGCGGTAGCCAAGGGATCGGCTTTGGTATCGCACGCACACTCGCGGCTGAAGGTGCCGAAGTAGTGATCACCGCACGGCGTGAAGAGGACTTGAAACGCGCAGCGCGTGAGATTCGTGAATTGACCGGCAACGCGGTGACATGGATCGCCGCAGATTGCCGTAAAGCTGAAGACTGCGAACGTGTTGCTACGGTGGTTCGCGCGGATCTGGGCGGCGTTGACGTGCTGGTGAACAATGATGGTGCGCCACCAGTTGGTCCCGTGCTTTCGTTTGACGATGCGGCATGGCATCGCGCCGTCGAACAAAATTTAATGTATCCAGTGCGGATGGTTCGGCAGGTCGCGGATTCGATGAAGGAGCGGGGCGGCGGAAGTATCCTGAATATCACTGCGATTTCGGCAATCCAGCCTATCCGAGATCTCGGTCTTTCGGTGGCGACTTGGGGCGGCGTGATCGGCTATGCGAAAACATTGTCGATGGAACTCGCGGAGTTTGGCATCAACGTCAATACGATCTGTCCGGGCTATATCGACACTTCGCGTCTGCGCAAGGTATTCGCGGCTGGGGACGAACCGGACGAGACTGTGCGCGCCCGTTTGCTGCAGGACGTTCCGCTTGGAAGAGTCGGCACGGTCGACGACATCGCAGGCCTCGCAGCGCTGTTGGTTTCGCCGCGAGGCGCGTACATCACGGGCACCGCCATTCAGGTTGACGGCGGCCTGCTTCGGGGCGTTCGCTAGCCTGTCCAGTCACTGGAGCAATGAGGAGCCGATCATGAAAGTCGAGCCGGCGCGCCATGTCGCGCAGGAGTTACAGCAGCATTATCGTCGCAATGGCTGGTGGAGCGACGTTACATTTAGCGAGATTCTGAAAAAGCGCGTCGATGAGACGCCTGAGCGCATTGCATTCAAAGACAACCGTCGATCCGTGACTTATGCGCAGTTGTGGTTCGAAGTTCGGCGCTTTGCAGAACTACTGCGTCGTCAGGGCGTAGGTCACGGCGATGTAGTAACGCTGCAAATGCCGAACCGCATCGAATTCCCAGTCGTGTTCTTCGCACTTGAACTGATCGGCGCCATCGCGAACAAGATCAGTCCCGATTTGCGTGCAGAGGAACTGCGCTACATCCTCGATTTCTCGCGCTCGAAAGCTTACGTGTGCCCGCTTCAGTTCAAGGGCTTCAACTATGTCGACATGGTGCGCAGTGTGCGTGGCAGCTTGTCTGAACCTGTGTGCACAGTCTGCGTCGATCCAGTCCAAGGTAGCGACGTGGTGTCGTTCGCGCAGATGCTTTCGATCTTACCTGAGATCCGCGAGGAAAATTGTGTGCGTATGGATCCCGACGAGATCATGCGGATGTGCTTCACATCCGGTACGACCGGTAATCCGAAGGGCGTACTGCACAGCTTTAACACCACCTTATGCGCCGCGCGATTTCTAAATCGCGATATGCAGGTCACGCAAGACGACGTGCTCCTCGCGTATCTACCGGTCGCGCTTAACTGGGGCTATCTGACGCTACTGCAGTCGATCATGGCGGGTGCCTGCACCATTCTGCTGGAACGCTTTTCGGCTCGTGCCGCACTCGATCACATCGCGTCCGAGCGGGTGACCTACATCCCGACGGCGCCCGCCGCGATCGTCGCGATGCTTAACGCGGCGGAGTTGAGCGAGTCGGATTGCACCTCGTTACGTGTGATAGTGACCGGCGGTGCATCTGCGTCGATGGACATGATCCGACAGTTTAGTTCGGCATTCCCCGGCGTTCACCTGGTTGAGTTGTATGGGATGCTCGAGACGGGCTTCCATTCGTACACTCGACTTGACGACAACCCGCTCGACGTAATCGGCACTGTCGGACGATGCGTCGAGGAGATGGAAGTTGGCGTGCTCGACGACACCGGTCGGCTGGTCGAGGACGGTCAGACAGGCGAACTGTCCGCGAAGGGACCGTCAGTGCACCTTGGTTATCTGAACAACCCACAGGCGAACACGGAGAGCTTTACGGCCGACGGATGGTTCCGCACTGGGGATCTCGGTGAGATCGTAGATGAGCACGGCAACATTCGCATCTCCGGCCGAAAGAAAGAGATCATCAACCGCGGTGGAAAGAAGTATTTCCCGCGCGAGATCGAAGATCTGCTGTATGAACACGAAGCTTTTCTTCAGATCGCGATTGTCGGTGTGCCCGACACTCGACTTGGTGAACGGAACTGCTTGTGTGCAGTCCTCAAACCCGGTGCGCAGATCACTCTCAGTGCAGTGGTCGGGATGCTAAAAGGTCGGGTTGCCGATTACAAGTTGCCGGAGGAACTCGTGGTACTTGACGAGTTCCCGACGACTCCTAGCGGGAAGATTCGTCGTGTGGAACTGCTTAAGCAACTAGTGTCGCGCACTGATTAATGATTTGCCTGCTGGTGGCCTCCTCTGGCACGCAGCCAATCGCGCTGACAGAGGTGCCGGGGGCCGAGTCGCCGGCCTTGGCTCGGCTCAAAAGCAGAAAGCTTAAAGTGTAGGTGACAGATATGGGGATTCGGCGACCTCGGGCTGCCAATACGAAGGGAGTTCAATTCGCCGAGCGAGATCTGTCGCGGGTCGGCAATCCATCAAGGCGAGTGACGCGGGGGGCTTGACTTGGCCAAAAGAGGCAAGACGCTGAGACTGATATGAATGCGACACTCGCCTGCGGAAAGAATAGTAACCGCAAACGACTGAGAGTTATGGTGCTCAAGTGGCTGACGATGCAAGCTTCGTCCACACTTTCGTTTTGAGAGTGCGGTCAAATTTTCTTGAGTATGGTGCAACGTTCATTTGAAATTTTTTTCAAAAACCGAGTTTTGGTGATTAGTAGGCGGCGAAAGCGCGCTACCGAAATACGTCGATACATGTTGAGAGGATACGCATCATGTTTGAATCGCGAGCGTTTGATTCTACGTCCCGAGATGTCCCATGGAAAATTATTGGATGGACGAAATCCTGGTACGAGCAGGCTGTGGCCGGAAATTTTTTAAGCTTTCCCTATCGGGTCGATGATGAAATGGTTAAGCGCTTGCATAAATACTTTCGCGAAGGGCTCACGCCGATAGAGGCGCTCCATGCCTGCTTTGATGTGAAGCAATAAGCGGGTTTGTCGGTGGTCCGACAGGCGCCTGCTTTGCCTTCTCAGCGAGGCACATGTTTAGTCACCAGATCTTAAAAACACCACCGTGCGTTGCGTTGTCGTATCCGTGCCGAATTCCGAAACGTCGCGCAGTCTTAAATGGATACTGCAGCAACGCGCTAAGTTCTTTCCGCCGTTGCGTTTTAGCCAAGTTCACTAAGCGATGTTTTTCACAGACATGTCCCCGCGAGACGCTGCCGGCTCGTCAAGTGAGGACACTTGGTAAAATGGCGGAGTCACCGGGAAGGTCCTGTGACGCCATGAAAAGGTGATTTAAAACGTGAGGCAATGGTTTATCTAAGGCCAGCCACATGCCATCCGTCAGACGGTCACAAGAGTATGTCGGCGCAGACCGGCAATCAGCGGACCACAACCTTCGTGGTCTTACCTCATCGAGCAAGAATTGTTCGCGGTCGCGGGCAACTTTGCCGTACTGCAGCGCTCGTCGTCGCGCTTCCGGTGTTGTACGCGGCGTACCGGTGGATCCGGCGCCGTCAGTTGATCGCGAAGCTCGCGTCCGCGCGTATTGAGGTCGACGAACTCGTGAAGCTGTTCTCCACCAACGAGCCACCGGTGGTGTTCGACATCCGTTCACAGGAAAAGCGCAAACTCGACACGTTCGTGATTCCGGGCGCGCAATTCGCCGTCGAACGGCAACTCGATGACATCGTCGCCACCGATCCGCGCGATCAGAAACACGTGATCTACTGTTCCTGCCTGAACGAGATTTCCGCTGCGTGGATGGCGAAACAGCTGAACGAGGCCGGTTTCTCCGATGTGCTGCCGCTGCTCGACGGCATGGAAGCCTGGCGCGATTCGGGCAAGCTGGTCGACGCGCGGTCGACGACGTCGCGCCCAAAGCCGTCTAGCGTTAGGGCGGCGCCTCGTCCATTCGAAGCGCGCGGCGCTGACGGCGCCAGCGCGCCGTTTTGTCGCCCGTTCAATCTGGCAATGAACACCGAAGGAGCGGTTCAATGCTTTCGACTCAAGAAGTTCCGACTCAAGAAGTACAAGGACAGCAAGACGTGGTTGCCGATGCGCCGTTTTCGACACTGTCGACGCGCCGGCATCAGATGTACCCCGCGCTCACTTCCGCGGAGGTGGACCGGATCCGCCGCTTCGGCGAAATCAGCCGCTGGAAGTCCGGCGAGCTGCTGTTCGAGATCGGCCACCCCGGCCCCGGCATGTTCGTGATGCTCGAAGGACGCGTGGAGATCTATCAACGCGACGGCATCGGCCGCGAGATCGTGATCGGCGAACTTGGCGCGGGGCAATTTCTGGCCGAGGTCGGGCAACTGTCGGGCAACCCGGCACTCGTGAACGGCGTCGCGACCAGCGCGGTCGACGCGCTGCTGATTCCGCCCAACCGCCTGCGCGCGCTGCTCGTCGCCGAAGCGGAACTGGGCGAGCGCATCATGCGCGCGCTGATCCTGCGGCGCGTGTCGCTGATCGAAGAAAGCTGGGGGGGGCCGATCCTGGTTGGCAATAGCAGCGATTCGTGGCTCGTGATGCTGCAAGGCTTCCTGTCGCGCAACGGCCATCCGCATTCGGTGATCGACGAGCGCGACGAAGACGCGCTGCGCCTGATCGAGCAATTCGCCGCACGGCGCGAAGATCTGCCGCTCGTGATCTGCCCGGACGGCTCGGTGCTGCGTCATCCGAGCATGCCCGAACTGGCGACATGCCTCGGGCTGCTACCCGATCTCGACGACAGCTATGTATACGACGTGGCGATCGTCGGCGCCGGCCCGGCGGGTCTTGCCACCGCGGTGTATGCGGCATCTGAGGGCCTGTCGGTGATCGTGCTCGATAGCCGCGCACCGGGCGGCCAGGCCGGCGCAAGCTCGCGGATTGAAAACTATCTGGGCTTTCCGACCGGCATCTCCGGCCAGGCACTGGCCGGCCGCGCGTTCGTGCAGGCGCAGAAGTTCGGCGCGCGCGTCGCGATTCCGGTCAACGTGGACGCGCTGCACTGCGGACAAACGCCATACCGGCTCGAAACCAAATGCGGCGGCCATATCAGCGCGCGCACGATCGTCATCGCAAGCGGCGCCGTGTACCGCCGGCCCGCGCTCGAAGGACTCGACCGCTTCGATGGCCGCGGCGTGTACTACTGGGCGTCGCCGGTCGAGGCGAAGCTGTGCAAGCGTCAGGAAATCGTGCTGGTGGGCGGAGGCAATTCGGCCGGCCAGGCGATCGTCTATCTGGCGACGCACGCGGCCAAGGTCCACGTGCTGATCCGCCGCAGCGGTTTCGAAGCGACGATGTCGCGCTATCTGATCGACCGGATCCGCTCGCTGCCGAACGTGTTCGTGCATCCGAATTCGGAAATCGGCCGGCTCGATGCCGATGAAAGCGGGCTGGCGTCGGTCGCGCTGAAAAAGCCGCTGCCCGATGGCGTGGATCACTTCGATACCCGGCATCTGTTTCTCTTCACCGGCGCCGATCCGAATACCGACTGGCTGCGCACCTGTGGCGTACAGCTGGATCCGAAGGGGTTCGTGCTGACCGGCATCGGCGCGGATGGCTCGGCGGCGGCCTGCGATCTCGCGACCACCGTCGAAGGCGTCTATGCGATCGGCGATGCGCGCGCGGGCTCGACCAAGCGCGTGGCCACGGCGGTCGGCGAAGGCGCGACGGTCGTCGCGCAGATTCATCAGTTGCTGTCGGCACAGGCCGGGGAGCCCGCGGCGTTGCGTGCGTGAACATTTTTTCAGCGCCATCAGGAGCTGCCTCCGACCGCGAGTGAGACGATTTCATTGACCGTTCTGCAGTTTATACGTGCTTTCCCTGCAAGTCGTTTCGAGGCAAGCTAAGTCGAAATCCCACTATTATTTGCACGGGCAGAAGCGCGTGCCAAGCAAGGTCTACCCGTAAGCGACGGTGTAGAGGCGCACGATGTCAACGTGTTCAGGTATGCGCGGATTGTTCGCAGGACTTCCCGACGCGATCGCCTGGTCTGCCATGCGAGTTGCCAAGCGCTGCCAGTCGGCACGCGCGATTCCAAAGTCGCGCGGCGTCGGCACCCCGAGCTCGCCGTTTATCAGATGCAGCGTATCGACAAGTATGCCCGACGCCAAGTCGTCGTCAACATCGATAGGCGCCCAACCGGCGAGCCGTGCTGCTTCGGCATAGCGCTGGGACGCCGCTGGTAGCGAATACTCTGTGACCGCTGGGAGCAGCATTGCGTTCGACAAGCCGTGTGACACATGAAAATGAGCGCCGATTGGCCGCGCCATCGCGTGCACCAGCGCGACGGGCGCGATGGAGCAAGCGATGCCTGCGTGAGTCGCGCCGAGCATCATGCCCTCGCGCGCCTCACGGTTCTCCGGTTCCGCATATGCGGTGCGAAGGTGCTTGCCGATTAACGCGAGCCCTGAGCGTGCGAACAGATCCGAGTGAACATTGGCGCGACGAGACACGAATGCTTCCAGCGCATGCACGAAGCTGTCGATGCCCGTGTCCGCTGTCACTCGCGGCGGCACGCTCATGGTCAGTTCATAGTCGATGATCGCAGCGATCGGCAATGCGGCCAAGCCAGATATCAACATCTTTTCGTCGTGTGTGGTGTCGGTGACGACGGTGAAGCGCGTGACTTCGCTGCCCGTTCCAGCGGTGGTTGGAATCGCGATCAGTGGCAGCGCAGTGGCGTCTGCCGTAGCTGGCAACTTGAATGCACGAATATGCACTTCGGGATCGGTGCGGCGTGCGGCGGCCAAAATGTTCATTGCCTTAGCGGTATCCATTGGCGATCCGCCTCCGAACGCGATCAGGCAGTCAAAATCGCCCGCGATCATCTGCGCGACTCCTGCCTCGACCACCGTGTCGGTCGGGTCCGGCACCGTATTCGAAAAAACAGAAAACTCGATCCCGCCAGCGTGCAGCGCATCGGTTACCCGAAGGACCAGCCCCGACTTCACCATGAACGGGTCAGTGACGATCAACGGGCGTGTAACCCTAAGTCGCCGACACAACGCTGCGGTGCGCGTAACTGAGCCGCCGCCGATGTCCATATAGCGGGGCGCATAAATCTGGGATCCATCGTTCATCTTTTTAATTTCCTTCCGATCAGGAGTACCGTGTCAGTTTAGTCAATTCTGTATCGTCTCGTAAACTGGTACAACCAAAAGTTCATCGAGTTCGGTCGCTGTTGCGAAACCCCGGGGCAACGTAGGGCATCAACCGACGCGTTTCCAACGGAGAGCTGCGCGTAGCGCGCTGATGGCTGATCGAGGTATGCCACCCGACAAAGAGTGTAGCCAGACGCCGGATCGACATGCGGTCAGGCGTCGGAAAGGCAACCCGCGCCAGCTTGCCCCGTCGTTTTGGGCTCGTGTCTAGGCCGACGCAATTGATCCGCACGCTGCCCGTTTTTTGCAGAGCTCGTATTGGCGGTTGCACGCTTCTATCAACCATAGGCGGACTAGCGCTCGTGCGTTATGCGCATGTCATTTGGCTCGATCTTCGCATCGTTAGTCTGTTCTTGGGCGCTGTTCGCTTCGTGCTGTGGCGTCTTCAGTCGGTCTGCCACTGGCTGGCCTAATCCTCTCTCGCGCCCGACTACAGGGACCTGGTCGACGCCAGTGGGCGACAGTGGTGCGATTCACTGGTCACGGCCTTCACAGGCAATTTCACCGTGATGCGGTGCGCGCCGCGTTGCGTTGGCATCGGAATCGACGTGGACCGCCGCGGTAGTTCTGTTCGAACCTGGTGTTTCGAGGCGTCAATCTGGAGCGCGCTGACGATATCGCCGGGTCTCACAGTCGCTTAAACACTCTTTACTTCGCGCTCCTTCCGCAATGATGGGCGCGAGTGTTGGGTAAGGCGCTCGCCTTGCTCCTGAAATTTTTCTGGTACAACCAGAAAATTTCGTCCTATCCCTTTTGGGCCGGAGAAACGTCTGCATTCACCTTACATTTCGCGCAAGAAACACGAAACTTCCAGCGGGCAGGAGGATCAGCATTGACATGCTGCCTTTAAAATCTTGGATTCTGGTTCAACCAGATTGGGGTGCTAGTTTTCGATGACGGTGCGCTCCCTGGTTCACTACTCTAAAAGTTGATTGAGGATGACAGACAGATGAAAAGTCGTATGCGTTGGCATGTCTTGTTTCTTGTGTTTCTAATTTCCGCCGTCAGTTATCTGGATCGCACAAACCTGTCGGTCGCGGCGCCCGTGATCAGGGCAGAACTGGGGCTGACGCCGACTCAACTCGGGGTCATCCTAAGTGCGTTTTCGATCGCGTATACGATTGCGCAGATTCCGGTCGGCATGTTCGCGAACTGGCTCGGCCCGCGTAAGACCTACTTCTACGGCATGTGGTCTTGGTGCATCCTACTCGTGGCAACGACGACCGCCACGTCGTTCGGCGCATGGGTCGCTTTCCGCATTCCGTTCGGAATCGCCGAAGCAGTGACGTGGCCGGCCTCCGCGGTGCTCTTGAGCCACTGGTTTCCGCGCGTCGAGTATTCGCAGGCGTCTTCGCTGCAGAACGTCGGACTTGTGCTTGGCTCGGCAATTGCCCCGCCGATCGTGTCGTTTCTAGTGGCGAGCTACGACTGGAAAATCGCGTTTATAGTCACAGGTCTGATGGCTGGGGTGCTGGGCACTATCTTCTATCTGTACACGCGCGATAATCCGGCCGACGACAAGCGCGTGTCAAAGGAAGAACTTTCCTGGATACGCCACGACAAAATCGAAGAGATCGAGGTATGTAGTGGTCAAGTTATTTCGGACAGGTCGATAGGTTCTTTCACTGTCGGTTTCGCCTCGTAGGCGGCGGGCGACAGATAGCCCAAAGTCGAATGCAGGCGTACGGCGTTGTAGAAACCGACGATGTACTGATTTATGTCGCGCCGTGCCTCGTCGTGGTTGGCGTATCGACGCTGCCACACGCGCTCCATTTTCAGGTTCAGGAAGAACCGCTCCATCACCGAATTGTCCCAACAATTTCCCTTGCGGCTCATGCTGCAAACCACGTGATATTGCTTCAGCAAAGCCTGATATTCATCGCTCGCGTACTGGCTGCCCCGGTCCGAATGCAGGACCAGTCCTGGCGCTGGCCGGCGCTGCTGCAGCGCCATGGTCAGTACCGACATGACCAGTCCAGCCGGCATGGTGGGTGCCATGGACCAGCCAACCACCTTGCGTGAGTACAGGTCCAGCACGACCGCCAGATACAGCCAACCCTGCGCTGTGCGGATATACGTGATATCCGAAACCCATGCACGATTGGGCTCGGCCACATCGAACTGTCGGTCAAGCACGTTCGCGGCCACAGGTAGCGTATGCCTGCTGTCAGTCGTCGAGACGAACTTGCGCTTCCAACTCGTGCGCAGACCCGCTTCGCGCATCAGCGTACGTACCCGGTAACGACCAATACGTAGCCCTTGCTCCCGCAGCGCATGCATCACGCGCCGGCTACCATAGCTCGCGCCGCTGGCGGCGAATGCTGCCTTGACGTGGGCCCGCTCCTGCAGACTCTTTGCACCCGGCCTGGCACTGCGGTGTGCATAGTAGCCAGAACGGCTTACCTGCAAAACCCGGCAGGCGTGACTGACCGATACGGCTCCTGTTGCAAGTGCGTTACCACCCGGTAAGTCACTTCAGTTCCCGGGCAAAGAAGGCCGACGCTTTTTTTAGCAGCGTGTTGTCCTCTCGCAGTTGCCGGTTTTCTGCCTCAAGTTGCCGGATGCGCTGTTGTTCGGCCGTCAGCGGCTTGCCCTCACCGGGGCCGCCGGCGCGTTCCGCATCGTATTGGGCCACCCAGCGTCGCACGGCGGTCTCAACAAGGTCCATCGACCGGCAGACTTCGCCCACCGATAGCCCTTGGTCTCGAACCATCCGGACCACTTCCAGCTTGAAGCTGGCGTCAAATTGTCGGCGCCTTCTTGTCATCTATTGTTTTCCTCGTCGATTCAGGATTGTCCCCCTATCGACCTGTCCGAGGAAATTAGACCACCACAGAAAACTCGTCGATCGCGGCATGGACTCGTCTCGTTCGCGCAAGATCGTGATATTCGGTGGCCTGTTTCTTGGCACTATCGCGTTGTTCGTGACGACCCACGTCGAAGATCTGTATGTCTCTGTGACGGCGATGTCGTTCGGCTATGCGTTCGTGATGTCGATCCTCGGCCCGATGTGGTCGACCGCACCGGACATCGGCGGCAAGCACGGTGCGGGCTTCGTGTGCGCGTGCATGAATTTCATCGGCAATATCGGCGGAATCATTTCGCCGATCCTGATGGGCGTGTCGTTCCAGTATTTTCAGTCGTTCACGCCGGCCATCATGATCACTGCCGCAGTCACGCTGGCTTGCGCGGTTCTGTTTTTGCTGCTGTATCGCGTGCCCGCCGATAGAAAGATCGTGTGGAGGCGTTCTCGATCAGGGCGAACGACAGCGAGCGCGCCTTCCGCGGAATCGGCAGTGTCGGGAACCAACGTTCGTGAAGTGAACGGATCATAAACCTACAATAAAACCGGTTGTCTGGTTTGACCAGGTTTGCCGAAAAGATTAATCTTGATGCCGGCCGCGCTCGCGTTCCAACGCTGCGCGGCTTTTCTTCTGAACAGCTGAACATACGACGACTTTCCGATAGCGGTGATCCCATGCTCGACAATGTCCGACAACTCGTGCAGCTCATACATAAGCAAGGTTTTGAGCCGGGCGACAAACTCCCCTCCGAGCGCGAGATGTCCGAAATGTTCGGTATGAGCCGGGGTGCCTTGCGCGAAGCGCTGATCCGTCTGGATACGTTGCGCATCATCGACGCTCGTCCGAAATCTGGCATCTACCTTCGTGCAGGTTCGGGCGAACCCAGTATCGAAGCGATGGTGCTATTCGCCGAAGCCGACGCGCCGTTGGCGCCGGACGAGGTGATTCAGGCCGTGGAGTTGCGACGATTACTCGAGACGCAGGCGGTGCGTCTAGCGTGCGAACGGCGAACCGATGAGGATCTGGAGCACCTGTCGGGAATCGTCAAACGTTGTATCGACGCGCGCGGCGACGGTGAGAAATTGGCCAGTCTGGACGCAGAGTTTCATCTGGCCATCGTGGCGGCAACCCAAAACGACGTATTCGTACGATTTGTAAACGTGTTCTATCTGATGTCGAGAAAGCGTCGCGAAGTCTATTTTGCATCAGATGAGCATTGCCGCCATTCAGTCAGCGATCATCGCAAATTGTTGGCCGCGATCGCCGAACGCGACGTCGAGAAAGCGGAAGGTTTATTACGTCAACATATCAAGGGCGTGGACGTCTACTTCCGCACTCTGTTCGCCGCATCATCCGATGGTGGGGCAAAGCCATCTTCATCGACGTCCGAGGGCGCGAGAAAAACTGCGGTAGCCCGCAAGCGCACACGGTTGCATCCGGTCGAGCGTGCTTGATTCCGCCATTTAGATAAAAAGGGCGCCATCTGGTAGGACCAGTTAGCACCCATTTTGCGACGTCCCGTTACATGTGTCGACACATCACAGTCATGGCTTGTCGACCTCGTGCGTTTCGAAGTCCGCTGGCGACACGATCTCGAGTTGCTCGAAATCGTCACTATTGGCAAGGACTTGATGACGTACGCCTGAGGGGAAAAGGCATGAGGAACCAGCTGTGAGACGCGTGACGCCAATGTCCTCGAACTCAAAATCGATCCATCCGCGTAGCACGAATACCATCTGAAATGAGGTGTCGTGCATATGCCACTCCGGTTCGGCCTGCTGGCCCGGCACCGCGCGGATCACATGAGCGACGTAACTTCCGTTTGAGGCTTCCTTGAAACCAAGATCCCGATAGGCGAAGTAGGGCCGCAGGCCGACTTTGAAATCTTTGCCGTCAATAGCGGCATGCGAAACGCAGGTGCGCTGGCGCACGGTTGTGGTCATGTTGTTTCCTTCGAAAGTTGATTGGCAAAAAGTGGCCTTTGTGGGTCACACGAATCCAGGGCCGCTGGAACCTGCATGTCGTTTGATGAATTCCTCGTTGACCTCAATTCCGATTCCAGGTTTTTCACTCGGCCGCAATGCGCCGTTCGCATCGATGTCGAAGGAAAAGTCGATCAAGTCGTCGCGCAGTGGGTTGTATAAGGAGCAATCCGCTTCGAAGTAGCCGGCGTTCTCAATTGCACTGAGCACGTGCAGTGTCGCGGCCATGTTGATGCCCATGCTCGAATGACAGTGAATTGGTAGCTTCTGCGCAGAGGCCATCGCCGCGACTTTCATCGCTTCACTAATTCCTCCCATCTTCGACAGATCGGGCTGCAGGATCGTGACTGATTCGGCTTCAATTAACTGTGCGAACTCGAAGCGCGTGAAGTGGTTTTCGCCAGCCGCGAGGGCGAAACCACACCTCGCCTTTGCTTCGCGATAGTTGCGATAATCATGCGCGGGAAACGGTTCCTCAAGCCAGCCGACGCACGCCGCGTCGAGATGCGGTGCGACTGCCCGAAAGTCGCGCAACGAGTAAGCCGTGTTGGCATCGGTGAGAATATCGAGGTCCGGATAGGCCTCGCGCACCGCGCTTACACGCGCGATGTCGTCGGCAGGGGATTCGCCCAACCGCAGCTTGATCGCCTTGTAGCCGCGCTGGACCATTGACGCGACTTCGTCGAGTAGTGCGGCGGGGGGCTGGAAGCCGAGGCAGATGCCGCCCGCGTAGGCCGAGACGCTGCGCGACGCACCGCCGAGCATCCGATAAAGCGGCCAGCCGGTAGCCTTGCCGCGAATGTCCCATAACGCCATGTCGATACCACTCATCGCCGCAGCGCATGCGGCGCCCATGCCATGCGAAGATAACTGAAAGCGATAGATCTGCGACCACACGCCGTTGACGTCGGTCGCGTCGAAGCCGACCGCGAGCTGTCTGAGCGTCGTGTTGACGAGTGTGGCGATGGCGAGATGAGCGCGCCCATGGTGCGACTCTCCCCAGCCGACGATGCCATCGTCGGTGGTCACTTTTACGATTACTGTGTCGCGCTTGACCATTTTGCCAATGCCGAGACTAACCTGATATTCAGGCGGTACAGGGACAGTGACTGGGTATGCGACGATGTCCAAAATTCTCATTTTGTCTGTGGTCAAAAAGAAAGGCATGAGTGGACCGTTGAATCGCTTCGAACGCCTCCCGCCGTTCAATGCGCCGCGAGGCGTTTGAGGTAGCGCGGCCACACCTCAGGATTTGCCAAGTTATCGGGTCGGCGTCCGTGCAGGATATTGACGACCGCGCGCGCTGCGCCAGTGCTCATCCTGACAAGGCCTTCGGCCGTGAATGCCGCGACGTGTGGCGTCAGCAATACATTGTCGATTGACCAGTACCGATGGTTCTCCGGAAGCGGTTCTGGTTCGAATACGTCGAGTGCTGCGCCGCCGATCCGACCCGTGCGCAATGCTTCGAATAGTGCATCGTCGTCGACCAGGCCGCCGCGCGCGGCGTTGACGAGCAGTGCACCCGGTCTCGCGAGCCCGAGCAATCGCGCATTCACCAGATGTTTCGTCGGCTCTATGAGCGGTGCGTGAAGTGTGATTACGTCCGAACCTTCAAACACGTTCTCAATCGATGTTTGCTCGATGAACGACGGCAAGCCGTCGCGTACTCCGTTATCGCAACCAAGTACGCGCATGCCGAAGCCGTAATGCAGCGCCGAAGCGACCTGCATGCCAATTCAACCGAGCCCGACGATGCCGATAGTTCGACCGTGGAGTTCAAAGCCCTGAAACGCTTGCCGCACCAGCCAACCATCCTTGCGCCACGCCGCTGGGAGCCTGGCGAAGCCACGTGCCATGGACAGTATTGCGCCGATCACGTGCTCGGTTACGGCCTGCGTATTTGAGTCCGGCAGATTGGCGACGGCGATGCCCGCGCTCGTTGCACGCTCGACCGGGATGAAGTCCAGGCCAACGCCGTGACGCACACACGCCTTCAGGGCTGGTTGGCAGTACGCGGAATATGTCAGTCATGGTTCTCCTCGGACAATCTATGTATCTGGTACAACCAGATAGTAAAAGACAAAATTGAGTCGAGTCAATCTCGTCGATGGAAAATGGCGCCGATGGCCTTGCGTTCCGGACAGCAAGATCGTATCTTCTGTTCTGGTACAACCAGATTGATGAAAGAGGAAGCAGATGAAGAGAACAGTCGGTATCGTTGGAATGGGTGCGATGGGGCGCGGCGTAGCGGCTTCGTTGCTGCGCGCGGGTTTCGAGGTTGGGGGCTTTGACGTGAGCGACGAAGCGCTAGCGACGTTCGCGAGATCGGGCGGCACCGCCTTCAGCACCCTTGCGGCGCTCGGTGAACGCTCAGACGTGGTTATTTTGCTGGTAGTCAACGCCGAGCAGACGGAGCGGGTGCTCTTCGGCGACGACGCGTTGGCATCGACACTGAAGCGGGGCAGCGTGGTGATCGCGAGTTCGACGGTTGCGCCGTCGTTTGCCACGGCAATGTCGGCCCGGCTTGCTGCGCAGGGCGTTGCAATGATCGACGCCCCGGTGTCTGGTGGGGTGGTCGGCGCGGCCGCAGGCAAACTGACAATCATGGGCTCGGGGCCTCAGCATGCGTTCGACGCTTGTCGTGAGGTGTTCGAAGGTTATGCGGCGAAGGTGTACTGTTTTGGCAACGAAGCGGGCATGGGCTCGAAAATGAAACTGCTGAACAATCTGCTGTGCGGGGTGCATATCGCTGCAGCGGCTGAAGCAATGGCACTCGCGAAACGGGAGGGTATCGAGCCCCAACTGCTTTACGATGTGATCACGCATAGCGCCGGCAACTCGTGGGCGTTTCAGGATCGGATGCCGCACGTCATCGCGGACGATTTCACGCCGGTAACAGCTCTGAACATCTTCGTAAAGGACCTTGGGCTGGTGCTCGACATGGCCAATAGCGCCGATTTCGTTGCGCCGCTGACCGAGTGCGCCCGCCGAATGTTCGTATCGGCGGCCGATGCCGGCTACGGCCTTGCGGACGACACCGCCATCATCAAAATTTTCGACGACGCAACTCGAGTGCGTGCCGTCAAAAATTCGTAAAGGCGTCGTTGTTGACGCTTGACCTGGGGTCTTTCCGGATCCCAATAGTTGCGCTCTTACGTTGACAGTCAGGGCACCGCTGATATACTTGACTCAAAGGTGACTGAGCGCTCAGTTTGTAATTGACCTTTTAGGAGGCTTGATGGACCGGCTAATTCATAAGACCGCATTCATTGCGGGCGGTGGGGGCGGAATCGGTGCGGCTGCTGCAAGGCTATTCGCGAGCGAGGGGTGCAGTATCGCGATCGGCGATCGGGATGCTACGGCGGCGCGTCGGATCGTAGAAGAAATCCGCAGCGCTGGCGGTCAGGCGATAGCGCTCGAACTGGACGTCACACGGGAAGACAGTGTGCGCGCGGCGATAGAAGGCGCTGTTTCGACCTTTGGCGGATTGGATGTGCTGTACAACAACGTCGGCGGATCGGCGGTGAACGACGGTTCAGTGACCGAAGCTCCGGCCGAGGAGTTCTGGCGCTGCATTAACGTTGATCTGTTTGGTACGTGGCTGGGCTGTCGCCACGGCATCCCGGAGCTGATCCGACGCGGTGGCGGTTCAGTAATCAACACATCGTCCATCCTTGCATTGATGGGTTCGCCGAACAAGGACGCCTACACTGCTGCGAAGGGTGCAGTTGCCGCGTTGACGCGGTCGATGGCTGTCGAATATGCGCCACACAAGATTCGCGTGAACGCGATTGCGCCAGGGATCACGCGTACGCCCCGTGTCGAACATTTGCTCGCGGAGGATGGAGTGACCGCACGGCTCGCGCAAGGCTATCTGCTCGGAATCTGCGAGCCGATAGACATTGCATACATGGCGCTTTACCTTGCGTCAGACGAATCTCGATTGACGACGGGGCAGACATTGTCCGTCGACAGTGGTGCTTCTATCGTCTGATCAAAGCATCAAGACAAACATAACCGAAAAATATTTGGAGACGGAAATGCAATTACGAGCTTCCTTGCGCGCAGTGCTTTTCGGCGCGGCGTTTTCCTTAGCCGTCGCGCCAGCGTTTGCCGACGACGTACTCAAGTTCGGTGTTAGCGCCCCGATGTCCGGCGCAGCAGCGAACTGGGGAATCGGATGCGATTGGGTCGGCCAGAAGGTCGTCAGACAAATCAATGACAACGGCGGTATTCGTGCAGGTGGCAAAACTTATAAGGTGCAGCTGACCACCTACGATAATCTCTACACTGCCGCTGGCGGCGCGCAGAGCGCACAGGCGATGATTAACCGGGATGGCGTGCGTTACATCGTCCAGAGTCTGGGCACGGCACCGGTGCAGGCTACGCAGAGCCTGTCGGAACGTTCGGGCGTGATTCTGCTGACAACGGCGTGGGGCAAAACCATCAAAGGTCCGAAGTTTCCGCTGACCTTCACCAATTCCAATACGCCGTATGAAATCTTCGGCCCCCTCTTCGCGCTTGTGAAGGAACAGCATCCGAACATCAAAACGGTTGCACTGCTTAATCCAAACGATGCTACAGGTCAGCAGGCGGAGGCGCAGTCTAAACTGGAATGGGGAAAGCTAGGGGTAAGCGTCGTCAGTTCGAGTTTCTACGAGCGAGGGACCACGGAATTCCAATCGATTGCAACAAAGCTCGCCGCTACGAAAGCCGATGCAGTTGATCTTGGCGGATCGGCACCTGGAGACGCTGGCAGTGTACTTAAGGAGTTGGCGGTGCAGGGTTGGGCGGGCGTAAAACTATATCCCGCTGGCACCGGCAGCGACACGCTCGTGAAAGTCGGCGGCAAGAGCGCCGAAGGTGTCTACATGGGGCAGGGCGCTGACTTTTCTGGGCCGACTGCGACCAAGCTGCAACGCGATCTCGACACTCAGGCGAAGCAGGCGCTGAAAGAGCCGCTCAATATTCTGCAGATGGGTGTGTGGGACGGTGTGATGGCGATTAAAGCTGGCATCGAGAAAGCCGACAGCATCGATCCGAAAGCGGTCGCCAAAGCGCTCTCATCGGCGAAGCCGAACACTTCATACGGTCCGGTGGGTTACGGCGGTACGGCGACCTACGGCTCGCCTCAGCAATTGCTGGTGCCCGTGATTATCACGCAGATTCAGAACGGCCAAACGATTGAAGTGCGCCGCGTGAAATCACCGGATGCGAGCGGCGGCTGAACGTGGATTTGACAATTCTACGATCGGTGCGAGTCGCTCGCATACCGCACCGAAAACTCCCACGGAAAGAGGTACTCCCATGGCGCTATTCGTTCAGCTCGCGCTAAACACGCTGCAGGCGGGCTCGGTATACGTGTTGTTCGCGCTCGGCCTAACACTCATATTCGGCGTGATGGGCGTCGTCAATTTCGCACACGGCCAGTTCTTTGCGCTGGGCGCGCTGCTGACCAGTGTTCTGGTCCCGGCGCTGCACGATTCGCTCGGCGGGAGCGTGGCCATTGCATTCGTGCTGTCGAGCGTGATATCGATCATCGTGGTGCTTGCGCTCGCCGCAGCGGCTTACCAGTTTGGCTTTCGACGATATCTGCGGGATATGGTCGGCTCGTTCATTCTGTCCGTTGGAATGCTTCTCTTTTTCGAAGGTCTGTTTCTGTGGATCTTCGGCGGCGTGCCGCGCGTTGTGCCGAACATCGCACCCGGCGAACTGCGAATCCTTGGCGCGGCAATCGAACTGCAGCGACTGATCGTGTGCGCCGTCGCGGTGGCAATCGGGATCATGCTTTATTTGATGCTCGGCTACACCCGCTTTGGGAGGGCCGTTCGAGCAACCGCGGAGGACGCCGGGGCGGCCACGCTTCAAGGCGTGCGGCATAAGCGCACGCTCCTTTACGGCTTCATGGTGGGCTCGTTTTTAGCAGCGGTCTCCGGTTGTCTAACTGCACCGCTCGCCGTGATCACGCCGTCGGTGGGTAATGACTATCTGATTAAGGGTTTCGTCACGATCATCATCGGCGGATTGGGCTCGATTCCAGGTGCCATCATAGGTGGCTTTGCGATCGCGCTGCTTGAAAGCGTCGTCGGCTATTACCTCGACGGCACCATGGCGACGATCGGCATGTTCTGCGTGGTCGCGGTGCTACTTCTTTTCAGACCACGGGGGATGCTCGGCCATGTACAGCATTGATCGCAAGTTTGTTGCGTTAAACGTCGTGCTGCTTGTTGGGGCGATCGCATTCCTCAGTGTTTCGGAGTCGACGTATGTGACCCAGTTGATCGTATGGTCAGCAATCAACGCTGTGCTTGCCGCTGGCATGCGCTTCGTGCTGCTGATAGGCGAAACGAACATGGCATGCGGTGCGATTTATGGTTTCGCGGCGTATCTGACCGCCATCGGCGTCACCAATGGATTCGACGCTGTCCCGCTTGTGGTGACTATCGCTGCGCTGGGCGGAGGAGTGCTTGGGCTGCTATTCGGGTGGGTGACGTTGCGTGTCAAGGGTCCGTATTTCATGCTCATCGGCTTTGCGTTCACCGAAGTGATCCGTCTCGCATATACACGCATTGACTATGTAGGTGGCAATTCGGGCATGGTTGGTATCTATGCGCCGATATCGCTCGACCGGTGGATGCCGGCCATCTGTGTCGCGGTTTGTTACCTGCTGGTGATCGGTTTTTTCGCTGCTGAGAAGTCATCGTTTGGCTCGCTGATGCATGCGGTCCGCAATAATGACAAGGTCGTCGAAACTCTCGGCGTGAGCGCTCTGCGCGTGAAGCTCGTATGTTTCGTGATTGCGGCGGTGGCTGTCGGCGCGGCCGGATCGATACACGCATACAGTTATCACGTAATTAGCCCTGGGGACTTTAGCTTTTTGATTCCGGTCTACGCTCTGGCTTATGCCAAAGTCGGCGGCGAGCGACACGTCGTCGGACCGGTGATCGGTGCGATCTTCCTGACGGTGATTTCGCAACTTGTCCAAGGCTCGGGTGCGCTGCAATACGTGCTGTTCGGTGGTGTGATTATCGTGTCTATGATTGGTGTGCGTGGCGGACTGATTGACATTGCTAAGTGGGTCCGATGCCGTTACCGGATCGGCGGAGCACGGCTTCGTGTACTCAAGGATCCAGCGAGCGGAGAACTTGGATGAACCAACAAAAATTGCATCTATCGCGTGCGCCATCCACGCGTCCGCTGCTCCAAGTTAACGGATTGACGCGCCGCTACGGCGGACTTGTAGCAGTGTCGAACCTGGATTTCGAGATCCGCTCCGGCGAAATACTTGGACTAATTGGTCCGAACGGTGCGGGAAAGACGACAACGTTCAACTTGCTTTCTGGTCACGTGAAGCCAAGCGGCGGTACGCTAATGTTCGACGGCGCGAACATCACGGGCTTGGCGCCGCACGAGGTCAGCCGGCGCGGGCTGGTTCGCACATTCCAGCACGACAGCTTTTTTCGCGACATGACCGTGCTGGAAAACCTTGTAATAGCTGGTCACCGGCGCTGGCGCACGCGCCGCGCGCGTGTCGACGGGGCTCACAAGATTGCTGCGCGCGTTGGCCTGGAAAACCATCTCGAAATGATCGCAGGCAGTTTGCCACACGGCTTACAGCGACTCTTAAGCGTTGGCATCGCGATCTCGACGATGCCAAAGTTGCTCGGCCTCGACGAGCCGCTGACCGGTCTGCACACTGTCGAAGTTGCGAACGTGCTGGATTTGTTCCGCACCCTGTGCAGGGAAGACGGCACGACCATTCTGATCGTCGATCACAACATGAAGGCGATGATGGGCGTCTGCGACCGCTTCATTGTACTTCAGTATGGGAAATTGCTGGCGCAGGGCACGGCCGACGAAGTGCGCAACAACCCTGATGTGATTGGCGCCTACCTGGGGAAAGCACAATGACGACCCGCAACGTTCTATCGGTGAGGGATCTGCGCGTAAGGTATGGCGGCGTGACGGCCGTGAATGGCATCGACTTCGACCTTCCACGGGGCACTGTGGTTGCGCTGATCGGCTCGAACGGAGCGGGCAAGACGTCGGTAATGAACGCGGTGATGAACCTCGTGGAGGGCTGCTCCGGAAAGCGAGTTTTTGACGGCGAGGATATCTCGACGCTACGTACAGACCAGATCGTCGGACGCGGGATGGCTCTGGTGCCCGAAGGACGGCGACTTTTTCCGTACATGACGGTGGCTGAAAATCTCGCCATGGGTGCCTATCTGCGTCACGATCCGGTGGCGATCAAGCGCGATACTGAACGCGTTCTTGCAGTGTTTCCGGTGCTTTGCGAGAAGCTGAAGCAGCCAGCGATGGCGCTAAGCGGCGGACAACAGCAGATGGTCGCGATCGGCCGCGCTCTCATGTCGTCGCCGCGCCTCCTGCTGCTCGACGAGCCGACCATCGGCCTCGCGCCGGCCGTCGTAGGACTGATCGGCGAAACGATTAGCGCAATCAATCGTGAGGGGGTCGACGTGCTACTAGTCGAGCAAAACGCGTCGGTGGCTCTGGATCTGGCAAGCTACGCCTACGTGATAGATCGTGGGGGAGTGGTGATGCACGGCGACTCGGACATCTTAAAGCACGACGACCGTGTGCAGGCCGCTTACCTCGGCTTTTAAGCCTTGCAAAGCTCTCTTAGGATATAGTATGGACTACCAGCCTAATGTGGTCTGGACGCCTACAGACCACGACCTCAGTAACGCACAGATCACTTCGCTCGCTAGCGCACTTGGGCAGAAAGATTTTGACTCGCTCTACTCTTGGTCGGTCGACTATCCCGATGCATACTGGGAGGGCGTGATGCAATGGCTCGGCATCCGCTGGCAGGTGCCCTATGCCTCTTATGTGGATGTGTCGGAGGGCAAGGCGTTCCCGAGATGGTTTCCAGGCGGCAAGCTCAACTGGGTTGACAGTGTCTTTGCGTCTCTGAACGATCACCTGAGATCTGATCGCCTTGCGGTCATCGCGGAAGATGAGAGTGGGCGCCTCGCCACTCGTTCTTACGCGCAGTTGCACGACGACGTGCGCGCATTCGCCGCAGGACTGCTGGCGGCAGATCTCAGCGCGGGCGATCGGATTGGTCTGCTGATGGAAAGCAGTCTGGAAGCGGTCGTGTCGTTCCTCGCGATCTCGTGGATTGGCGCAGTCGCGGTGCCCCTCTTTTCCGGCTTCGGTTCCGATGCGATTGTGGCACGGCTCGCGGGGTGCGAAGCGAAAGCGTTGATCTGCACGACCGGCTACGCGCGCCGCGGAAATTCGGTGCGCACCCGCGTGACAATTGAAGAGAGCGTGGCGGCTCTGGATTCCCTGCGCGTGGTGATCGCCAAACCGACGGGCGACCCGCCGCACGAGTCGATCGCCGGTGCGCTCGACTGGTATGACGTACTTGCGGTAGGCCGAAACAATACGCTTGAGAATCCGCTGCCCGTCGGAGCGAACACGCCGTTCATGATCGTCTATACGTCGGGCACAACGGGCAAGCCGAAAGGTACGGTTCACACCCACGGAGGGTTCCCCCTAAAGATCGCGCACGACGCAGCGGTTTTTTTCAATCTTGGCCCCGGAGACACCTGGCTTTGGCCTGCGGATATGGGCTGGGTTGCTGGCCCGATAACGATAGCCGGCGCGCTTCTGCGCGGCGCGGTGCTGGTGTGCTACGACGGCGCACCAAATTGGCCCGACTGGTCGCGTCTGCCGCAAATGATCCGCCGGCATGGGGTTAGCCATTTCGGCGCGTCGCCGACTCTGATCCGCTCGCTCGCCGCGAACGAATCGTCAATTGCACCCGATGATCTCACGTCGATCCGGCTCGCCATTACGGCCGGCGAGGTAATCGACACGGAAACTTTCCGCTGGTATTGCCGTACTTTCGGCTGCCCGGTGATCAATTTCACCGGCGGCTCAGAAGTGTCTGGCGGACTGTTAGCGAACGTCGTTGTCAAGCCGATCGAGCCGGGCGGCTTCAACGCCGTCGCTCCGTCGATTCGCGTGGACGTACGCGGCGGCGGCGGACAGCCGGTGCGCGGCGAGATTGGCGAACTTGCAGTGGTCGAACCATTCGTCGGCATGACGCGCGCATTTTGGCGCGATCCGGAGCGCTATCTTGATACGTATTGGCGCAGCGTGCCAGACATCTGGATTCACGGCGATCTCGCTATCCAGCACGGCGATCACGCGTTCTTTTTATGCGGTCGTTCCGACGATACGCTCAAGATCGCTGGCAAACGAGTCGGACCGGCGGAGATCGAGGACCTGATCGTTGGGATGGCTGAAGTGGCAGAGGCGGCGGCGGTTGGTATTGCCGATGCACGCAAAGGGGAACGACTTGTGGTGTTTGTCTTACGCGACACATCGTCTGGGAACGAGCGAAGCGACCTCGAACTCGCGGAGCGAATCAAAGAGACGGTCGCACGAAAGCTTGGCCGTGCGTTCCTACCATCCGAGGTACACGCGGTCGACGAACTGCCCAGGACACGCAGTGGCAAAGTGATGCGTCGTCTCATCAAGCGCGCGTACGAACGGCGGCCGCTTGGCGACACAGCGTCACTCGAAAATCCCGCCGCCATCGAAGTAATCCGAGCCGCGGCTGACGGGCGATCGGATCAATCAGATCAGGTGGCGACGCAATGAAGATCGGATTTGTCGGAGCAGGGCGGATGGGCTATCGGATGATCGGCAACCTGCTGCGACACGGGCACTCCGTTTGGGTGTTCGACAGTGACGAGTCAGCACGGGTCCGCGTCGCGCAACGCGGCGCATCGCCAGCGGCGTCGCTTGCAGATGTCGTGGCGAACGTGGACATCGTTATCACGATGCTGCCTACACCCGATGTCTCGCTGCAGATCTACGAAGGCGACGCAGGTCTTTTGGCGATCGCGCCACGCGAGACCTTGCTGCTCGAATGTTCGACCGTAGATATTGGGACCATTGAACGGCTAGGCAAGAGCGCAAAGCAGGCCGGGGCGCAACTTATAGACGCGCCGTTGACGGGCGGCATTGAAGGCGCTGAAGCCGGCACCCTCACTTTCATGGTCGGGGGGGCAATAGCAGACGTCGCGCGGGCGCGGCCTGTGCTGGAAGCTATGGGCGAGCGCATCGTGCATGCAGGGCCGTTCGGCAGTGGCTGCAAGATGAAGCTCGTGAACAACATGATTTGCGCGACCAACCTGATGGTTGCCGCTGAAGCGCTGACGCTCGGGCTGAAACTGGGCCTCGAAGCGCAGCCTATGTACGAGGTGATCGGGAATGGTACTGGTCAAAGCTGGGTCTTCAACACCTACTACCCACTGCCGGGTGTCGTGCCCGGCGCAGCGTCGAGCCGACATTTCGCGCAGCCAACGTTTCCCGCGACTGGCATGGCCAAAGACATGCGATGTGCACTAGATGCCGCGCGGTCCGTCGATGCGATCACGCCGTTGCACGATGTCGCTAACAGCCTGCTCAAGATGTATTGCGAGCATTTTGACACCACCCTTGATTGGACTGCGGTGTCGACGATATTCGGCTCGCGCCGCTACTTTCCCGAACTTCCAGGTGCGGGAAAGTAGCTTTAGATCACTTCAAACCGAGGCCACGCGCCATGAACGTGCTTAGCGCATCAATCACTTCTTCCGGCTCGGTGCGGTCGCGGAGCGACCAGCGGCGCAGCGCTATCATTGTCGGTAGGAAGGTAACGATGTTTGCGGCGATGTGAAGATTGCCGAGCCTCATGCTGGTCTGCGAGCCGGCCTGACCGAGAATTCCTTCAAACATCGCGATAAATTCTTCGACGCGTGCGAGGATTACCTTGCGTGAACGCTTGTCGAGCAGATGACTATTCTGATAGATCAGCATGATTTCGTCCTGATGCTCATACATGATACGTGTAATCGTCTGTAACGCGGCAGAAACCTGCGTCGCGGGTGCCGCCGATTCGTCAAGAGCCTTTTTCACCTTCAATTGATACTCGGCGATGATCCGGTCGCAGACGAGATACAGAATGTCGTCCTTCGATTTGACGTAGTTATAGATGGTCCCCTGCGTCATATCGGCCGCGCGACCAATGTCGCGCACCGTTGCCTCATGAAACCCCTTCTCTATAAACACCTTAATGGCTGCACGGATTAGCGCGTCGCGCCGTTCCTGAACCAGCGCCTCATCACGGGTGTTGGTTTTGACTATGCGCGCACGAGGTTTGCGAACTGCCGCGGGTGACTCTTCGTCGAAAAATTCGTCGGATTTCATGCGTACTTTCAGGGCTTGAAGTTGCGATCAGCTTGTATGATAGCGCGGCCTTAAGCGTTTCACGACCGGCGAATACACAAAATATGGTCTCTACAAAGCATGTAGACTGAATGCTCAGTCACCAATATGCACCCATCCGACTGCTGCGGCAATTCTAGCCGTTGCGATAGCGCTACCGGCTTTTCCGCGTTAGGCAAGATTGAGGCAATTGGTGTCGATCATCGTGATTCTGGGAAATCAGATAAGATCGGTGCTTTGCTGCTGTCGCCCAGCGTATTTGGCGCGGGTTATGACAAGCGTCGCATCTCGCAGATCTGGACAGCCGATGATCAGTCTTAAACAAGTGGCAGCGCTCGCTGGTGTCTCCACGTCGACCGTGTCGCGAGCGCTGGCTGCGCCCGAGCGCTTGCATCCGAAGACTTTGGAGAAAGTCAAAGAGGCGCTTGAATCGCTTGATTATGTACCTTACGCGCCGGCGCGAGTCTTGCGTTCGGGGCGTTCCCAGACGATCGGCATTGTCGCACCAACCTTGATGAACGAGCTTTACGCGCGTGCGGTCGACACACTCGAAGATGAATTTCTACGCATCGGGTACACGGGTCTGCTGACTTGTCATCGCGACAATCCCGATCTCGAGCTCACCATCGTGCGCACGTTGATCGAGCGACGCGTCGATGGATTGGCGCTGATAGGCACGAACCACCACCCAGATCTGCTGGCGTTCGTGCGCAAGCAAAAGCTGCCTTACGTGTTGATGTGGGCAACCGACGGCTCCGCTGTCCATCCGAGTGTGGGTTACGACAATCGGCTGGCGATGGCACGCATCGTTGAGCATCTCGTGCAACTCGGGCACAAACGGTTCGCGGTTTTGCCGGGGCCGGTCGAAGTGCCGCTCGCCGCGACCCGTCTTCAGGGTGTGAGGCAAGCCCTGCGGATCTACGGAATACAACTCCAAGAGAGCGGGGTGATACCAACGGGGTACGATCCGGTCGAGATTCGCGACGCGGTACGCCAGTTGATGCAGGCGAAAGTGCGGCCAAGCGCGCTCGTTTGCGGCAACGACATGCTCGCTGCCACTGCGCTCGCTGAGTGCCGCGATCTGAACATCGACGTGCCCTCGGATCTGTCGATAACAGGTTTTGGCGATTGGAACATTGCGTCGCTGACGTATCCCACCCTAACAACCATCCGCTCCGATGCGGTCAGGATCGGTAAGCTGAGTGCGCAGAACCTGCTCCGCCAGATCAGCGAGGCGGCCACGCCCAATTCGCATCAGGACGAATTCGAAGCCGACCTGATCGTCAGGCGTAGTACCGCGCGCGCGGCCTAGAGCTGGCCGGCGCGGCATTCGTGCTTTCCGCTGTGCTGACAAGCCAGCGGACGTCAATTACGTTTTCTCTTCCAGTCTCACGTCGTGCTTAGGCGCGACGCATTTCTTTTCGCGGCCCCGCATTCCTGAAGCGGCCCCGACGCGCTCATTCCACAGCGCCGCCAACGTTTCC
>Ga0310811_10001222_pt1 | contig 32937 bp, 35 predicted proteins | sample YCmetagenome_FD_207642 | JGI IMG/M metagenome (GOLD analysis project Ga0310811, IMG submission 207642) | Soil microbial communities from experimental microcosm in Duke University, North Carolina, United States - YC | ecosystem: Engineered > Artificial ecosystem > Soil microcosm > Unclassified ...
AAGACAGCCGAGTCGGGGTTCGCGAAATCGTTGCGCTCGAGCAACTGGATGGGTCGGCCGCGAACTCCGCCCTGCGCATTGATCTCGTCGACGGCAAGCTCGGCGGCCCTTTTCATGGGCGCGCCGACCGGATCAGTGAAGGGTCCTGCCAGGCCGATCAGGACGGGAGCGTCGCTGCTGCGACAGCCTGTCGCAGCGAGCAAGGGCAGGACGAGCGCCCACGCGCGTCGCGCTGCCCGCGCGAGTCGTAGCAAATGGGGTAGCGGGCTTGGGTGGTGGAATCGCAAGAGTGCGCGAAGGTTAGGTGGCCATCAGGGAGAAAACAAGATGATCGATTGGACCGATCGGCCGCCGACGGCGACCTTCGATCTTCACGGACAGACCGTGCTCGAGGCCCTCAGGAGCGCTGAGGGGTTTCTGCGCAGTCAGGCCCGCGCGACGCCGGGTGGCGTCGTTCGCCTCGTTACCGGCCGCGGCAGATCAGGGGGTGGCGCGCCGATTCGAACCCGCACCCGGACGCTGCTCAAGCGGCTCAAGGAGCAAGGCAGTGCGGTGTTGGACTACGTGCTCGAACAGGGCGAAGGAAGCTTCCTGGTTCGGCTACGACCGTGAGCCGCTGCGGCGGGCGCGCTCGCGACCCCACGCGTCGAGAACGGCGCCGTCCACCAGCGCTACCGACGCGACCTTGTTGGTGCGATCGATTCGCCAGGTGAGTCGAATCATCCGATCCTGACGAATCCACTGCATCATCCACTGCGGGCCCTGCACCTTGGCGCCCACTCTGCCGTACCGTGCTTCGAGACTGCTGCGCCATTGGTCGAGCTGATCCGGCGCCACGTCGCCCGACAAGGTCACCACGCCTGCCACGCTGTCGATCGCGGAGAGCCAGATTTCGACCTGGCCTCCGAAATCGGGGTCGGTGATGCGGGCGCGGCACTCGCTGATCCGGCGATCGACCTTGGCGCGATCGCAACGGAGGCGGCTGCCATCGAGCTGTTCAACCCGAGCCGCAATGTCGCTCAGCCGGTCGCCGGGATGGAAACCGCGGAACTCAAGCGAGGTGCCGTCGCGCGCGAGCGACTGTGCCGAGACCGGGCTTCCCACAGCCGCGAGGCAGACTGCGATCGCCGACGCAATTCGAGTCGAGCGCACCATGAAACAACCCTGGGCGGAGCCCATTGCTGGAACGATCTGAAAATGGTCATGCGAAGGACCGCAAGAACCAAGCCCTTCCTCCCTGTAGGGAGAGAGGGCCGCTCCTGCGGTCCGTTGGGGGTCAGTGCGCGGGGTTTTGCGCCGGCGCTGCTAGACCTTCCGCACGTTGGCGGCCTGAAGGCCCTTGGGGCCCTCGACCACCTCGAACTCTACGTTGTCGCCCTCCGAGAGCGAGCGGAAGCCCTCCGCGATGATCGCCGTGTGGTGAACGAACACGTCCTTGCCGCCGTCCTGCGCAATGAAGCCAAAGCCCTTCGCGTCGTTGAACCACTTGACCGTGCCCTTCGGCATTGCAACAACCTCGTGAAGATGGGAGCCGACTGCTCCGGTAAAACCCCCCGGCCCTCGTGGCCGGAGTAGGAAGAAAAAGGGCCGGCCGGCATTTGCAGCGGACGGCACGATGAAGCCGAGTTCTAGACGGAGTGGACCTGGCAGACCATAGGGATAAGGTCCCGTCCGTTCGGGAGGTTGTCAAGACGGCCCGGCTCAGCGGAGGACGACGCCCGCCTTCCGCAGCTCATGGCTCAACAACCAGCGCTTGGCGGCCAGCCCGCCGCCGTAGCCCACCAGTCCGCCGTCCTTACCTATGACGCGGTGGCACGGAATCATGATCGCCAGGTGGTTTCCCGCGATCAGCCATCCAATCTGCCGGGGGTGAAGCCCGGTGGCCCGGGCGATATCGTCATACGACCGGGTTTCCCCGAACCGGATTTTCCGGACTTGCTTGTATACCGAGACTTGGGCGGGAGAAAGGTCGAACCAGTCGCGGAGATAGACAGGGAATGTCACGGGAGAGGGAGATCCGGCGAAGTAGGCGTCCAGCCAAGCCGTGGTCCGACTGCACTCGCCGTGCATGATGTGCAGCTCGGGCACCGTAGCGCGGAGCCGTACCGTCCATCGGATCCGGTTGGCCCGGTGGGGAAACTCCACGGCCAGAGGCCCCTCCGCACACTCGATCACGGTGAGGGCGCCGATCGGTGACGCGTAGGTTGTCCACTCCACGCGCACGGGGACTCCGCGGCTCCGGGGATACAGACAAACGTAGCGCCAGCTTAGTTTCCACGCATGTCTGCGCCGCAAACTCTCGTCGTCCGCACCTTCGCCGATCGGTCCGAGGGACTGTCCCATTTCATCCTCCGGGCGGGCGAGGCGCCCCGGCTGCTCGCCTTCGACGATGCCCTGGGCTGTCCGTTGGAGACGGCGCTGGCCGCACTCGAATGGACCGGCGCAGTCGGAATCATCGTGGACGACGACCTGCTCCATGCAGCCCGTCTCACCAGCGAAACCGCCGCCGCCGTGATCGAACGGAAGACCCAGAACGGGCGCCGTTTCGTCTACCTCGGACCGCGCCTGGACGCTCCTCCGATGGATGTCTTCGAGGGAGCGGTCCTATTCGACGAACCGGGTGTGAAAGCGGTCGAATTCAGCCAGCGGGCCCACGGGTTGGCCCACTTTCTCCGAGCGACCTCCGGAGCCGGCGCGCTGATCGCTCTGCTCGGCCGACGAGCCCCCGAGATCAGGCATCTAAGGCGCTGGCTCGGTCCTGTGATCAAGGAACTGGATGTTCCTCGGCCCTTGGTCGCCGGTTGGTTTGCTGCGACCGCGGCCGGGTGCCTGTTCGGGCCGACGGAGAGCGAACCCAACTATCGGTACATCGAGGCCGGCCTCGAGTCCTGATCTCTCGCGGCATGTAGAGAACTCGAAATACACATCTCCACAAGCTGTGGACAGGATCGGTAGGTGATGGTCACCGCAGGGGTTATTTGTCCACATCCCCTCCAGGCAGAATGGCGTAACCCGAAGAAACATAGGCACTTGCGAGCGTATCACCCGAGGGTGATCTTCGGAGTGCGTTGCTCGGATCACGCGGGGAACTCCACGTCCACGCGAGGAAACGAGAAGCGAGGGCAGAGCGGGTTATCGGAGGAGGATGCCGACGGGCCAGCGGCCCAAAGGTGCCCGACGATTCCGGTGGTCACCCCGACTTGTCCGGGTGAAGCCAGTCGCGTGCTTCACCCTCCCCGATCTAGCGCCTCGGGGAGCAGTGCGAAGGGTCGGTCCGCGACCCGATCCGACTCGCAGCGCTCACATGGACGAACCAGGTGGGATGGCCATCCGGCCTGGGGATCGATACTGCGGCTTTGCTCTGCCACGCCGAGCGGCGACGCAAGGAGGCAGGCGAAAGGAGAACGGCAGCCGGAAGGCTCCGACCGCAGACAGTCGATGTGGGGGACGGCCGCTTAGCCACGACTAAGCGGCCGTTCCGTTTTCGTCCCCTTCCAAAGTTGTTCTGTTTCGGGTCCGTGACACGGTCGTTTCCCTGGCGTGCGGAATGGTGGAGAGACTTCCGCCCGTGCGCTTGGCGTTCGTGACCGATACCTACCTCCCCGAGATTAACGGGGTTACGACGGTGCTCCAGATGATCCGGCAGCTGATTGCCGGCCGGGGGCACGAGCTTCTCTTCCTGGCCCCCGACTATCCCGCGTGTTCCGAGCCGGATCGACTGGTGATCCGACGAGCCTCGGTGCCCTGTCCGAGCTATCCCGCCGTGCGGCTCTCTTCACCGTTCGGCCCCGACGTCTTTCGGGCGCTCGACCGGTTCGTGCCGGAACTGATTCACGTGGTGACGGAGGGCCCCCTGGGGGCGATCGGACGCCGGTACGCACTCAAGCGGGCCCGGCCGTTGGTCACCTCGTTCCACACGGACTTTCCCCGCTACGCGGCCCGATATTTGGGCCCCTGGGCGGAGAAAGTGGCCCAGACCTACCTCCGGCGGTTCCATCAGCCGGCCGTCATCACGCAAACGCCCAGCGCCGTGAGCAGGGCAGACCTGGTGGCCCTAGGGCTGCCGCGCACCGTGGTCTGGGGCCGCGGTGTGGAGTCGGATCGGTTCACCCCGGCTCGCCGTACCGAAGTTCAGCGGGGCGCGCTCGGAGCGACCGGCAAGGTGGTGGTTCTCCATGTGGGGCGCCTTGCCGTGGAGAAGGACCCCCACGTGCTGATCGAGGCTTTTCAACGGGCTCGTGAAGCGGTGGGATCAGAGGCCGTCTTCTGTATTGCCGGAGATGGCCCTCGCGCGGCCGCCCTCCGTGAGGCGCTCCCATTTGCAAGACACTTCGGCTTTCTGGAGCGGGATGCGCTCGCGGACCTGTATGCGGCGGCTGATCTCTTCGTGTTCCCCTCACCCACGGAAACCTGCGGCCTCGTCACGCTCGAAGCGATGGCGTCGGGTCTGCCCGTCATCAGCGCCGACCGGGGTGGCGTGCTCGAGAACGTGCGCAACGGCATCAACGGGCTGGTGGTGGCAACGGGCGACAGCCGTCAGTTTGCCGAGGCGATGATTGGGCTCATCCGCGACTCCGCTCAGCGTGCGGCAATGGCGCAGGCCGCACGGGCGTTTGCGGTGGGGCGCGATTGGACTCGGGAGATAGACGACCTGGAGCGGATGTACGAATTCGTCGTGGCCGGCGGGCTTCGAACCGGAGGTACGACGGCTCAACGGCTGGCGATGGCGCTGCAGCATGCCTACCCGTCCCAGTCCAGGGCGGGAATCGCCGGGGAGCCCCCCGGAGTCGAATAGCTGCACGTCGGTTGGCCCACTTAGCTTGCCTCCATGACAATTCAATTGCTCCTCCTCGAGCTGGATCCCGAGCGCCGGCGCCAGTTGGCGGAGGTGCTTCGGGCGACCGGTGCGCGCGTGCAAGAGGCCGAGGGCGCACGGTCGGCAGCCGAATCGCTACAAGGCGGGGGTTTCGACGCGGCTCTCGTCTCCCTCGGGGTTCCCCAACTCGATGTCGCAGCCTTGGCGGCGGCCATCTGTCCATCGGCACCCGGGTCACCCGTCTCTCTCGACGCCGCGGAGCGCCTTCACATTGCGCGCACCTTGGAGCACACCGCGGGCAATCGGCGGCAAGCAGCCCTCATTCTCGGGATCTCCCGCTCCACGCTCCTGCACAAGATTCGGAAGTACGGCCTGGATGTGGGCGAGGCGGGCGCGAGGCGAAGCGGGGCTTGACCATCCGTGGTACTTCCGTGCGAGCGGTCCTGCCGAGTGCGGCGGCTCGGAGCGCATGCGGGCCTCCGAGCCCGGCCGACGAGGGTGCCGTCCTCCTCCGTGCGACCGTCATTGATCCCTGACCAGACGCAGGCGTCCCAGTCGTGAGATAACCACCGAGCGCCTGGCAGACGCACGGCTGAAAGTGTAAGTCCCATTGCCTACGCCGTGTGGCAAGCCCAGGGGCGTGAACATGAGCGGATAGGTGGGGCCGTCGAAGGCCACCCGGTCGGCCGCGGGGCCCGGGGCGCGCCAGACGACGCCGGCGCCCGGCCCGTTCACGACCCGAACGACCAGTGAGTCGGCTGCGATGTCGAGTCGGGTGGTCCGCCTCCGCAGGATTGCAGTGAACCGGGCGACTCGGTGGGCCGCCATGAACTGGTGCGCGGCGCGCTCGGTGTCGATGCTGGCGAGCAGGTCTCTGCTGGAGGGAACGACAATCGCGGTTAACAAACCGACGATTGCGAGGACCACGATGAGCTCGGGAAGGGTGGTACCTTGTCGCATGGGGGCAAGACTACAAATTCCAGCCTCGGAACCCGGCAGCTTTTTCCCGCGGCAGGTGTTGGAAACACGCGACGCTTGCCCCAGCGCGCTCGCCGGGCGATACTAGCCGGTACCCCCTCTCACTGACGTCCTTCGCCCGGAGCTACGCCTGAACGATTTTACGCCCCAGCGGGTCTTCGGGCAGGCTGGTGATCACCTCGGTGGTGTGGGTTGGCACGATGACTTCCTGGAGCGTGCCCGCCTCGAACGTGAGCGCGATGACGACGCCGCATCGCGAGGCGCCCTCGCCGCGTACTTGGTCGCGCGGGTGATCGATCGTTGCCTCGAAGGCTCGGCGACCGACGACGATAGGCAAGCGTACAACTGGCAGCTCGAAGGCGCGCGGCGTTACATCGGCGAGCTGGACGGGAACCGTCCCGAAGTGCGGCACCTGGACGGGATTCTCGACGCGCTTCGGGTGGTCGGCAACGCTCACTCCCCCGCCGTCAGGATGGCGTTGACGGCGTTCGCCTACTTCCTCGAGCACGAAGGCCGGCTGGCCGAGGCCCTGGACATCTTGCGCTTGGCCGCCCGTACGCACGGGCCGGCCATCCCGCCGGCCGATTTCCCGGCCATCGCCCTGTTCGCCGGCCGTCTCAACCGACTGCAGGCCCGCTTCGATGCCGCCACCACGGCATACGCGGCGGCGGAGGAAGGGGCCCGAGCTATCGGCGACATCAATGCCCGGCTGGTTTCCCGCCTCGGCCGAGCCCACGTGATGCGCGCGCAAGGAAATCTGCCTCTGGCGAGGGCGGCGGTCGAAGAAGTGATCGTCGAGGCCAGGGCCGAGGGTCTTACCGATACGCTGAGCCGGGCGTACGCAGACCTGGGACACGTCATGAACGTGCAGGGCGATCGGTTGGGCGCGCTGCGTGCCACCTACGAGGCATTCCGGCTGGCTGCCGATCCACTCAATCGGATGCGTTATCTCGGCGACCTCGGCGTCGAATTGTCCGATCTGGGCTACTACGACGTTGCCCGGATCGCGTTCGGCATCGTCGTTGGATCGAATACCAGCTTCATCGTCAAGACCAACGCACGCCTCGAGCTCATGGAGATCGAATCCGCCTCCGGAAACCGGGTGGCGTTCGAGCGGCATCGCGGGGAGCTGCGTGAGGTGGTCCCGCGTATGACGCCGTCCATGGCGATCGACTACCGTTTCAAGGCAGGCAGCGGCCTCGCTCGATTCGGTCAATTTGCGCGAGCCCGCGAGGCTTGGGCTGAAGGGATGCGACTGGCCGAAGCCCACCACCTCAACGAGTGGTACTTCCGCCTGGAACGCTTGGGGCAGCATTTGGATGGCTGCGCGGCGCCGCAGATCCTGCGGGCCGAGGCCCAACCGGCTCCGGCGGCGATCGCGGATTTGGCCGCCGGGCTGACGGCATACGCCGAGGAGGCTATGCCGGCGTGAGACGTAGGGCTTAAGGATTACTTCTTACAACTAGTGGTAGTGGTCCGGATGCTGTTGGATCCTTGTGTCTCACAAGAGAAGTTGGGTCGCGGTCCAGTGGCGTCCGAACATGCGGCCAACAGGCCGGCCGCGAGCCACACGACAAGAACGAGCCCACGCGAACGAGACATAGTGCAGACCTCCGACATTGAGCCATCCAAGGGGGCTGCGCCAACTTGGGACCGCTTGGGCAGCCGGGGTTAGGTACTTTTTGCGACATTGAGGGGCGCTTTTGCGACAGGTGCCGATTCTCGCCGCCGTCCCGGGCGAACGGTTGTTCCGCCTTCATGCCGCCGAACCCGAAGGATACGAATGGGTTCCGGCGTCGAGTTGGGTCCAGGCAGTCACAGTCATTCGTACCCGGCCGGTAGAGCTCGCAGTGGTGGACCCGACGCTCGGAGGCGAGCCACGCTCGATGGAAATCGAGCGGCTGCGGCAGCACTTCCCGTCGCTGCCTCTAGTGGTGTACACCACGCTCGCTCCCGAGACCGCCGGCGTGCTCCTCGACCTGGGCCGAGCAGGCATCCGCCGGGTTCTGTTTCACCGGTTCGACGATGCCCCGGCTGCGCTCCGACGGGCAATCCACGCCGAGCTGGAGCAGGGCGCCTCCCAGCAGCTGATGCAGCAGCTGACCGGTATTCTCCCGCCCCTGCCCGAGTCACTGCGGCGGGCGCTCGAGGCAACGCTGCACACACCGGGTGACGGGCCAACTGTGTCGGTTCTGGCGGCGCGGGCGCAACTCAAACGGCGAACGTGCGAGAGGTGGTTCGCGCGGCTGGGCCTGCCGTCTCCCAAGATGGTGATGCTGCTCGCCCGGGTGCTGTACGCCCATCGTCTGCTGCTCGACCCCGGCTACACCGTCGAAGACGTGGCAGTCAAGCTGGGCTATACGCGAGCCAAGACCCTCCAGATGCACTTTCGCGAGGTATTCGGCCTGACCGCGGGCGAGGTCAGGCTTTCGCTCTCGTCCGAGGAGGCGCTGCGGCTGGTCACCGAACGACACCTCCATCAGCCGAGCCAGGCAGCCTCATGACCGCCCGGGTCCTCATCATCGACGATGAGACGTCCCTGCGGCAGACGCTGGAGCGCGCGCTCCGCTCCTTTGGCTACGAAGTGGACAGCGCGCCCGACCCCCTGTCGGCCTATCATCTGCTGGGTGACGCCACATACGATGTCGTGCTGCTCGATCTGCGTTTGCGGCAGGCCAAGGGTGATGCTCTGTACCTCGCGCTCGTCCGTCAGTGGCCGTACCTCCGTGGCCGCGTCATGCTGATGTCGGGCGACCCCTGGTCCGCGCAAGACACCTGGCCGCCGGAGCTGGTGGCCTGTCCGCTCCTGGTTAAGCCGTTCACGCTCGACACCCTCGCGGGCCTGGTCGCCCGCATTGCCAAGCCAGACATTCGGACCAAGAACGGCAGCGCATGACGGTCATGCTCTCTCCCCAACCGGTTGCCGGTCCGGCGCCGGATCCGCTCGTCACTTTGCGGGAATACCGCTCCCTCGCGCCCTGGGGCCTCCGCGACCTTACCGCCATCGCCGCAGGTATTCTGGACGTGTCGGGCGTGGTACCGGTCAGTCCGGTGGCGCGGTCGCGTCCGACCGAGCGCACCATCCGGTTCTACGTGGCTCGGGGCCTGGTGAGTCCGCCGGAAGGACGCGGCACGGCGGCCACGTACGGATATCGGCATCTGCTGCAGGTGCTGGCGGTCAAGCTGCGGCAGATGGAGGGCGCCACGCTGGAGGCGATCGTCCGCGAGATGACCGGCGTGACCGGCGACGCCGTGGAGCGGCGGGTGGCCGCGACGCTGGGGCCGCGCATCCCGGGTCCGTCTTCGCTCGAGCTTGAACGCGGCCCGCGGTCCGGCCGCGGTCGGGTCGGACGCGCGCTGGACGCGTGGATCGCGCCGCCCCCCGCGGGGACCGCGACGGAGCCGACCTCGTGTCGAAAAATCCCGGTCGGTCCCGGCGTGGAGCTGATCGTGGATGACCGCCATCCGGCTCTCCGCCGTCCGGAGGCTGCTGCCACCCTCGCCGCCGGCGTCCGCTCTCTCCTGGAAGGCCTGTTGCACGGAACCTGACCTGGGCCGGGCGACCCTCCACCCGGTCCGACAGCGCTCCCGTTCAGAGGCTGATACCCACCCAACACCGGAGGACGGTCGATGGGACTGATCCTTTTTCTGGCCGTCATCGTCGTGATCGCGCTCTGGATCATCGGCGCGTACAACGGACTCGTCGCCCTCAAGAACAGGGTTGCCAATGCCTGGAAGCAGATCGACGTGCAGCTCAAGCGCCGCCACGATCTGATCCCGAATCTGGTGAATACGGTGAAGGGCTCGATGGACTTCGAGCGGTCGACGCTGGAAGCGGTCATCTCGGCCCGCAACCGGGCGGTGTCGGCCACGGGTGTGCAGGCGACCGCCAAAGCCGAAGGTGAGTTGACCCAGGCGCTGGGACGCCTGTTCGCACTCACAGAGAATTATCCCGACCTCAAGTCCAACCAGAACGTGCTGCAGTTGCAGGAGGAGCTCACCAGCACGGAGAACAAGATCGGCTTCGCTCGGCAGGCATACAACGACACCGCCACCGAGTACAACACCAAGCAGATGCAGTTCCCCACCAACCTGGTCGCCGGAATGGCCAAGGCTTCCCCGGCCGAGCTGTGGGAGATCCAGGATTCGGCTGAGCGAACCGTGCCGACGGTCGACCTCTCCCTGCCGAAGCCACCCGCCGCGTGAGCGAGACCGATCTCTTTGCGCAGCAAGAAGCGAATCGGCGACGTTCAACATGGCTGGTGGCGGGATTCGTGTTGTTCTTTGCCTGGGTCGGATTTGGCGGGGACATCGCCTTCGGACTGCTGACCCGGAACGCCCCCGCCGGCAGCTATCACCACGTCGTCCCCGTGATCGGAATCGTCGCCACCTTGGTAGCGGGTGGGATCTGCTGGTACGCCTGGCGGTTCGGTGCCGAGCGGGTGCTATGGGCGACGGGCGCGTGGGAAGTCATCGAACCGGCGACCCTCGAGCAGAAGCAACTGGTCAACGTGATCGAAGAAATGGCGATTGCAGCCAGCCTTCCGAAGCCGCGGGTTTGGATCGTCCCGGATGAGGATCCGAACGCGTTCGCCACGGGCCGGGACCCCGCCAGCGCCAGCATCGCAGTGACCGAGGGGCTGCTCCACACGCTGAATCGAGAGGAGCTGCAGGGCGTCGTCTCGCACGAAATGGCGCACATTCGCAACCTCGATACCCGACTCATGACGTTGCTCGCCGCGATGGTCGGTGCGATTGCCCTCATGTCGGACGGCACCGGTCGCATACTGCGCGTTGGAAACGTACGGACCTCGGGCGGCGACGGTGACAAGGGAGGAAAAGGGGGGAGCCCACTGGGGTTCGTCGTCCTGGCGCTCTGGCTGGTCACCGTGCTCGTAGCCCCCGTCATCTCCCGCCTCCTGGCGATGGCGGTAAGCCGGAAACGGGAATATCTGGCCGACGCCACTGGGGCTCAGCTGACGCGCAACCCGGGCGCGCTTGCATCAGCATTGGAAAAGCTCGCCGCGGCATCGGCGCCGACCAAGGCGATTACGCTGGGCGCGGCGCACCTCTGCATCGTGGATCCGACGGGGAACCGGTTTGCCAGCGCGGAAGGCTTCCTGGGCGACGTGTTCGCCTCGCATCCACCGATTGCGCAGCGGATCATTCGGCTCAGGGGAATGGCGTATCAGGAAGCGAAGAGGGAGGGGATTCAGACCCAAACGGCCTGAGCTCTTCACGAGATCTCCAGCACCCCGAGTATCTCCCCCACAAACGTTCCCGGATCGAACGGCAGCATCATGACGTGGTCGACCTCCGCGGAAGGCACGGTGCCGCCCGGCTCGGTTGCGAGGGCTATCACCCGGTAGCGGCGATCGGTCGGTGCCCGGAATCCAGCCAGCGGGTCGGACCCTGGCAGGCCGCCCTGACCGGCCAGCAGCAGAGTGACGTTCGGCGCGCCGGTCGCGCGCGCGAGCTCGGCAGGCTTAGTAACGCGGACCACCGTGAACCCCGCCGTCCGGAGGAGCAGCGTGGCCACCCGTGCGACGGTCTCATCGGGCACCGCGAGCACGGCGGTGCCCCGTCGAACCTCACGCACGACCCCGCCGTCGGTGACGTCGAGCATGCGGAGCGCGCCCAGGTATTCCGTCGACGGAGCGTCGCGGAGATCGCGGATTCGCCGGACGATATCCCGTATGCGATCCAGCGCGACCTTAATCGCTTGCAGCCCCTGGCGGGTCTGGTCGGTGGCCCCGGCGAGCAGAAGCTCCACTTCGGCCGAGGCCGCCATGAGCGGATTGTTGATCTCGTGGTGCAGGGTGACGGTGAGCTCGCCGATCGCCGCGATGCGCTCGGTACGGAGCAGCTCCCGTTCCGCGGCCGCAAGCGCGTCACGGACCGCCCGGCTACAGCGGATCCGCTCGAGCACTTGCGGCAGCAGGTCGGCGAACGACTGGTCCTTCGCGAGGTAATCGTCGGCTCCCTCTCGCAACGCGCGCGCCGCCAGGGACTCGTTTCCGTGAGCGGTGACCAGTACGACGGCGGGAGGACGGGCGCCCGCCCGGAGCGCGTCGAGCCGATCGAGACCGGGGCCGTCGGGTAGCTGCTGATCCAGCAGGATGACATCGGCCTGAGCGGCTGCTGCCAGCGCATCGGCCCCGGTGGTGACATGGGCCGGGGGGGCGAAACCGTGGGCCAGGAGAATCTGCGGGACCAAACGGGCGATCGCGGGGTCGTCGTCCACCAACAGAATGCGAAGCCCCGCGCGGTCGGGGGCTTCACCCTTCGACCCGGTCACACGGGCTGGTCGTCGAGGAAGACCAGTACGGCCTTGCGGTCGACCACCTCCGACAGCGCCTGGTAGACCGCTGGATCCAGCACCGTGCCGACCAGATCGCGCATGCGCTCGACGGCGACCTGAGGCTCCATCCTTTCCTGATAGGGACGCGACGTGGTGAGGGCGTCGTAGATCTCGACCGCGCCGATGATGCGTGCGCCGAGCGGGATCGCCTCGCCCGCGAGACGATCTGGGTATCCCTTGCCGTCCCATCGCTCGTGATGGCTCCGCACGAACGCGATCACGTGCTTCAGATGGACGAGGGGGGACAGGATCTGCGAGCCGACGACGACGTGCTCCTTGACGTGGTCGTACTCGCGGTCGGTCAAGGGACCCTGCTTCGCCAGTACCTCTTCGCGAATGCCGATCTTGCCGATGTCGTGCAGCCGCCCCCCGGTACGCACCAGCTCGACCTCCTCGTCGGACCGGTGCATTGCTGCCGCGACCAGGGCTGACATGTCGGCGACGCGTGCCGAGTGTCCGCGCAAGTAGGGATCCTTGGCTTCGAGGGCGTTCACCAACGCTTCGAGGGTTGCCAGGGAAATCCGCTCCAGATTCTGCCGCTCGAACTGCACTTCGGCGGTACGCACCGCGACCTCTTCCTTCAGCCACTGGTTGAGGTGCTGGCTATCGAGGCGGGTCTTGCGCTCCTGAAGGGCGCGTTGGATCGCGCGGGACAGATGAGGGAGATCGATCGGTTTGGTGAGATAGTCCATCGCGCCGCGCTGCATGCAGAGAGCTGCGCTGGTCGCGTCGTTCACCGCCGTCAGCATGAGCAAGGCAAGGTGCGGCTCCAGCTCGACGAGCCGTGGCACCAGGTCGATGCCGTTGGTTCCCGGAAGGTTCACGTCCAGGAGCATCCCGGTCACCTTGTGGCGGCGGAGCTTCTCGAGGGCGTCGTCCCCGGTCTGGGCCGTCAGGACTTCATAGCCCTGCTGCACCAGGAACTTGCGCACCGCGTTGCGGATCGACTCTTCGTCATCCACGACCATGATGGTCACGGGGCCGTCGGTCAGCGGCACACGCACTCCGTCCGGGTGCAGCGGTCGCACGCCGTCGAGCGGGCCACGCCGGTCGTTTGAGGTCACCGCTGGCCGGCGAGAGGGGGGGTAGGCTGCCTCAACCTACGTCACGCTACGGAACTGGTCAACGCGGCCAGGTCAGTCGACGAAATCCACGTGGACCGGCTTGGGGATCACCCCAGCGCGGTGGCCGTCGTCCAGCAGGCGCTGGACCGCGGCTCGACCCCGGGGGCCGTAATCGACGGTCCAGTGGTTCACGTACATCCCCACGAACGCATCGGTCCGCTCCTCGCTCAGGCCGCGACTGAATTGACGGGCGTGGGCAAGGGCGGGGACCCGATGCTCGAGACCATACTCGATACTGGCCCGGAGGTCGCGCGCGATCTGGTGCATGACATGCTCGCCCAGGTCCCGTCGCACGACATTCCCGCCCAGCGGAAGGGGCAACCCGGTCTGGGCCAGCCACCACGCGCCGAGATCGGCCCAGAGCTCGAAGCCCTGGTCCGAATATGTAAGCTGGCCTTCGTGGATCAGAAGCCCAGCGTCCACGCTGCCCGCCGCGACGGCGCCTTCGATCTGGTCGAAGGGTACGACCACAGCATCGAACGAAGGCTGGAATAGCCTGAGCGCGAGATAAGCCGTAGTCAGCTTGCCGGGTACCGCCACCCGTCGGCCTCGCAGCGCAGTCTGGGGATCGGCGGGGCAAGCGGTGCGGGCGACCAGTCGCGGACCGTAGCCGTCGCCCATGGACGCACCGCTTCCCAGCAGAGCGTACCGGTCTGCCAGATGAGCGTAGGCATGGATCGACACCGCCGACACTTCGAGCTCACCGGCCAGCGCCTGCCGATTGAGCGTTTCGATGTCCGCCAGCTCATGGACGTAACGCAGCTCGCCGGTATCGAGCTTTCCCTCGGCGAGGGCGTAGAACATGAACGCGTCGTCCGAATCGGGGCTGTGAGCGATGTGGATGGTCTTCGTCATAGGTGCCTTGAGAGGAAGCGTGAACGGTGAACAGTGAACGTGGGCTCCGGTAGTGAACGTGGGCTCCGGTGATGAATGGGCCTCCGGTTCACTGTTCACGCGGTCTCTTAACTGCCATTTCGGCCTCCTTACGGAATTCGTCAATCGCCGGCTCGTGCTCCCGGTACTCAGGACGGTTGGCGCGCTCCTCTGCCTGGTAATGCTGGAGGAAATCGCCGTACGCCTGGCGGCGCATGCTGTCGTCGTGGGCCAGATCGGCCGCGGTGCCGCGGATGAGGTATCCGAACAGGTGGCCGGGCTGGGCGGCCTCGATCGAGTCCGCCAGTTCGAGCGCGGCAGGGACGCCGCCCACCCCCAGCATCAGTAGCGCCGCATGGTATCGTGCATCCACGTCGATCGTATCGAGCTGTGCGTACGCCCCGAGTGCCATCGGCGTAAAGCTCGTCACCGTGGTCGAGTCGCCGCGGTCCGCCGCGGCCATCACCCGGTTGAAGAGGCGGTCGAAACGCTCTCGAGGCGGCATCTGGCTGATGTCTGGCGCTGCCCGTGCGGGCGAGCCACCGGCAAAGGGCGCCGCGCCGGCCGCTCCGGGATTCGCCATATCTGGCGTGGCCGGTGCCGGCGTGCCGCGCCCAACCCACCAAACGATCAGGCCAATCAGGACTGCGACCACCGATGCCGCTACGATCCACGCCGTTTGCTCCGATCTCACCGGCTGCGCGCCGGTGCGTGCACTCGGAGCGAGCCCGGGTGCCAGGGGACGGCCGCATCGGTGGCAGAACCGGGCCCGACTCGACAACTCGGCGTCGCAATGGGCGCAGCGACGGGGCCCAAGACTGGCGCCGCAGCTCCCGCAGAATTTGGCCGTTGCCGGGGCTACAGCGCCACAGGCACTGCAGCTGATGGTCGAGGATCCGGTCATCGCGTTCCGGATGGCGTGGGGGCGGAAAGGTAACCCCTCTCCCGCAGGGTGGCAGCCGTTCTTACCTTCATCCCGACTCCTCTCACAGAGGTCGCATGGCGCCCACTCCGGCCCGCCCAGCGCGGGAGACCTTTCCGACCGATCTGAGCGGGGCCGGTAAACGGGACATTGTGGAGCTGGCCGAGCAGTTTCATGTCGATTTCCTCCGGCTCCAGTTCACCGACATTCTCGGCGTCAACAAGAACGTCGAGGTACCGCACAGCCAGTTCGACAAGGCCCTCGACGGCGAGATCATGTTCGATGGGTCGTCGATCGAGGGGTTCGTGCGGATCGAAGAGTCCGACATGCTCCTCAAGCCGGACCTGGCGACGTTCCGGATCCTGCCTTACGACGACGAGGGCGGCCGCGTAGCCCGGCTGCTCTGCGACATCCACACCCCCGACGGCGGTCCATTCGGAGGCTGTCCGCGCACCACGCTCAAGCGGCAGATCGAGCGGGCGAAGAAGCTCGGCTTCACCATGATGGCCGGGTGTGAAGCCGAGTTCTTCCTGTTCGAGATGGCGCCGGATGGGTCGCCCACGACGAATACCCACGATTCCGCCGCGTACTTCGACCTGACACCGGTGGACAAGGGAGAGGAAATCCGGCGGGTCATCGTGGAGCATCTCGAGATCATGGGGTTCGAGGTCGAGGCCGCGCACCACGAGGTGGCCCCCGGGCAACACGAGATCGACTTCCGCTACGCGGACGCGCTCACCACGGCCGACAACCTGGCGACCTTTCGCTTCATCGTGCGGGACGTCGCTCGCCGGCTCGGCTTTCTCGCCTCGTTCATGCCCAAGCCGATCCAGGGGCAGAACGGCAGCGGGATGCACACCCACCAGTCTCTGTTCAAGGGGCCCAAGGACAACGCCTTTTACGCGGCGAACAGCGAGCATCAGTTGTCCAACGTGGCGTTGTCATACATCGAGGGATTGCTGCAACACGCCCGCGGCTTTTGCGCCATTACCAATCCGCTCATCAACAGCTATAAGCGACTGGTCCCCGGTTACGAGGCGCCGGTGAACGTCGCGTGGTCCATGCGGAACCGCTCACCGCTGGTCCGGATTCCCGACCGGCGCGGCCTGGGCACCCGCTGCGAGCTTCGGATGCCCGACCCCTCGGCGAATCCCTACCTGGCGCTCACAGTGCAACTCGCGGCGGGGCTGGATGGCGTCGAGCAGAAGCTGCCGTGCCGCGAGCCGGTCAACCGGAACATTTTTCGCATGAGCTATCGGGACCGCCGGAAATACCGGATCGACGAGTTGCCGAGAGACCTCCACGAGGCGCTGGAGTACTTCGAGAAGGACGACGTCATCAAGGCAGCGCTGGGCGAGCACCTCACGGAGCGCTTTCTCGAGGCCAAGCGCGAGGAGGTGTCGCAGTACAACCTCCAGGTGAGCCGGTGGGAGATCGACAACTACCTCGGTCGCTACTAGGCGCCTCCGGCTTTCTCCTCGACCTCGACGGCACGCTCTACGCTGAAGGCGCTGCGGTTCCCGGGGCGCCGGAGACCGTGGCTGCGCTGCGGCGTGCGGGCGTTCCGTTCCGTTTCGTCACCAACACCACCAGCCGACCACGCTTGGGCCTCGTCGATCGGCTCCGGGAATGTGGGTTCGCGGCCCATCCGACCGAGATCCTGACCCCCCTCACCGCTGCCAGCCGGCTCGCGCGCGACAGGGGGATGAGCGTCCTCGCACCGTTTCTTGCATCGGCATCTCTCGGCGATCTCGAAGGCTTCGAGCTTCGGGGCGGGACCTCCGGGCACCCGGCCGGGGGATCGCCGCCACAAGCCGTGCTGGTGGGCGACCTTGGTCAGCAATGGACTTACCATCTGATGCAGGAGGCGTTCGGCTACATGCTCGATGGCGCGTTGCTCATTGCGCTGTCACGCGACCGATACTGGCAAAACGGCGGCCGACTCGCGCTCGATGCGGGGCCCTTCGTCGTCGGCCTGGAGTACGCGGCGGCACGCGAAGCGCTGCTGGTGGGCAAACCGAGTACGGAGTTCTTCCGTGCCGCCGTGTCCGAGCTCGGCCGGACACCAGCTGAGGGGTCGGTTGCGATGATCGGGGACGACCTGTGGTCGGACGTCCGCGGGGCCCAGGAAGCGGGCTTTCAGGGGTGGCTGGTGCGGACCGGTAAGTTCCGCCAGGACGTGCTGCGCAAGAGTGGGATCACGCCGGATCGAATACTCGACAGCGTCGCCGACCTGCGCCCCGCCGCCGAGGCACTCGCCGAGTGAAGCCATTCCATTTCGTTGCGCTCGGATGGATCCTGGGCGCCGCGCCGCTTTGCGCCCAGTCGGCGCCAGACACGATGGCGCACCCCCAGTCTGCGCCCGACACGGCAGCACGCCCCATCATCCAGGGTGTCATGGTGGACACCCGCGACATCTTCGAGCCGGAAGAGGCCCAGGCCAGCTCGCTAGTGCGGTTTGCCAACTCGATCCACGCGACCACCCGGAGGGGCGTGGTCGAGCGTGAGCTCCTGTTCAAGACCGGTGACCCGTTCGACTCCGCCAAGATCGCCGAGACAGCCCGGAATCTCCGAGCAATGGGGATCTTCCGTCGGGTCATCATCGACAGCATCCACACCGATTCGGGGCCCGTCCTGCGGGTCACTACCAAGGACGGCTGGAGCACCCGCCCGCTGTTCGACTTCAACAGCACTTCAGGCCAAATCGCCTGGGCCGTTGGGTTGGAAGAGCTCAATCTGTTCGGCCGCGCGACGTATGCCTCGGTCACCTACAGCGACACGCCCGATCGGACGGCACTCACCCTCCAGTTCCGACAACCTCGCCTGATCGCCAATCGCATCTACGCCACGGCGGGGTACCAGCACCGCTCGGACGGCCGCTCGGTCAGCGCGGGATTGGGCTTCCCCTTTCTTAGCCTGGATTCCCGGCACGCGTTGACGACGAGCTTTCTCGACTTCGACGGCGACGTGCTTCGATTTCTGGGAGGAAATCCGGTACCGAGTGAGGTGCTCCGACGCCGCTACACGGTCGGCAGGATGGATGGCGCGCTGGCGCTGTCGGCCTCGACACGCGGCTTCGTTCGCCTCGGGATCTTCGGTCAGGTGCGGCGCGACGACTTTCTTGATACGAGTCTGGTCGCCTCCACTCCTTTCCCTCATACGGTCACGGCGGCGGTCGGGCCCTACTTCTGGGCCAGCCGAGCCTCGTTTCTGGTGCTGCGCAACTTCCGGAGCTTCGGCCGCGAGGAAGATGTAGACCTCAGCACCACGTTCCTGGTCGGGACTTATGCTGCCCCCGAGGCGTTCGGATACGACCACGATGGGGTTGGTCTCCAGGGAAATGCCGGGTCCGGCGTTCGGCTGCCCAGCGGGTTCGCTACGCTGAGAGCGGCGGCGACGGGGCTGGTCAGCGGATCCGGCCTCGATTCCGGAACGGTCCGGGTAACCGGTACCTGGGTCGTACAGCCCTCCCGGGCCCACACCCTGGTAGTTCTGGGCCAGCTGGGTTGGCAGGAAAACCCGACGCCCGGCGAGGAGTTCGATCTCGGACTGAGTCGCGGTCCGCGGGCCTTTTACGCCCACGCTTTCACCGGAGATCGAATGGTGAACGTGCTGGTCGAGTACCGCTGGACCATGCTCGAGAGCTGGTGGGACGTCCTCGGATTGGGCCTCGCCGGATTCGTGGACTACGGGGGGGCATGGTACAGCGGCTCCCCCCGCCGGACCGGGACCGACGCCGGGTTCGGATTCCGGCTGGGCCCCAGCCGGAGCACCGACACCGATGCTGTGGTAAGTATTGACTTTGCCAGACGGTTCGAGACCGACATTCAACGAGCGGGGTGGGCGGTGGTGGTCCGGAGGGGGGTCCGCTTTTAGGGCCTTGTCTTGCCGCCGCCCTGGCGGACGTCATATATACCAGAGAGCGGTGGTTCCGTCCCGGGTCAGGGGCGGTCACCCCTTTTTTCGCGACAAGTCCATGCGACTCACCCTGGTCGAGTCAGATCGCAGGTTCCTTCAGACGGCCGAGTGCGCCATGCTCAGCATCGTAGCGCACGGGGCGTTGGTATGGGGCGTGCTGGCACTGACGCAAGGCGGACGAGTGCTCCCCCAGACTGAGCGTGAGGCCAGGGTGTTCTTCCTGCTGCCTCCCGACCGGGTGGATGCTCGTTCCCGCCAGATGGAGGTCGCCCAGTGGGGCAAGCTGGGCAGTGACTTCCAGGATGGACGCAATTTCAGCAAGCCCGCCGAGGGTTGGCTCCTGCAGCGCGAGGCGATGAACCGGCGGGGTAAGGAGGACAAGAGCGGGGCACAAGGGCAACTGCCCGCCGGTGTTCAGATGGCACAGCCTGATACGATCTTCAGCGTCCTCCAGGTCGACTCGATGGTCGAGCGGTATCCTTGGAGCGCCGCCCCAGCCTACCCCCCCAAGTTGCTGGCCGACGGGGCCGAAGGAACCGTGTACGCGCAGTTCGTGGTGGACACAACCGGCGCTGTGGACACGACTTCCATTCGAGTCCTCACCAGCCCGCACCCCGAGTTCGAAGCCTCGGTCCGGGCCGCCCTGGCCCACATGATGTTTCGCCCGGCTAAGCGAGGGACCCATCGAGTTCGCCAGCTGGTCGAGCAACACTTTCGATTCACCATCGCGCCACCTCCCCAGATTGCCGACACCAAGCGCGTGACCTGAGCCGAACCCTGGTTGACAAGTCCGTTTTCGGGGGTTACGTGGGACGGGCCTACCCGATGATCCCGTGTCACAAACCCAAGCCGTCGAGCTCCGGCTCTACGGCCGACCAGTCACCAGGGAGCGTCGCTATGTCACAGTTGGTTGCCTTGTCGATCAGTATCGGACTGCTGGGTGGCATTGCAACGTTCATCTACCTGAAGCTAGGTCTCGCCATTTGGGCCGGCTTCATCGCCTGGGCCTGCTTCTTCCACTGCGGCGGCGATTCCAACGCCCTCAAGCAGACCATCGTCGGTAACATCTTCGGCGCCATCTGCGCCTGGATCGCCGCGTTCATCATTCTCTCCTTCCCCCTGGGCGACCGCCTGGGTCTGCCGCTTTGGGCGGGAATCGTCGTGGGCATCACCGTTTTCATCATGTGCATCGCAGCGCACCTCAAGGCGCTCGCCGTCATTCCGGCCAGCGTGTACGGCTACGCGGCCACCTTTGCGTATCTGCTCCTGACCGCGCAGGCCATGGTGATCGCGGAGATGACGGCGGTGGACTTCAAGCGGAATGCGTTCCTGTTCATCGTGATTTCCATGGTCCTCGGAGCACTCTTCGGGATGGCCTCGGCCAAGCTGGGTGCGGCACTCGCCAAGAAGGCCTGATCGCCGGAAGGGGGAAAGCGACTGCGGCCGGGCGCCAACCCGAGGCGTCCGACCGCAGCCGGTGGCACGGCGACCCTCCCGAGTCAACTAACCCGCAACGACCTTCCCCACGATCAGGCGCTGCATCGGCCGGGGCATCAGGCGATCGAAGAACACCGTTGCCTTGTTGAGGAACCCGGGAACCACAGTCGCCCTCCGTTGCAACATGGCCAGCACACCAACCCTGGCGACATGCTCCGGCGTCGTGATCATCATCTTGAGCAGGGGCGACACCCTCTGCCCGGCCACCTCCACGAACGACGTGGTAGATGTTCCAGGGCACAAGGCGGTGACCGTGACGCCGTGAGGCTCCAATTCCTGATGCAAGGCTTCTCCCAACAGAAGCACGTATGCCTTGGTTGCGGCGTACGCCGCGAAGCCGGGGACTGCTTGATATCCGAGGAGACTGGCGGTCAAAAGGATGTGGCCGCTGCGGCGCTTCACCATTTCCTGCCCGAAGATGTGGGTGAGTTCGGTCACCGTGAGCATGTTGACTCGCAGCATGTCGGTGATCTTTTCCAGCGGCTGATCGAGGAAGGGACCGTAGAGGCCGTAGCCAGCATTGTTGACCAGGATCTCGATCTGGACTCCGCGCTGATCGACCCGTGACTTGAGCTCTGCTGCCGCTCCCGCGTGGGAAAAGTCAATTCCTTCTACAACGACCTGGACCGAATGCCTTTGGCGTAGCTCCGCGGCCAGTCTCTCCATCGGCTCCGTGCGGCGTGCAGCCAGGACCAGGTTCGCCTTACGTTCCGCGAGGAGTTTGGCGAACTGGACGCCGAATCCGCTCGAAGCTCCAGTCACCAGTGCCCATTTTTTGCTGAAGTCGTCCATGCGCCCCTCCGCGGTTCATCGAGACCACCTCGGCGCCAGGGAGTGCGGCTCAGGCCCGGCCGGTGTCCGCCAGCTTCCGTCATTCTCGATGTATATACAACGATCCAGAGTTGTCAAGGCGAAGCGCCGAGCTGCGGTCGCCGATCGGCCCTTGCCAGCCGTGGTTGGATGTATCACCATTGATTCATGCCAAAATCTCGGAAGGACCGGCCTGGCCCGGGCTCGCTGGGTTGCGCCTGCGCCGACCTGCGCCGGGCCACCCGGGCCGTGACCCAGCTGTACGACGCGGGGCTTCGGAGGGAGGGGCTCCGCGCCACCCAGTTCACCCTGCTCCAGGTCCTGGCGCGCGCGGGAGCGGTTACTCAGGGGACCCTGGCTGACATTCTCGCGACCGACAGCACTACGTTGAGCCGCACACTGGCGCCACTCGAATCGGCGCGCTGGATCCGAAGCTTCCCGGGGGGGGATCGGCGACAGCGGCTCGTCGAGCTGACACCGGCTGGTCGCCGCGTCCTCGAACGGGCCACGCCGGCATGGGAGTTGGTGCAACAGCGATTGCGGCAGCGGCTGGGCGAGGCCGGCTGGCGTGCGTTGGGGGGCATGACGGCGGCTGCGGTGGCAGCGGCGCGGGAACCTGAGTAGACGGCTGGGGTGACCCGGACGCGCGGGTGAGATCGCTGAGGCGTTCGATAGCGGCGCCGGCGTTGCGTATCATCTTGCGGGCCAGTAGCTTCACCAACCTCGGCGCCGTAGCCAAGTGGTAAGGCAGAGGTCTGCAAAACCTCCATGCGGCGGTTCGAATCCGCCCGGCGCCTCTGCCTCCCGCAACGGAGTTTGGGCCGCCCAGATGAGCGGCCCCTCGCATTTCAGAAGATGTGTCCCACCCGTCTAATGCTCTGGTGTTTCAGTCGTCGGCGCGCTAAAGACCCTGGGCGTGTTCGTGCCAGCCGGCGAGGAGATGTCACGCCGGAAGCGCAGCCCAACGTCGCGCCGCCGCCACATTGTCGATTCGCCGGCCCGGGATTCCAAGCCCATCTGCTGCTGCCTCCGGCGCTTGGCCCGCCTCCCGTACTGGCCCTCAACTTGCCCGACACCCCCCGCACATCGTGTCCAATCCACCGTCGTCGCACCGCGCCGCCCTCGAGGCGGGTAGACCCGTTGCAGCCAACCGCCCGCTCGCCGAAACGGTGGCTTCGCCGGTGTGGGGTCTCTGGCAGCGCGTCCTCGCCCAGGTCGAGGAGATCCGGGCGGACGGCGTGCTCCGCGCTTACGGGGCCGCGCTCGCACTCACCCACCTCGTCACGGCCCTCTTCTGGTGGCAAGAAGACATCGAGCACATCGTCCACCGGGCGGCGGAACCGATCTGCTGGCCGTTGGTGCCCGCCTGTGACGCGATCCGCTTGCTCTCGATCGATCAGGTTCGCTTGCTGCTGGTCGGGTACGGCGTGGCCGCGCTGGTCGTGGCATCGCTGTTTCGGCGGCGTCGCCTGGTCGGCTACGGCTTTCTTGGGTTGGTCGCGCTGACCGCGCTCAAGATTCTCGTCCTCGCGCTCGACTATCGCCTTCGCCGTAACCAGCACTACATGGCGCTCTGGGTGACCGGCGTTTTTCTGGCAGTGCCGGGGAAACGCGAGGCGCTTCGACTCCTCCTGGTGTTGTTCTATGTCTGGGCGGGCACCCTCAAGCTGAATTGGGAGTGGATCTCGGGGGCGGGCCTGTACCGGCCGCTGTGGCTGATCCATGGCCGCGCCGTCATCGCTGCTTGCGTCTACGTCATCGTCCTCGAGCTGGTGGTGAGCTGGGGTCTGCTGGCTCGCCGGCCATGGATCTTCTGGAGCGCGCTGGCCCAGATTGCCCTGTTTCACGTGATGTCGTGGCCGGTCGTGGGCTTCTTCTACCCCGTGCTGATGTTCGTCCTGCTGACGATCCTGTTGCTGGATCGTCTGCGGCCGTCATCGACGTCTCGACCGGATCTCTTCGGGCCCCTCTGGACCGGCGGCGCGCGCGCCGGCACGTACGCCGTGGCGCTGGCCTTCTCGCTCTGCCAGCTCGTCCCGTACGCCTATCACGGCGACCGGGCGATCACTGGCGAAGGCCGCCTCTACGCGCTGCACATGTTCGACGCACGTATCGTCTGCCAGGCGTACGCGACGGTACAGGATTCTTCGGGCGCCGTGCAGCGGCTGGATCTTCGACCCGGGCTGCCGCCTCGCATGGATTGCGATCCGCATGTTTTGTTCAATCGGGCCCGCAACCTCTGCGTCGGCCGGAGTGAGATCCCGGCTCCGACGCCGATCGCGCGACTCGACCTCCAGCTTCTGGCTCGGCGGAGCACCGAGGCTGCCATGCACGAGGTCATCAACGTCACGGACTTCTGTAACCGGGGGCTCCGCGACAACCCTTTCCGACACAACGACTGGATTACGACTGACTAAAGGCGGACGCGACACGACGAAGGGCCGCTCTTCGAGCGGCCCCTCGTATTAAGATGCTGCGACCACTTAGGATGCTGCGACCACCCCACCGAAGGAATGAGTACCCCTACCCGTTTCGGATGTTGGCCTTGACCTTGGCCATGAGTTCCGGTGTCATCTCACGGATCCCGTGCTGCTTCGCGTGCTCCGCCGCGTTCTTCATGACCTCCTCATCGGTTGCCCCGCGGATCACGTGCTTGCAGCCGCTGGACGGATCGACCTTGGCGCATTCGACCATCTTGCCCATGACGACCTCCTGATGCCTGACGAACAGTCATTTCGAGGAGCATTGAAATGGGCGTTCCGTGACCGCCTTGTCAAATCGTTCGACCCCCTCAGCTTGAAACCAGCGCTTGAATACCGGTTGGAGAGGGCCTCAGGCCTTCTCGATCAGGGCTTGGGCTTGGCCTGGGTCTTGAGCTCGATCAGGATCACGTGCGCCTCACCCTTACCGAGGTATTCACTTGCATGGGTTTCGGCTTCGTGCCAGGTGGCCTGGCCGGTATTCGACGGCGCCTCGGTCACCTTGCCATCCGCGGACGTGAACTTCGTCTTCCCGGAGCCGGCCACTGAGTACGAGACGTAGCTTGGGTGCGAATGCATCGGGATCTTTTCCCCGGCCGCGTGGAAGTCGAGGACCCGCACTTGATCGTTCTCCAGGAGGACCCGGAAATTCTTGGGGGCTACCTTGACGGGATCCTGCGCCCACAACGTCCCCGCCGCCATGGTCAGAACCACGCCGAGGATAGAAGCCTTCAGTGTGACGGGTCTCATGTCGATCTCCGTTGTTGAGGTGGGGATTTCGTTCAAGGTTAATCGAAGAAGCCAATGAACGCCGTGAATCTGGAGCTCACCTACATCGGCGGCCCGACCCTGGTGCTCGAGCTGGGCGGCATCAGACTGCTCACCGATCCGACCTTCGATCCGGCCGGCGGCGTCTTTCGCGCGCCGCTGTACGAGCTCAGAAAAACCCTGGGCCCGGCAGTCTCCGCCGCGGACTTGGGCAAGATTGATGTCGTCCTGTTGAGCCATGATCACCACTATGACAACCTCGACACCGCCGGGCGCGAGCTGCTTGCCAACGCGGGGACGGTTCTCACGACCCAAGCCGGCGCAGGCCGGCTCGGCGGTAATGCGCGCGGAATTGGCAACTGGGAGTCGATTGAATTGCCGACCAGCGAGAGCGGCCGCCTGACGATCACCGGCACACCCGCCCGGCACGGGCCGCCGGATGGCGATCGGGGACCCGTCACGGGCTTCGTGCTGGTGTGGTCGCCCGCGCCGGAACGCGCAATCTACGTCTCAGGCGATACGGTCTGGTGCGAAGGAGTCGCCGCCGTGAGTCGGCGGTTTCCAGTCCACCTGGCGATCCTGTTCCTGGGCGCGGCACGTCTTCCTGCCGTGGGTCCGTCACACCTCACGATGACCGCGGAAGACGCGCTGCACGCAGCCGACGCGTTTCCCAAGGCCACCATCGTGCCGGTTCACTACGAGGGCTGGGCCCACTTCTCGCAGTCGCGCGCGGACATCGCGCGCGCCTTTGCAGGCGCCGGCCTCGAGCATCGGCTTCGCTGGCTGGATCCCGGCCGGAGGACGCCCCTGCTGCTGGCATGATGATCAGGGGCACGGGTACCCTTCTGCCATGAACCGAGTCGCATCGCTCGACGCGATCGTCGTGGGCAGCGGCCCGAACGGACTTGCCGCGGCGATCACGTTGGCCCGCGCCGGTCGATCCGTACGCCTGGTCGAGAGCGAAGCCACGGTCGGAGGTGGCTGCCGATCAGCCGAGCTAACGCTCCCCGGATTCGTTCACGACATCTGCAGTGCGGTTCACCCGCTGGGTCGCAGCTCGCCCTTCTTCGCGCAACTCCCCCTGGACCGCTACGGCCTTCGCTGGATCGAGCCGCCGGTCCAGGTCGCCCATCCACTCGACGACGGCGCCGCGATCCTGCTGCGCGACCCGGACGCGACCGCCCATCGGCTGGGGCCCGATGCCGGCGCATATCTCGATCTCGTCGGACCCGCCGTCCGCGACTGGGACGTTATCATCAACGATCTCACCGGGCCTTTCCGTATTCCGCTCCATCCGCGGAAGCTGGCGGCCGCCGCCGGGTTCGGCTTACGAGCAGTTCAGCCGCTCACCCGGCTCGCCCGCCGGTTCAAGACACCGGCCGCGCGAGCCTTGCTCGCCGGTTGCGGTGCGCACTCGATGCTCGCTCTCACGGAGCCGCTCTCGGGCGCGTTCGGTCTGATCTTCCTCGCCAGCGGGCACGCAGTGGGCTGGCCGATCCCTGCCGGCGGCTCCCAAAGAATTGCCGATGCACTGGCGGCCTATCTGACCTCGTTGGGCGGGACGATCGTTCTCGGCCAACGAGTCTCCTCGATCAACGAGCTGGCGCCGACCAGCGCCGTGTTGTTTGATCTCACACCGCGGCAGCTCCTCGACATCGCGGGGGAGCGGCTCCGCTTGCGGTGGGGAAGCGGCCTCTACCTACGCCAGCTTCGCGGGTTCCGCCACGGGCCCGGCTCCTTCAAGCTGGACCTGGCGCTCGACGGTCCCGTCCCCTGGAAAGACCCGGAAGTACTCCGCTCTGCGACGGTTCACGTGGGCGGGACGCTGGAAGAAATTGCCGCGTCGGAGCAGGCGGTCGCGACGGGAGAGGTGCCGGAACGGCCCTTTGTACTGTTGGCGCAGCCTTCGCTCTTCGATCCCTCGCGGGCGCCAACCGGGCGGCATACCCTCTGGGCTTACTGCCATGTCCCCAACGGATCGACCGTGGACATGACCGACCGGATTCTGGGGCAGATCGAGCGCTTTGCCCCCGGCTTCCGGGACCGGATCATCGCGACGTCCAAGCTGGACCCTGCCGATTTCCAGCGGTACAACGCGAACTACATCGGCGGAGACATCGGCGGCGGACGCTCCGACATCTGGCAATTCTTCACCCGGCCGGCCTGGCGGCCCAACCCGTACAGCACGCCCGACCCCGGCATTTTTCTCTGCTCGTCCTCCACTCCTCCGGGGGGTGGGGTCCACGGGCTATGTGGCTGGTACGCAGCGCGGGCGGCGCTGCGGGGAATTCTTCGAGGAGGACCCCGGAACCCAGCGGGGTAAAGCTCGATGATGGACTGGTTCGACGCCCCGGACTACCGACTCGCCCGCTGGCTGATCGAGCGCGGCATGGCGGCGATCTACCTGCTCGCGTTCGTCTGTGTCCTCGACCAGTTTCCCGCCCTCCTGGGCGAGCGGGGCCTGCTCCCGGTTCCGCGCTTCCTCCACGGCCTCCGCTTCCGCGATGAGCCGACCCTCTTTCGGCTGCACTACTCCGACCGCCTTCTGCGTGCCGTGGGTTGGGCCGGCGTGCTGGTGGCCGGAGCACTGCTGCTCAATTTGCCGCAGGGCGGACCGCTTTGGCTGCCGATGCTGGCGTGGTTCATCCTGTGGCTGCTCTATCTCTCGATCGTCAACGTGGGACAGCGATTCTACTCCTTCGGGTGGGAGTCGCTGCTGCTCGAGGCCGGCTTCATCGCCATCTTCCTCGGAAACGCAAGCACCGCTCCGCCTTTCCTGGTCTTGTTGCTGTTTCGGTGGCTGGTGTTCCGGGTCGAGCTCGGGGCCGGACTGATCAAGCTTCGCGGTGACTCCTGCTGGCGCGATCTCACCTGCATGGACTTTCACCACGAAACCCAGCCCATGCCGGGTCCGCTCAGCTGGTACTTCCACCGGCTTCCCAGGCCACTCCACCGAATCGAGGTCCTCGGCAATTACGTCGCTCAGCTGGTCGCCCCGTTCATGTTGTTTCTGCCCCAGCCGATCGCAGCGGTGGGAGCGCTGCTGATGATCGGCACGCAGCTCTATCTGATGGTCAGCGGCAACTACGCGTGGCTGAACGCGCTCGCATTGGTGATCGCATTCGCCGCGTTACCTGACGCCTGGATCGGCCGACTGCTGCCTGCCGGTGCGCCGGCTGCGCCGTTGGCGCCGACCCCGTTCTGGTTCGTGGTGGTCGTGCTCCTGTTCGCCGGCGTGGTGGCGGTCCTGAGCTACTGGCCGGTGCGCAATCTGATCGGACCGGGGCAACGGATGAACTACAGCTTCAACCGTCTACATCTGGTCAACACCTACGGCGCGTTCGGAAGCGTGACCCGCGAGCGTCACGAGGTGGTGCTCGAAGGCACTCAATCGGAGCGCCTGACGGACAGCGCTGTCTGGCGGGAGTACGAGTTTCGAGGCAAGCCCGGCAATCCGGGCAGAAGACCGCGGCAGTTCGCCCCGTACCACCTTCGACTCGACTGGCTCATGTGGTTTGCAGCTTTGTCTCCCAGATATGCGGAAGACTGGCTACTCCCCCTCGTGCACAAACTGCTGCGGAACGACCCGGCCATCACCCGGCTTCTGCGCGACGTTCCGTTTCATGATGCTCCGCCGCGATGGATTCGGGGGCAGCTCTACCACTACCGCTTTACCACCCCTGCTGAACGACGGGCGGGCGGTGGCTGGTGGGTTCGGGAGCTGGTCGCCAACTATCTGCCTCCGCTGACGCTCCCGCAGGGTGCGTCGCGGGGGCGGGGCGGGGGCGCCAGGGCAGCCTCTTAGCCCAGCACCGCCGGGGTGGCAATTCGCCGCCCCTCGCGCCTTCGGACAGGCGCCGGCCGAACCGGATCGGGGCGCGGCGTCCGCCTACGTGGCTCTGCCATGATCCTCGCGCTACTCTCCCGCCTGCCTGTTCCCGGGATCGGCTGAGGCGCCTCCACCAGCCGACTAGCCGAGCGCGACCGGGTTGGCCACATTCCGTGACCCATGCGCAAACTGATTGGGCTGCTCGCGCTGGCCGGCTCCCTGGCCGGCTGCCGGCAGGACCCTCGGCCGATCGAGCTCGGCCTGGTTCTTACTTTGGCCGACTCCGGCGTGGCCCCGATGCTTCGGGGCGCCCGGCTTGCGGTTGCCGAGACCAACAAGAGCGGTGGGGTGCGGGGTCGGCCGCTGGCGCTTGCCGTGCGCGACGACTTCGGCGACCCCGACACCGCCATCCGCGTGGCCGGCGACCTTTATCGCAGCAGCGTGGTCGCCGTCATCGGAAGCGCCTACTCCGGCCCGACCCTCGCCGCCGCGCCGGTGTACAACGGCGGCCACCGGCCTGTGGTCCAGATCTCTCCCTCCGCTTCGGTGCCCGACCTGAGCAACGCGGGCGACTACACCTTCCGCACCTGCCCAACCGACCTCGAGTACGGTGCTGCGTTGGCCCGGTGGGCCCATGACCACCTCGGTCTGAGCCGAGCGGCTATCCTCTACGTGAACGACGACTACGGGCGCGGCTTCCGCCTCAACTTCGTGCGAGAGTTCGAGCGCCTGGGAGGGGTGGCGACGGTGGTGGCGCCGTTTCTCGCGAGCGAGCCCGATGTCGGCCCCTACCTCGCCCGGCTGCAGGCCAAACACGATGCCGACTTTCTCGTGCTCGGTGCGAATCTCACGGAAGGCCTAGAGGCCCTGCAACAAATCCGAGCGTCAGGCCTGCAGCTGCCGGTCCTTGCCGGGGACGGCTTCGTCGGAATCGAGACCCGCGGCGATGTCGCCGAGGGAGTGTATGTCTCCACCGCCTATCTGGTGGGATCGAGGCGGCTGGCGAACCGGCGCTTCGTCGCGGCGTACCGCCGCGAGTACCCGGACGCGCCCCCGCCGGATCAGGGCGCCGCCTCGACGTACGACGTGGTGCGGCTGTTGAGTCGATCGATTGAAGCTGCCGGCGTGGACCGGGACCGTATTCGTCACGCTGTGGCGGGAATCGGAACCCACAGCCCAGCCTTCGACGCGGCCGTGGGCTCGATTTCGTTCGACGCCCACGGCGACGTGCCGTCGTTGGGCGCCCGGATCGGCGTCGTGCGGCACGGTCAGCTCGAGCCCGCCGAATAGGTGGGAACCCCGTTCGTGGCGCATCGGTTGCCCTCGTGGCTGTTCGACTCAACCACGGAGGCCCGGATGGAACAGCGCCGCCTGGGCGCGGAGGGATTGGTCGTCTCCGCCATGGGGCTCGGCTGCATGGGAATGTCCGAGTTCTATGGCGGTCGGGATGACGCCGAATCCATTGCCACAATTCACCGGGCCCTCGAGCTCGGTATCACGTTTCTCGACACAGCTGATGTGTACGGTCCCTACACCAACGAAGAGCTGGTGGGCAAGGCCATTCGCGGTCGGCGCGATAAGGTCGTCCTCGCTACGAAGTTCGGAAATGTCAGAGGTGCCGATGGCAGCTTTGCCGGGATCAACGGTCGCCCCGAGTACGTCCGTCAAGCTTGTGATGGGTCGCTCAAGAGACTGGGCGTAGATCACATCGATCTTTACTACCAGCACCGGGTGGACTCCAGCGTCCCGATCGAGGAGACGGTGGGCGCGATCGCGGAGTTGGTCCGGGCCGGGAAGGTTCGATACCTTGGCCTGTCGGAAGCGGGCCCCGCCACGATTCGGCGGGCCCACGCTGTTCACCCGATCTCAGCTCTCCAGACCGAGTATTCCCTTTGGAGTCGCGATCCCGAGGACGAGATCATTCCGACCTGCCGGAAGCTCGACATCGGCTTCGTCCCTTACAGCCCGCTCGGACGAGGATTCCTGACCGGGAGATTTCGATCGCTCGACGATCTCCCGGCCGACGACTGGCGGCGCACCAATCCTCGCTTCCAGGGTTCCAACTTCCAGAAGAATCTCGATCTCGTCACCCGTCTCGAGGACCTGGCGCGCTCGAAGGGTTGCACTCCGTCGCAGCTCGCGCTGGCGTGGGTACTGGCGCGGGGCCCTGACATCGTGCCGATTCCAGGGACCAAACGGGTGCGCTACCTGGAGGAGAACGCCGCGGCTGCCCGGGTGCACCTGACCGGCGATGATGTTGCCGCCATCGACGCGGCCGCTCCTGTTGGTGTCGCCGCAGGCGAACGCTATCCGACGGGCGGCATGGCGAGAGTGAATCTCTAGGTCGCGGGGAAACACATATGAAGATCGGCATCGTCGGGGCGGGCCGCATTGGCGGCACTGCCGCAGGTCTATTCGCACGCGCAGGTCATGAGGTGGCGCTGAGCAATTCTCGGGGCCCTGCTTCCCTATCGGATCTGGTGGCGACGATCAACCGCGAGGCCGGCGGGTCGCGGGTTCATGCCAGCACTGTGGCCGATGCCGCGCGGTTCGGCGACCTCGTTCTGCTGGCCGCACCGTGGCGAGCGCAGGATGCCTTGCCGGATCCGAATATCGTCCGGGGCAAAATCGTGATCGACGCGATGAATGCCTACAGTGGGTCGGGCGGGTCGGTTGACCTTGGCGGCTCCACCTCGAGCGAGGAGGTCGCCCAGCGGCTGCCGGGCGCCAGGCTGGTGAAGGCGTTCAACACGATCTACCACGAGCATCTCGCCCGGCAGGGGCGTCCCGACGCGCCGCTGGCACAGCGGCGGGCAATCTTCATCGCGGGCGACGACCTTGCCGCCAAACAGGTGGTTTCGGACCTCATCAAGCAGATCGGATTCGGCCCGGTGGACACCGGAACGTTGCGTGAGGGGGGCCGGAGCCAGCAGCCGGGCACGCCGATCTACAATCGCGATCTTACGCACGGCGAGGCCGTCGCCATTCTTGCGTCGGCTTTCTGACGGGGGCGGACAGGCCGAATGGAATACACCCGGCTCGGGCAATCGGGGCTCAGCGTCTCGCGGATCTGTCTCGGTTGCATGAGCTACGGCAGCCCGAACTGGCGCCCCTGGGTACTCGACGAGGCCGCGGCACGGCCTTTCTTCCGCCGAGCCATAGAGGCCGGCATCAACTTCTTCGATACGGCCGACATGTACTCGGTCGGCGTGAGTGAGGAGGTGACTGGTCGAGCGCTGCGCGAGCTGGCTCGGCGCGAGGAGATCGTGCTCGCGACTAAAGTCTTCTTCCCGCTCAATCCCGGCCCGAACCAGGGCGGCCTGTCGCGCAAGCACATCATCGAAGGGTGCGAGGCCAGCCTACGGCGGCTGGGCTTCGAGGCGATCGATCTCTATCAGATCCATCGCTTCGATCCGCTGGTGCCGGTGGAAGAGACGCTGGCTGCACTGGATCATCTGGTCCATTCGGGCAAGGTTCGCTACATCGGGGCGAGCTCGGGCTACGCTTGGGAGATGGCGCTTGCGCTCTCCGTCTCCGAGCGGGAAGGCTGGGCCCGCTTCGTCACGATGCAAAATCACTACAACCTCCTCTATCGCGAGGAGGAGCGGGAAATGGTGCCGCTCTGTCGGCACAAGGGCGTTGGAGTCATTCCCTGGAGCCCGCTTGCCCGCGGCCTGCTGGCGCGCCCTCGCCCGCCGGACAGCCAGCTCAAGGGTGGCGGGACCCACCGAGCTGAGACCGACGCGTATTCGCCCCGCCTCTATGACAGCGCCGGCGACTGGGATGTGGTGGACGCGGTTGAAAGCGTCGCGAAGGCCCGGGGCGTCACCATGGCGGAGGTCGCGCTGGCCTGGCTGCTGAGCCGGCCGGGCGTGTCCGCGCCGATCGTCGGCGCCACCAAGCCGGAGCATCTCGAGGCCGCGCTCCGCGCGATCTACATTGAGCTGACCGTTGAAGAACAGGCTGCGCTCGAGGCGCCGTATCGGCCGCACGCGGTCCGCGGGATCGAATAAGCTAGGACTAGTGGTCGGACGGTCAGTAGCGCCAGCTCAGCGTGTCTACATCGGGAGGATGGTTCTTCCGGATCTGATCCATGATCCGCGGAATGAACATCTGGTGGTAACGGAGACGTGAGATCGCATTCGGCTGGGTGTGGTCGCCGTTCCAGCAGTGCTCCGCACGGGCTCCGTAGTCCACCTCAGCGTCGGCCGGAGGGTCTTTCAAGCCCTTGAGAACATCTTCCGCGAAGTAGACCGCGTCGTTCAGGTAGTAGTTGTCCGCCTCCCCGACATAGATGTGCAGCTTCCCCCTCACCTTGGGCCCGAGGGCCTTCCAGTCCCGCTGAAGGATGTACGACAGGTCGTAGTGCTCCCGCCAATACTCGGCCACTGAGCGATCGATCTTGCCGGTGAGCTTGTTCCAGATCGGCTTCGGATATCCGTCATCTCCGGCCGGCGAGAAGACGGCCTGCCAGATGTCCCATTGCTCCCCCGAGCGGCCCCGGCTGGCGATCGCCAGCTCCTTGTGGTTCAACTCCTCGAGGGTCGCCGTGACCTGGCCG
>Ga0310811_10001224_pt1 | contig 32905 bp, 27 predicted proteins | sample YCmetagenome_FD_207642 | JGI IMG/M metagenome (GOLD analysis project Ga0310811, IMG submission 207642) | Soil microbial communities from experimental microcosm in Duke University, North Carolina, United States - YC | ecosystem: Engineered > Artificial ecosystem > Soil microcosm > Unclassified ...
GGCTGCTCGAACGTGGGGACCGGGAAGGGCGAGATCTGCGACAGCTCCGCAATCGTCCCCGGCATCGTGGCGATGTGCAGCGCGAGCTGTCCGAGCGACATTGATCGCTCGTGCGGCTTCCAGCCGAGCCGATCGTCGGGGACCCGTTCGAGCACGCGCCGCGTCGTCTGTGCCTCCTGCGCCAGCTCCTGCAACAGCATTTCGATGGTGGACATGCTTCTTCTCCTTCCGTCAGCAGAACTATCGCCGCGCCGCGGCGTGTTTCTGAATACGCTGGTGCATCGCCGTCCAGCCGTGCACCAGCCCCTGTCGCAAGTCGTCCGGAATGAATCCGAGCGCCGAGTGCCGGAAGCTGATGAGCGTCCCGCCCTGCACCTCTTTCAACCGGTATTGCACGTTCGAGATGACCGGCATCGACATGAAGAGCGGACCGGTGATCTCGAGCAGCGTCGGCCGCTTGATCGCCTGCACCACTCCCCAGAAATGACCGTCGTCGTCGCCGAGATCGCGAAACCAGCGTCCGCCCGGCCGCGCCTCGATGACCATCGGCATCGGCACGCCTTGCGCGCCTTCGTTCGCCGGACCGAGTTGCTCTAGCAGCGACTCGAATGTGGTGTCGAGCGGCGCGCGGACGTGAATCTCCTCGCTGAGATCCAGCGTGAGGTTGTCGAGAGTTGGTGCGGTGAGAGCCACGGCGTTCCTCCTTTATGACTTCGCCTTTCGCTCGGCGCGCTCTTTGATGCGCGCGAGCTGGTTTCCCCAGTACTGCTGAAACACTCCGGTCCACTCGTGCAGCGGCCGTATGGCCTCCGCGTTTGCCCGGTAGAACATCTGCCTCCCATCGCGTCGCACGTTGACCAGTCCGACGTGGCGCAACACGCGGAGATGCTTCGACACTGAAGGCTGGCTGAGATTGAAGTTGGCGACGATGTCGCTGACGTGCCGCTCCTTGGGCGCCAGGTAGACGAGGATGTCGCGGCGCTGAGCTTCAGCGATGGCGTTGAAGATGTCGGTTGTCGTGGCCGCGCGGGGCACAGGGGCGCATTATATTCCCACTACGGAATATGTCAAACCCGCGCCAGCGCCACATCGAGACGCGGATAGGCTTTGCGGGCATTGCCTTCGAAGATCTTGCTGCGGTCCTGGTCGGTCAGCCAGGAGATTGCGTCGATGAACCGCCCGTTATCGTCGAACGACTTTCCTGTCGCCGGATCTGTGGTGTTCACGCCGCCGAGCATCTCGGACGCGAACACGATGTTGTCCACGCCCACGACTTTGATGAGCAGCTCCATCGCATCCTGGTTGTAGACGGTAGTATCGAAGTAGATGCGTTTGATGAAGTCGTCGAACGGCTCCCACTTGTTCATGATGCAGAGGGCCCGATAGCGCGCCGCCTGATACGGGACGTTGCCGCCACCATGCGGCATGACGATGCGCAGCTTTGGAAAATCGCGCAACACGCGTGACTCCATCAGCTGAAAGAACGCGGTCGCATCGGTGTTCAGGTAGTGCGAGCCGGTCGTGTGAAACGCCGGATTGCAGGTTGCCGATGCGTGGATCATCGCCGGCACGTCGAGCTGCTGCAGTTTGGCGTAGAGCGGGTACCACCACTCGTCGCCAAGCGGCGGACCGGTCCAGTAGCCGCCCGACGGATCCGGATTCAGGTTGCAGCCGACGAAGCCGAATTCGTTCACGCACCGTTCGAGCTCCTGGGCGCACTCGCCGGGGCTGACGCCGGCCGACTGCGGCAGCGAGCAGACGCCGACGAAGCGCGCCGGATAGAGCCGGCACACGCGGTGAATCAGATCGTTGTTCACCTCGGTCCAATAGCGGCTGACGAGCGCGTTGCCGAAGTGATGGCCCATCGCGGAGGCCATCGGCGAGAACAGCATCACGTCAATGCCGCGCTCATCGAGCAGCCTGATCTGTCCCTTCTCGAGCGAGGCGCGAATTTCGTCATCCGAAATGTTGACGGCGCTTTTGACGGGCTTGCCCATGCTGGAAATCTGCAGCGCGCGAAACACTCGCAGGCCGGCAGGAACGGTCGTATAGTGCCCGTGGGCATCGATCACCATGGGGGAGATTCTAGTCGGGGCACTGGCGCGGGGCAGAGACGCCTTTCGACGTGAGGCGTGGTCGGAGGCCCGCTCTCTTCTTGCAGAAGCCGATCGCGAGTCGCCGCTTGACGCCGACGACCTCGAACGCCTCGCTACCGCCGCACATCTTGTCGGCGAAGACGCGGCAAGCCTCGATGCGTTGACGCGGGGACACCACGCGTTTCTCGAACGCGGCGACGCTATCGCCGCGGCGCGACTCGCGGTCTGGATGACCTTCTCGATGTTTGAACGGCCGGCACTGCAGGCACAGGCAGCGGGATGGCTGGCGCGCGCACGCAGGCTGTTCGACGACTGCGGGCATGACTGCGCCGAGCGGGGATTTCTGCTGTGCGCCGAAGCGCTCGGACGCGCACGTGCCAACGATTTCGCCGGCGCGAGCGCGTTGTTCGGCCAGGCTGTCGAACTCGGTACACGTTTCAAGGATCGCGACGTGCTCGCGCTCGCGCGCCACGGGCAAGGACGGGTGCTGCTCTACCAGAACAAGCTGACGGAGGGCTTCACGATGCTGGACGAGGTGATGGTGAGCGTGACCTGCGGCGAGGTTCACCCGATCATCTCCGGCCTCGTCTACTGCAGCGTGCTCAGCGCCTGTCACGATCTGTTCGACATGCGCCGCGCAAAGGAATGGACGACGGCGCTGACCGCATGGTGTGACGCGCATCCCGACATGCTCTTCCGCGGCGAATGCCTGGTGCGCCGGTCCGAGATGCTGCAATTGGAAGGGGCGTGGGATGAGGCGCTTGCCGAAGCGGAACAGGCATGCGCGCGTCTTCACGCCGGCAGCCCGGTGCGCGACGCGGGAACGTCGGCACAGCGCGCGGCGGAGTTATACCGGCTGCGCGGAGAATTTCAGAAGGCGGACGAACAGTATCGGCGTGCGAGTCAGGCGGGCCGCAATCCGCAGCCCGGCCTCGCTCTGCTGAGGCTCGCTCAGGGACAGATCGAAGCTGCGGATATCGCCATTCGTCGCGAGCTGCAGGAGAAGCGAAGTCCCGCGGTCCGCGCGGAGGTGCTCCGGGCCGCGGTCGAGATTCTTCTGGCCGCGAACGACGTCGCCGTGTCGCGCACTGCGGCCGACGAACTGGCGCGCACGGCGGCTCACGTCGACGCGCCGTTTCTGCGCGGCGCAAGCGCAGCGGCCTCCGCGGCGGTCGCGCTCGCCGAACATGACGCGAACGCTGCGCTCGGGCTGCTGCGCGATGCGTCCATCATCTGGCGCGAGCTCGACGCGCCGTATGAAATTGCGCGTGTACGCGAGCTGACCGGACTGGCATACCGGCAGCTTGGCGACGAGGAAGGCGCGCAGCTGGAGCTCGAGGCGGCGGCCGATACCTTCGAACGCCTTGGGGCGAAACCGGATGCGGCGCGCGTCTCCAGCGTGATCACCGCGGCTGCCCCAACCGCCCACGGGCCGCTGACGGGACGCGAACTCGAGGTGCTTCGCCTCATCGCGTCCGGCAAGACGAACCGCGCGATCGCCGAAGATCTGGCGATCAGCGAAAAGACCGTCGCCCGCCACGTCAGCAACATCTTGACGAAACTCGATTTGCCGTCGCGTTCCGCGGCCACGGCCTACGCATACACTCGCAACCTCGTCTGAGACGTACACAAAAATACCCACGCCAAAAAAGCTATCGGATGCGTAGTCCGGCCGATGCGCGCACCCTGGGCGCTGCCGTATCTTCGCGGGCAAAGGGGGACGACATGAACAGAGAGCGCATCGACACGGTCGTGATCGGCGGGGGGCAGGCAGGCCTCGCGGTCGGCTATCACCTGCAGCGGAAAGGCGTGCAGTTCGTGATTCTTGACGCGAGCGAGCGAATCGGCGACGCCTGGCGCAACCGGTGGGATTCGCTGCGCCTGTTCACGCCGGCGAAATTCTCGGGTCTTGACGGCATGCGCTTCCCCGCGCCTCCGAACTCGTTTCCGACGAAGGACGCGATGGCCGATTATCTCGAAAACTACGCCCGGCACTTTCAGCTACCCGTGCGGTCCGGCGTGCGCGTCGAACGCCTGTCTCGCGTTGGTGATCGGTTTCTCGTTGTCGCCGGCGATCAGCAGTTCGAAGCGGACAGCGTCGTCGTGGCGATGGCGGGGTGGCAGCGGCCGCGCGTACCGGCGTTCGCACGCGAGCTCAATCCGCGCATCGTGCAGCTCCATACGTTCGAGTACCGCAATCCGTCGCAACTGCAGCCCGGTGGCGTCCTGATCGTGGGCGCGGGAAATTCAGGTGCGGAAATTGCGCTCGATGTGGTTCGCGGCCATGACACGTGGCTTTCGGGACCGGACACCGGCCACGTGCCGTTCCGCATCGAAGGCCTGGTCGCGCGTCTTCTCCTGGTCAGGCTTGTACTGCGAGTGGTGTTCCACAGAATTCTGACTGTGAAGACGCCGCTAGGCCGGAAGGTGCGCGCAAAGATGCTGCATCACGGCGAACCGCTCGTCCGCACGAAACCCCAGGACCTTGTTGCCGCCGGGATCACGCGCGTGCCGCGCGTCGTCCGCATCGAGAATGGGCGGCCGGTCCTCGAGGACGGCCGCGTGCTTGACGTCGCGAACGTCATCTGGTGCACGGGCTTCAATTCGGGCTTTTCGTGGATCGACCTGCCCGTCTTTGATGCGAATGGCGACGCGAAGCACGAATCCGGTGTTGTCTCAAGCGAGCCAGGGCTGTATTTCGTCGGTCTGAAATTTCTCTACGCGGCGTCATCCTCGGCAATCCATGGCGTCGGACGCGACGCCGCGAGGATTGCGGATAAAATCGGCGCCACACGGAGGAAGGCCGATGAAGCACGCGACCCTGATTCTGGCGCTGCTGCTGCCCGCGTCGCTTAGCGCCGAGTCCCGCCTCGGTGCCACCGAGAACATCGCCGCGATCCGATCGCATCGCTCCGGCGTCGACGTCCGCTGGGAAAACAAGATTGGCCGCCCGCTGAGCGAGCTCGCGATTCTGTCCGTCGCACGCGAGCACGATCAGCCATATGAGTGGTCACTCCACGAGATGGAAGCGATCGCCGTCGGACTCGACCCGGCGGTGATCGACATCGTCCGCAACCGCAAGCCGCTGGTCGGCATCGGCGACAAGGAAGCGACGATCATCGAAGTGGCGCGCGAGATCCGCGCGCACCGGCTGACGCCGGAAACCTATTCGCGCGCGCTGACGACCTTCGGCGAGCCGGTGTTCGTGGACATCGTGACGCTGATGGGCAACTACTCCGCCACCGCGACGCGCCTTTCAGCCGTCAACCAACAGCTTCCCCCCGGCTGGAAACAGTTCTTGCCGCTGCCGTTCACGCCGCCTGCGGACATCCGCCCCGATTCGCGAAGCCGTCTCACCCTGATGCGAACGCCGACCCCCGCCGCTGCAATGCCTCCACCGCTCTACAGCCGCGGCATGGCGCCCGAGGGAACAGGACCGCAACAGATCGCGCGCCACAGCGGCGGATTGCAGTCGGTCGAAGCAAGTCAGGGACGCGCGCTCATCGACATCGCAGCGCTCGTCACGGCGCGCGCCCACGATCAGCAGTACGACTGGACGATGACGGAGATGGCGGCGCAGAAGGATGGCGTGCCGGCGGCGACGATCGAGATCATCCGCACAGGCAAGGCGACGACGGGGCTCGGCGACAAGGAAGCGACGGTGATCGAGTTCGGGCGGCAGCTGTTCGGCAAACACTTCGTCGATGCCGACCTGTACGCGCGTGCGGCGAAACTGTTTGGAGAACGGGATCTCGTGGACCTCGTCGGCGTGATGGCGCAGCACGCCGACGAGGCGACGTTACTTACCGCGTTCGATCAGAAGCTGCCGGCCGGGCAGAAGGCGCTCCTACCTTGAACGGGTAGCCAGGAGGTCCGTTGGTGTAGAACGCGCCGAGCGTCGTGATCTTGTCCATGTCCGGATAGAGCACGCCGAAGGCGGGCGCATCCAGACTCCCGCGTGGCGAATACCAAATCGCGCCGTCCTTGGTGACCTGAATCTTCGGTGTATCCGCGGTCTTCTGCGGCTTGGGATACAGCGTGAACGTCTGGTCGCGCGGATTGAATTTCCACAACGACGCGGCGCTGCCGCCGACATCGGCGCACCAGATGTTCCCCTCGGCATCCTGCATCACGTCGTAGGGATTTGAGTTGCGCCGCGGGATCGTGTACTCCGTGATTCTGCCTGTCGTCTGATCGAGCTTATCCAGCTTTGCTGGGCGATTCCCGGCCGACCAGATGCCGAACCAGATGTTGTTCTGCGCGTCGACGTTCAAGCGCCGCACGTGTCCGGGATAGGTCGGCGGCGTAAAGATGGTCCACTCGTTCGTCGTCGTATCGAACTTCGCGATGTTGCCGGAGTCCCAGAGCGCCATCCAGATGTTGTCGTTTTTATCCGCCACGACGCCGTAGACGATCGCGTTGTGCGTCGGCACCGGGAAGACCGTTACCTTCTTCGTCTGCCGGTCGTACTTGCTGAGCGCGCCGCCCATGATCCAGCCGACGTAAATGTTGTCCTTCGAGTCGAAGGCAATGGACTGCGTCCACTTGATCGTGTTGCGGACAACGTTATCGGGATCCAACGGAATCTGCTCCTCGAACTTCTCCGTCTTCGGGTTGAAGCGAAGCAGGTGCTTCACGGCCGACGGTGTCTGGCCTCCGTGTTCGGGCAGCCAGATGTTGCCGCTGCGATCGATGTTCACCTCATGGATGCCGTTCATCGAGCCGTTAGGCAGCATGAACGACTTCTGCTCGCCCGTCCGCGGATCGAGCTTGACGAGCCGATGCGGATAGCCGCGGTCGGTCAGCCAGACGTTGCCGTCCTGATCGAAGCGAACGTCCTGACCGGCGCGTCTGCCGGTGAAGCCGCCGGTGAGCTTGCTGAATGCCGGAGCATGGATGCCCTGACCGGGGGGATCGGGCGTCAGGTAGTACTCGATGTACTCCGCCTTTCCAAGCTTCGCCTCGTCGAGCGGCATCTCCTTATCCACGCGCACGGCGCGCGGCGGCTTGTCGGGCCCGAGATTCTTCGCCAGATACTGCACGAGCGTCTCGCGATCCTCGCGCGAGAAGCGCAGAGCGGACGCGCGGAACGACAGAAGGCCTTCCGCGTACGACGCCGCCGTCTTGTCGAAGAGATTCCGCCCTTGCATCCGATCGAGCCGCAGGTTCCACGTGCCGAGCGTGGCCGGCTGCGTGGAGAGGAAGTTCTCGCCGTGGCAGATCATGCAGGTTCGCTCCGCGATGTCGCGGCCGGGCCCGGGCGGAAAGATCTCGTCGTAGCTCGCTTCCTGCGTCACGGTGCGATCGGCGTTGTTCTCACCCTCCAGCGCTCCGACGATGGTGCGCTGTGAGCTGGCGGCCTGCATCCGCAGCGACAGCGTCACCTTCGGATTGTCACCAGCCTTGATCGCGACCTTCTGCACGTCCGACCGCTGCGCCGCGGCGCTGGCGCTAATCTCGTAGTTGCCAGGAAAAAGAGCGACCGCACGGAACTGGCCAGCGCTGCTGTAGACCATGTAGAGCACGTGCTTGTCGACGTTGCGAATGAACACCTGCGCCGCCTTGAAGGGCGTCGCCGACTCGACGTTGCCGGTGAGATTGCCGTAACCGGGAAGCGCGGCCGTCTGGACCCGGCTGACGGCCACAAGGGCGAGGACGAGGACCACAGTAGCACGCAGGAAACGGCGCATGGTGAACCTCCGCCGGGAGTCTACCGCAGGACTTGTCGGGCCGGGGGGCTTCGGCGAAGGCGGCCTGTGTGGCATTCAGGAACCCGGTCGGTGTATAACCGCGGACCGAACTACGGGACGTTAACCCGTTTCAGGGGGTGGCGATGATCCGCATGCGGCAGGTTGTCGGTTTCGCGCTCGTGATCTTGTCCGTTTCTGCGGTGTCCGCGCGCGCGCAGGACACCACGGGGACCATCCTCGGCACCATCACCGATGCGTCTGGCGGCGTGCTGCCCGGCGTCAGCGTCACCATCAAGAACACGGACACCTCACAGTCGCGCACCGTCGTGACAGACGCGGCCGGCCGCTACCGGATGCCGCTGCTCCAACCAGGCCACTACGAGGTGAGTGCGCAGCTCCAGGGCTTCCAGACGATGGTTCGCTCGGGCATCGACGTCACCGTCGGTCAGCAGGCGGTCGTCGACGCCCGCATGACGCTCGGCAACGTCTCCGAGTCGATCACCGTTGAAGGCGCTGCGCCGCTCGTTGAGACGACCACCGGCACCATCTCGAACGTCGTCACCGAACAGCAGCTCGGCTCGATGCCGCTCAACGGTCGCGACGTCACGCAACTGGTGCTTCTGCAGCCGGGCGTGGTCATGAGTCGCGCGAGCGTTCAGGGCTCGAACGTCGGACAAGGAACGAAGATCTCGGTCGCGGGAGCACGTCCGAGCCAGAACATGTTCACGCTCGACGGCACCGCCTACAACGACGCGCTGAACAACACGCCGGCGAGCGCGAACGGCGTGATGACCGGCGTGGAGACGATCAAGGAGTTCCGCGTCATCACCAACGCCATGAGTGCCGAGTACGGACGCGCGGGCGGCGGCGTCTTCAACGTCGTCACGAAGTCGGGTACGAATCAGTTCAGCGGATCGGCCTTCGAGTTCTTCCGCGACGATGCGCTCGACGGAAAGAATTATTTCGATGACGAGAAGCCGGATTTTCGGCGCAACCAGTTCGGCGGTTCGTTCGGCGGCCCGGTCCTGAAGAACAAAACATTCTTCTTCGGCAGCTACGAGGGGCTGCGCGAGCACAAGGGGATTACGCAGGTCGCGACGGTGCTCGACGACAACGCGCGGCGCGGCATCCTGCCAGGCGTCGCGCCGATCAACATTCCGGGGACGATCCTTCCGTACATCTCGCTCTATCCCGTGGCGAACGGCCCGCTTATTCGAACGGCCAGCGGCGCGCCAACCGGTCTGGCGGAGTACACGGGCGTGATGAACCGGAAGTCGAACCAGGACTTCGCGATGGTGCGACTCGATCAGACGTTCAGCGCCAGCAGCTCCATCTTCGGCCGGTATCTGTATGACGACTCAATCCAGGACGAGCCGGTCAACTATCCGGAGTGGCCGAACGTGGTCGCCAATACGAAACATCTGCTCACGATCGAGCATCGGCAGCTGTTTACGTCAGCGCTCATCAACGAGCTGCGCGGCGGCTTCAACCGCTCGCATCCGCTCGAGGACGTCAACCCGGCGAACCGCCGCAACGATCTGGAATTCGTGCCGGGCAAGGGATTCGGCGAGCTGAATGTCACGGGTCTGACCGACATCGGCACCGATCGCACGAACCCGAAAAAGTTCGGGCAGGACCTCTATCAGCTGACCGATCAGCTGTTTTACGTGCGCGGCCGTCACGCGATGAAGACGGGCGTCGACTGGCAGAACTTCCGCTACGACGGCGTCTCCGACAGCCGCAGCCGCGGACGTCTACGTTTCCGCAGCGTCTCGGATTTCCTCAACGGCATCACGCAGCAGTTCGAGATCGCGAAGCCGGGCTCCGACTTCGAGCGCCACTATCGTCAGAACCTGATTGGCGCGTGGCTACAGGACGACGTCAAGATGTCGAGCGACGTCACTGTCAACGCCGGTGTTCGCTACGAGATGGTGACGACGCCGAAGGAACGGGACGGCAAGGTGTCGAACCTGCGGAACATTCTGGATCCAGCGGTCACCGTCGGCGATCCGCTCTTCCTGAATCCGACGAAGAAGCAGTTCGCGCCGCGATTCGGCTTTGCGTGGAACGTCGGGGGACGCGGCAAGACCGCGGTCCGCGGCGGCTATGGCGTCTTCTACGAGGAGCCGCTGTTCTATCAGTACCGCAGCCCCATCTTCCGCGCGCTGCCCTTCGTCGATCGCGCGGTGATCACCCGTCCTGCGCTGCCGGTGACGCTGGCGTCGCTCGCCAGCGGCGGCGTGCCGGAAAACGAGTTGCTGCAGTACGACCTCGACCCGACCTACATGCAGCAGTACAACGTCAACGTGCAGCACGAACTGCCGCTCGACAGCGCGGTGACGATCGCCTACATCGGGTCGCGCGGCACCAATCTGATGGGGTCGGCCGACGTCAACCTCGCCATTCCGCAGATCGTCAACGGACGCGAGTTCTTCCCCGCCAATCCTGTGCGCCGCAATCCGAACTTCGGCACGCTGCGCATGAGTCTCGATGGCTTCCACTCGAAGTACAACGGGATGAGCGTGGCATGGGTGAAACGACAGAGCCACGGCTTGCAGGTCCAAGGCTCGTACACGTTCGGACATTCATGGGACAACCGCTCGGGGTCCGGCGGCCGTCAGGAGTTCAGAAACGGTCAGGGTCGCGCCTTCGATCCGTACAACAAGGAGCTCGATTGGGGCCGCTCCGACTATGACGTTCGTCACAACCTCGTGCTCGAAAGCACCTATGTGCTGCCGTTCCGTGGTCCTGCGGTCGTCGAAGGCTGGCAGGTGAGCGCCATCGGCACCTTGGCCAGCGGCGTGCCGTTCTCGCCGGTCATACCGGGCGATTCGGATCGCGACGGCAGCACGGACAACGTGAACCGGCCGGACATCGCGCCCGGCGTCTCCATCAAGCCGGATGGCGGACAGACACCGGATCACTGGTTCAATCCGGAAGCGTTCGTGTTCCCCGGCCTCGGCTTCAGAGGGCGTGCGGGGCGCAACATCATCGAAGGGCCAGGGCTGGCAACCGTCGATCTCGCGATCGTCAAGAACCAGCCGCTCTCGGGCAAGCGCAGCGTGCAGCTCCGTCTCGAGATCTTCAACCTGCTGAACCGGGCGAACTTCGACATCCCGTTCAACGACCCCGACGGCGAAGCGGTGTTCGACGACACCGGCGCGCGGATTCCGACGGCAGGCAAGATCTTCGCGACGGCAACGGACGCGCGGGAGATGCAGATCGCGCTGCGCTTCGTCTTCTAAATCGTTCGAATCGTTCGAATCGTTCGAATCGTTCGAATCGTTCGAATCGTTCGGGTCGTTCGGATCGTTCAGAGCGGGTGGGGTTGGCCGCGACTCCATCCGCCGGTTTCCGCATCACGGGTGGGCGGTGCTTAACGGCGTACGTGTTCCCGTCCGCATGGTGTACTCTCCAGCGCAAAATTCATTTCGACCGGAGGCGGAACATGGCGTACATCTCGAGCCGTCGAACCTTCGTGAAGCAGGCTTCGCTGCTCGTCGCCGGCTCGCACTTAGCACCCTGGCTGCAGTTCGTCACCGCCGCGGATCTCGAGAGCGCAATCACCGACACATCGGCCGGCAAAGTTCGCGGCGTCGTGATCGATGGCGTCAACGTCTTCAAAGGCATTCCCTACGGGGCACCCACCAACGGAGTCAACCGCTTCAGGCCGCCCGTCAAGCCTGCCGGCTGGACCGGCACGCGCGAGGCGATCGCATACGGCCCCACCGCGCCTCAAACCGGCGACACCTCAGGAACCACTGCCGCCGGATCGCCACTTCTGCAGAGCGAAGATTGTCTCGTCCTGAACGTGTTCACACCTGGCCTGAAGGACGGACGTAAGCGTCCTGTGATGGTGTGGCTGCACGGCGGCGGATTTTCGACCGGCTCCGGTTCCGGACGCATTCTCGACGGGACCAGTCTCGCGCACACGCACGACGTCGTCGTCGTGACCCTGAATCACCGGCTGAATGTGTTCGGGTACACGTATCTCGGAGACGCGATGGGATCCGACTTCGCGGCGTCAAGCAGTGTCGGACTGCTCGACATTGTCGCCGCGCTGCAGTGGGTGCGCGACAACATCTCTGGGTTCGGCGGCAATCCGGATCTGGTGACGATCTTCGGTCAATCGGGTGGCGGACGAAAGGTCGCGACGCTGATGTCGATGCCGAGCGCAAAGGGCCTCTTCCACCGCGCGATCGTCGAGAGCGGCGCCGTGCTCCGCCTGACAACACACGAGGATGCCGTGAAGCAGACGGACTTGCTGCTCGCGGAGCTGGGATTGAAGTCCGGTCAGATTCGCGAACTCCAGAACGTACCTATGGACCGCCTCCTCGCGGCTGATGCCGCGGTGCAGAAGAAGATCACGCTGCGTGAGCCGGGCGCGACCGCGAGCACACCAATGGTGGATGGCAAAGTGATTCCTGGTCACCCCTGGGATCCAAAAGGGCCGGCGTTGTCGGCCAACGTCCCGCTGCTCATCGGCTACGCCCATACCGAAGAGACGCTCTACGACCGGCCGACGCCCGAGAAGCTGGCGCTCGACGAAGCCGGATTGAGAGAGCGCGCGTCGAAACGGCTCGCTGAGGATCCGACACGTGTCATTGGAGCTTTCCGTGAGGCGAACCCGCACGCGTCGCCGTGGGATTTGTGGATTCTGATCGCCACCGATCATCCACGCGGCACTTACTCGCGCGAGCTCGCGAAGCGCAAAGCGGATCAACATGGCGCGCCGGCTTTCGCGTATCGGTACGACTGGGAAACACCGGAGGGAGGCGGTCACATGCGTTCGCCGCACACGATAGAGATTCAATTCGTGTTCAACAACATCAAGATCGCCGGACCGCTCATCTCGAAAATGCCCGAGGCGTATGCGCTGGCCGACAAGACGAGCTCGGCGTGGGTGGCATTTGCGCGCACAGGAGATCCGAATACGTCGACGCTGCCACAGTGGCCCGCGTACTCCGGCGCATCGCGCGACACGATGATCTTCAACGACGAATGCCGCATCGTGCGGGACCCCGATCGCGGTCCACGTCTGATGATGGAGCAGGTGCTGAGGGTGACGTAGAGGGCATTCCGCGTGGAGGAACCAGAGATGCGTACAGTTTCCGCAATGCTCGGTATCGCGGTTCTGATGTCAGCTGCGGCCGCAGCGCCGCGCGCGGCGAACACCGTGGCGGCCGATTGGCCAAGCTATAACAGGACTCTCACCTCCGACCGATACGCGCCACTCGATCAAATCAACAAGAACAACATCTCGCGGCTGAAGCAACTGTGCGTCCATGACCTCGACGTGGACGTCAATTTCCAGGCGGGCCCGATCGTCATCGGCCGCACGATGTATCTGACGGCCGACCGCGAAATCCTCGCTCTCGACGCGGCGACCTGTCAACAAAAGTGGCGAGTGCGCGAGGACAGCGCTTCGACAGCACCGCGCGTCAACCGCGGCGTGGCATATCTCGACGGCCGGCTGTTCCGCGGCACCGGTGACGGCGACGTCATCGCCTACGACGCAGCGACCGGCAAACGGGTGTGGCGCACGCACCTCGCCGATCCGGAAAAGGGTGAGAGCGTTCCCGCTGCGCCGATCGCCTGGAACGGCCTCATCTTCATCGGGACAGCTGGCAGCGAGCGCTATGGCGTCAGGGGCCGCATCTATGCGCTCGATGCGGCCGCGGGCACGCGTGTCTGGGAGACCTACACGGTGCCAACGGATGCGCCGCAGCCGGGCAACGAAGCGATGCAGAAGCAGGCGCGCGCGACGTGGGGAAACGCCGAGGGGATTCCCATCACGGGCGGCGGAACCTGGACGAGCTACACACTCGATCCGGAGCGTGGTCTTCTCTACATTCCCGTCGGCAATCCGGGTCCGGACTTCGCCACCGAGGTACGGCACGGTACGAACCTGTATACGAATTCCATTCTCGTGCTCGACGCGAAGACCGGCATCTACCGCAATCACTATTCGCTCGTCCCCGCCGATTTCCACGATTGGGATCTTGGAGCCGCGCCGGTGCTCGCCACGACGCGATCGGGTAAACGCATTGTGGCCGGAGCGCCAAAGGACGGTTTGCTGCACGTCTACGACTTGACGAGCAACGCGAAGCTGTTCGCGACGCCGATCACCACGCGGCAGAACGACACCGTGCCGCTCTCGACGACAGCGCTGCATTTTTGCCCCGGCTCCTCGGGCGGCAGCGAGTGGAACGGGCCGGCGTTCAGTCCGGACACGAACCTGTTCTATGACGGCACGGCGGACTGGTGCACGACGCTGGCGATCGATCTCGCACAGCTCGCCAGAAAGCCGGGACAGACGTGGACGGGCAGTGATCTCGCGGCGCAGTTCGGCAAGCACGACGCGAACTGGGCAGGATGGGTGGTTGCCACCGACGCGGATACGGGTCAGGTCAAATGGCGCTTTCATGCGCCCGCGCCGGTGCTGTCGGGCATCACGCCGACCAAGGGCGGCCTTGTGTTCGCCGGCGACATGGACGAGCACGCCTACGCGTTCGACGCGAACACTGGCAGCGTCGTGTGGCGCGCCGATCTGCCCGGTGCCGCGGGTGGCGGCGTCATTACCTACATGATCGACGGCAGGCAGTACGTCGCGTTTGTCGCTGGTACCCGATCGAATGTCTTTCCGGTATCAGCGTCGAGCGCGAAGATCGTGGTCTTCGGCTTGTAGCGCGATGGAGGACGCCATGCGCCGCTGCTCATCGTTCCTCGTCGCACTTGCCGGCGTCGCGCTTCTCATGACGTCGGTGCCCGCCGCGCAGCAGGCGCCGGCGCATCTCAACCCGGTCATCGCCAAGCTGGCGAAAGGCGAGGCATTCGTCGGCGTCAACACCGGCGATCTGTCGCTCGAGAATGCGCGCACGCTGGCGCGAGCGCCGATCGATTACGTCTATGTGGACATGGAGCACACACCGCTCGACATCGCGGGGCTGCACATGTTCAACATCGGCATGATCGACAAGGCGGCCGCGGTCAAGAAAGCGAGCGTCGCGCCCAACGTCGCGTTGTTCGCGCGCTTTCCTCCTGAAGCCGATGAAGGCGCCTGGGTCGTCAAACAGGCACTCGACATCGGGTTGATGGGCGTCATCTTCAACGGCGTGGATACGCGCGAACAGGCGCTCGCGGCGGTGAAGAGCATGCGCTATCCGCAGATGAAGGGCTCGAAGTACTTCGAGCCCGCAGGCATCCGCGGCGCCGCGCCGGCGCTCGCGACGTGGATCTGGGGACTCTCCACCGAGGACTACGAGCGGCACGCGGACCTGTGGCCGCTCAATCCCGAAGGCGATCTGCTCGCCATCGCGATGATCGAGTCCACCGAGGGCATGCAGAACCTCGATGCGATTCTCTCGACGCCCGGCATCGGCGCGGCGTTCATCGGCAACGCGAACGATCTGCGCCACTCGATGGGCGTCGCCGCGAATGCACCGGACGTCGAAACCGCGCGGCAGACGATCCTCGCCGGCTGCAAGCGCCATAATGTGGCCTGTGGCATCACCGTCAACAGCGGCGCCGATATGGTGAAGCGGTTGAACGAAGGCTGGAAGATGATTCGCGCGACCGTCGAGATCATCCGCGACGGCCGTGCACTGCAGGAGAGGCGATGACTCCTCGACGCGCGTTGCTCGATCGGGCCAAGACGGTTCGTATTCTGCTGTTACTGATCGTCCTGTGCTGGGCGTATCCCGCCTTCGCGCAGGTGGACCTGCAGGGCTCCTGGCGTCCGCTGCCTCGCAATCAGGACGGCAGCGGCATGACCGGCGACATCGCCGGCGTGCCGGTGACCGACGCCGCGCGGTGGCGCGTGCAGAGCTGGTCGCCGGAAGACTTCGACGTCACCGAGTGGGCCTGCCGTCCGCACGCGTGGGACTACTCGCTCGAGGGTCCGCTCTCGGCGCTGCGCATGTGGACCGAAGTCGATCAGGCGACGCAGAAGGTGATCGCCTGGCACGGTCACCTGAACATGCAGGAGCAGGAGTCGACGATCTGGATGGATGGGCGTCCGCATCCGCCGGCCAACGCCATTCACACCTGGAGCGGCTTCTCTACCGGCGAATGGGACGGCGACACGCTTGTCGTCACGACCACGCACGTGAAGGAAGCCTATCTGCGGCGCAGCGGGTTGATGCAGAGCGACCAGGCGGTCGTGCGCACGCGCTGGCGGCGCATGGGCGATTACCTGCAGGCCACGGTCATCATCTACGACCCGGTGATGCTCGCCGAGCCGTACATCCGCAGCACGATGATGTGGGTGAACGATCCGAGCATGAACATGTCGCCGTATCCGTGCGAGGAAGCGACGGAGACGGCACTCGCACGCGGCACGGTGCCGCACTTCCTGCCCGGCAAGAGCCCGCTGCCTGGGCTCGATCGCAACGTCACGGATCGCTTCGGCACGCCCTACGAGCCGCGCCTCGGCGGCGCGGCCACGATGTATCCGGAGTACATCCAGAAGATGAAGACAATGCCGAAGCCGCCGAAGGTAGTGGTGGGCGGCGGGGAGGGCGGAAACTGAAGCTCCAAGATCCAAGATCCAAGCTCCAACGCCAACTTCAAACTTGATCTTGGAATTTGGAGCTTGGAACTTGGAACTTGGAACTTGGAACTTGGAGCTTATTTATTGCTCGTCCCCGTCCCCGGTCTGAATCCGGCCGCGCTACCGTACTCGTTGTCTTCGAGACAGATGAACTCCATCAGCTCCCCGCCTCCGACCTTCAGATTCGGCTTCAGCAGCTTCGCGGTGAACTTCAGCTGCACGGGACGTGAAAACGCGCCCGGATCCTCGAGCGTGAATTCATCGACCAGCGTTCCGTAGTTGATGCGCGTCCAGCGCTCGATCGTGTGCAGCTGCTCGGTGTGCGGCGTGCCGCGGCTGTCGAACCAGAACTTGTCGTTGTAGCCGACCGTGTCGATGACGAGCGTATCTCCCTCCCAGCGGCCGATCGAATGCCCCCACCACGTGGGCAGCAGGTTGGTGGGATGCGGACGGCCATCCATGTAGACGACACGGTGCGCGCCGGCGTCGCCCGTCTCGTGCAGGATGTAGATGTGCGATAGACCTTTGTTCGTGTAGGACATCGCGAACTTCCACGGGTACGGATTGACGCGCGGCACGCTCATCGGCAGGCACGCGGTGTAGGGCTCGTCCTGCGCCTTTCGTTTGTCCCGCAGCTCCTTCGCCCATGGCAGCAGCGGCAGCTCGCCCGGCTTCAGTCCCCCGTCCTTCTCGATGTCCGCGTTCGAACCGCCGCCGACCCAGGGACCCGTCAGGTCCACATGGCCATCGGGCAGTCGCGGAACAGGCCCTTCTGCTTCCGGGCCGGTGACGAGAGGACTGCCGCCGGCCTGCACCTGCTTCACGCCTCCGTCCGGCTCCCCGGGCTGTGGAATGCCGCTCTGCGCGTAGACACCGGACGAAGCCAGCAACAGAACGATCAATGCTTTTTTCATATTCACCAGCCTTAGAAGTCCACCTGCACTCCGAACTTCACCATGCGCGGCGGCAGCACGCCCGTGATGGTCCTCCACGATGTGCCGTAGCGCTGGTTTTCCGAAACGACATCATTTGAATTGGTCAGGTTGTAGAGATTGAACTGCGGCTCGATGCGCAGATGATCCGCCTGGAATCGCCGGCTGACGCGGAAATCGATCTGATTGCCGCGGCCTTCCGGATAAAAAGAGTTCGGCCGAATCAGGTCCACCGTACGCGTCGCGTTGCCGCCGCCGGACAGGTTGCGACCCAGCGACCCGAAGGCGATCGCGTTGTTGACGACGTAGCTGGCGAGCGTGGCGATGCCGCCGATGTTCTGGTACGTGCCGCTGACGCGTACGTCGCCCGGCAGCGAGAACACGCCGGACAGCCTGTACTGCGTTCCTGCGGACCACGGCGGCACGACGCTGCAGTTGTCGAGCGGCGTGACGATGTTTGCGTTGGTGAGATTGAAGGCGGCTTCGGGCAGATTGCGCACGACCTCGCAATTGTTCGTCGCCGTGCGGCCGATGCTGACGCCGCCAATCAGCACGCCGCCGTGCGGAAGCCGTCCGCGCACGTTGGTCTCGACGCCGTTATACCGCTCGGTCTGCCTGCCGAACTCTTTCGCGTTTTTCACCACGTTCTGCACGAAACCGAATCTCGCCGGCTTCAGATCGTAAATGCCGTTGACGGTCTGACCGCCGCTGTTTGGCAACCGCGGATCTTTCGGCGCCGTGATGCTGTACAGGTCGAAGTCCTCCGGCCCGGCAAGCATGTTGTCCTGCACGGTGAAGTTGCCGTAGGACGTGCGGAAGTACGCGACCTCGACGCCGACGCCGGCGAGGAGCTGATGCGCGATGCCAACCGAGGTCTGCCAGTTGTACGGGCGCTTGCCGAAGCCGTGCGTCACGTCGTGCGCGTAGGTCGTTCCGGGCACCGTCAACCCGAAGTTGCGGTTGGCGACGGCCTCGCACTCGCCGTTCGCGTTCAGGTTCGTCAGATCGCAATCGGGAATGTAGTTGACGTTCTTGTCGTCCCAGTTGCGCGTGGTGTTCGTCACCATCTGCAGCACGGGCGCCTGATTGCGGAAATTAGTGTCCTGGTTCGAGATGATGTTCACGTATCGGCCGAGCGAAACCTTCACTGCGGTCTTGCCGTTGCCGAACAGGTCGAATGCGGCGCCCACCCGCGGGCTCAGGTCGTTGAACAGCAGCGCATCGTCCACGGCCGGAAAGCTCGCGCCTTGCGGCAGGAACCGTCCACCTGGAAGTGTCATCGCCGGGATGAATCCTCTGAAACGGTCGTAGCGTAGACCGCCGTCGACCGTCAGGCGTCCCGTCGTCCACTGCTGCTGGAGGAAGAGGCCGAGCGCGTGCTGCCGCGTCTCTGAATGAAATGGCGAGATCCACTCGGTCAGTTGTACCGGACTCGTACCGCGGAACGTGTACGTCAGGCTGTCGTTGATGAAATGATTGCGCTGCTGGAACGCCTGACGATAACTGAGGCCCGCATTCGTCGTGCGCGAGCCGGTGACATACGAAACGTTCGCGGTCTCGGTGAAGACTCCGTACGGTAGGTTGCCGCCGGTGCTCGGCGGATTATTGTAGTCGCGCGCGTGATGGCCGTAGGTGAAGGCGCGATCGAGATCGGTGATGACGTGATCGCGATCGGTGCCGCCCGTCGGACGACGAACGACCTTGCCCCAGAGCGCCGACATGCCGGCGTCAACCAGCATGCGGCTCGTCATCGGAAACGTCCATTTCACCTGCGCGCGCGGCGCGGGTGAAAAGTGATTGTCGCCCGCTGCTTCCGGAGCGAGCGTGCCGGCGCGCTGTCCCTGATGGCACTGGCAGTTGTCTTCGTTGCTGACGAGCAGACCGATCTTGTGGCGCGCGCTCACCTGCCACGTCAGGCGCACCGACTCGTCGATGTAAAAGTTGTCCTCGTAACCGGGACGCGTCGTGTCCTGCGCGTAGAACAGCGTGCCCTGCGGGTTCTGCAGCTTGTTGAAATACAGTCCGGCGAGATTGCTCGTCGTGATCCAGCGGCGCGCGCTGCCGTAGAACCACAGCTTGTTGCGTCGGAGCGGTCCGCCGGCTCCGAACTCGACGTCATAGAGCGTCCTGATGTCGGAACCTGCCGTCGCGCCGCGGGCACGAAGTGCGGCGTCGAGGTTGTCGCTCTGCAGTGTTTTGTTACCGTAATTGGACTGGAAGGTGCCGTGGAACGTGTTGCCACCCTCGCGCGGAATGGCGTTGATGACGACGCCGCCGGTCTCGGTTGCCGCGGAGCTCGCGGTCTGCACGGTCGTCTCCGCAACGGCCGCAGGATTCATGCTGCTTGCCTTGTTGCCGCCGGAGAAGAACTGGTCGTAGTCGAGTCCATCGCGCAGCATGATCATGTCGGCCGTGTGGCTGCCATGGATGCTGAAGGCTTGGGAGTTCTCACCACGGATGCCGCCGACGTCCCGATCGGCCGCGGCCTGTGATGCGGCGGGAATCAGCGCTGCGAACGCCGCCGCGTTGCTCGACAGCGGAATGGCATTGCGAACCTCACTCGGAATCACCTGCTGCGACTGGCTCGCGGTGTGCACATCGACCACCGGCGCTTCGCCGGAAACGGTGATCGTCTCCGCAATGGAGCCGAGCTTCAGCTCGGCGTTGACCGTCGCCGTGAATCCTGCAGGGAGTGCGACGCCGTCACGCTGAAATGTCGAAAACCCCTGCAGCGTGAATGTCACCGCATACGTGCCCGGCCGCAGATCGACGATGCGGTAGACACCCTGACTGTCGGTGACTACGCTGCGGGTCTGCTCGATGAGAACGGGGCTGCGTGCTTCAACCTGCACGCCCGGAAGGACTGCACCAGAGGTGTCTTTGACCACACCAGCGATGCTGCTTTGCGCAGATGCAGCAAGAGGCAGGAGGAGAACACCGAACGACGAGACCAGGAGAACGATTCGAGACCGAATCATCGGAACCTCCCGCTTGTGTCGACGGCCGCCTTCCCGGCGGGTAGGGTATTACTTCGTCACCGGAGCTACGGGCGCGGGCCTGGCGAAGCGTGCTGCCTCGATGGCGACGTTCGGCTGCACCGCCTCGAGGAGAACGTGCGCCTGCATGTAGGTCTGCGTCACCTTCCGATCGAACGGCACCTTCACACCCGCTACATCGCGGTAATCGGCGAAGTCGACCTGCGTCGGAATGAAGCCGACCGGCGTACGCGTCCAGCGCACGAGCCGCACGAGCATCCCTGACTGATCGAAGTAGAAGTTGGCGAGCGCCTGCGCGGCCCCTATTCCCTGGACGATGTAGACCTCATTGCCGTCAATCGCCGTGCGGCCGACGCGCCAGCGTGGAAAGGCGGACTTGATGCCGGCGGGAAACGCGACGATCGCTTCCAGCCGCGCGCGATCGAGGTTGCCCTCGGTGAGCGTCAGCAGCGGCACCGGCTGGTCGCCGCCGGCCATCCATCCGCTCTTGCCGTCAAACACGCGCGTGCTCGCGCCGGTGGCAAGCCGGACGATCAGCGTCTGCTGATTCGGCGCCTTGGCGTAGATCTCGACGGGCCGCTTCTCGAATGCGGTATCGAACCCTTCATACTCGCCGCGCGCGACGTAGCTCGTGAGCTTGGCGACGTTCTGTGCGCCGCCCGCCCACTGGATGTACTTGTCAAGCAACTGCTCCGCCGTTACGCGCTTCTCCTCAGGAAACTCGCGCGCATTCGGATCCTCGTACGGCTCACCGTATTGAATCGACAGATCGGGTTCCGAGACCGGCGACTGGCTGCCGCGATGGCACGTAAAGCAGGTGACGCGCGTGCGGCCCGCGAAATACTTGTCGTTGAGCTCGCCCATCATCGTCAGCATCTGACGGGCTCGCTGCATCCGCGGCGTCACCTGGGCGAACGCCGTCTTGTCGAAGTAGGCGTCCTTGACATGGCAGAAGGTGCAGTCGTTGCCCATCGCCGACGCGAACATGCCCATCGACTCGAAGAACGTGTCGACGGGAATGCCCTTGAGGATCTGAACGCTCTTGAACACGTCGTCCGACATCTGCACTTTGTCGCCCGCCGCCTGTGCTGGCGGTGCCTGCGCGTTGGCCCCGATTTGCACCAGAAGACAGGTCGAAATGGCGATGGCGGCGGCAAAGAAGCGTTTCATGGGGGCGGAGCATACCACTGCCGAGTGGCGGTTGCAGCCGCTGCTTCCACGGTGCTACGCTTCAGCCCTCGCGAAGGTCTTCCTAACGCGGAGGTATTTCGTAATGAGAACGACGCTGCTGACGCTCATCGTTGCCGGAGCGCTGCTGGTGGCGGCCCAGCCCGCCCGCGCGCACCATTCCTTTGCCGCGGAATTCGACGTGAACCAGCCGGTGACGTTGAAGGGCACGCTCACGAAGATGGAGTGGTTCAACCCGCACGGCTGGATCTACATCGACGTAGCCAACCCCGATGGCTCGGTGACGAACTGGGGCATCGAGGCTGGTGCGCCGACCGCGCTGCTGCGCCGCGGCCTTCGCAAGACCGACTTCCCAACCGGCGTCAAGGTTGTCGTCGAGGGATATAAGGCGAAGAGCGGTGCGCCACGAGCGAACGGCAAAACCGTGACGTTCGAGGACGGACGCAACTTCTTCCTCGGCGCCAACGACGCGGACGCCGCCGCCCCGAAATAAGTCTGGCGTGTCGGGGCGGACGTTTACGTCCGCCCCACGTTATCGCGGCCCGAGCTCTCCACGCCGGGCCCGCTCTTCCTGGTCGTACGCGTAGCACTCGTACTCGAGGATACGTACGTGCTGTTCCTTGCGGCGATACAGCGGAAAGCTGACCTTCCACGGCCGCGTGAATACATTCGGATCTTCAATCGTCGCTTCGTACTGGATGTGATCCGGCGTGCTCAACGTGTAGCGCTCCACCACATGTAGATCCGCGCTGTGGAAGTTTCCGGCGCGATCGAACCACGTCTGATCGGTGAAGTGCCGAACATCGACCACGAGCGTATCGCCTTCCCAGTGGCCGCGTGAATCGCCCATGAACCACTCGATTGGCCCGGGCGGATGCTCGCTGTTCATGAAGATGCTGCGTGTCGTGTGCGCGTACTCGCTGAACACCGCGATGTAGGCCGGCGACTGCACGATCTGAAAAGGGAACGGCGCATACATCGTGCGCGGCACGCCAAGCAGAAAGCACTTCGCCTCGTGATCGAGCGTCGCGCTATTGCGGAAGTTCTCTTCCTTCTTGGCGCGCGCCCAGGGCTGATACGGGATGTCATTGCCCTCGACAATGCCTTGTCCAGCCGGTACGCCCAGGCGCGCCGCGTGATCCTGGATGTCGAAGTTGGCCGTGGTGAGCGCCTGCCAGACGCCGTTCAGGTCGGGCTTGCCATCGGACGTTCGCGGAAGGGCACTCCTCTGCTGCGCGGATACGCTCGACGCCTGCAACAGCATCAAGACGAAGAGCGCGATCCTCATTGCGGCGGCAGGCCCAACCAGATCTTGTGTTCGCGTGTGAGATCCGGCAGGTCGTGATCGCTTTCGATGCACGGTTCCTCCCACACCTCGTGCCCCTTCTCGAATCGGATGATTGGCATCGCCATCGTCCATGGGCGCGTGTAGGCCTTCGCATCGACGAGCGTGGTCTCGTAGAGAATCGTGTCGGCGTTGACGAGCGTGAAGCGCTCGCTGACATGCAGCGCGTCGCTGTGAAAATGTCCGGAGATGCTCAGCCACGTGCGATCCGTCAGGTTCGTCGTATCGACGACGAGCGTGTCGCCTTCCCAGTGCCCGCGCGAGTCGCCCATCAAGAGACGGAGTGATGCGCCGATGTGCGGGCTGTTGTCCGTCGGAATGATGCGGTACTCGTGGGCAAACTCGCCGACGAACGCGAAGACGTTTGGCGCCTGAACAATTGCGATGCCTCGCGGCGCGTACACCTGTCGCGGCACGCCGGCCAACCAGCAGGCGCCGATCGGATCGATATAGTGATCCCAGTTGTCCTGCCGCTTGTTCGCGTACTGCGGCAAATAGGGAACTTTGCCATCAGGCGGATCGACGATGAGCGAGACCTGCGGATTGAGAAACGCGTCCCCTTTGTAATCCTCGATGTTCTGGCTGCCGTTGGCAGTGACGGGATTCCATGCGCCGTTCATGTTCGGCGTCCCGTCCGGATTGCGCGGCGGCTTGAAGGCGGCGGCTTTCGCTTTGGCGCACGGATAGAAGTCACTCGACTTCGACGGACATCCGGCGATCTGCGCCGGTCGCGCGCCGCCTTCCTGTGCGCCGACCGCGATGCCAGCGAGGAGAAGACAGGCGAGCGCGCTAAGGAACCCTCTTCGTGCGGTTGCCATACTCGTCGAGCTCGAAGCGGATACGATTCCCCTTCTCATCGAGTATCTCCAGCGACATCTGAAACAGCAGTGGCGGCGGCGCGTTGTGCGGGACCGTGGCTTCGAGGATATAGAGACGTTTCTCGAACAGGTTGATCTCGGCGTAGGTGACCGTGCCATCCGGATTTGTGATGTGCAGCTCGTGACCCGGAATCCGATCGACCTGCTCGTAGGCGTCGAAGGTCACCTCGCCTCCGCGCTTGCGGAAATTCGTCGCTGCGAACGCGACCGAACCGAGCACGTCGGTGATGTCCGGATCGCTGGCGTAGTTCACGACCGTGACAGAGTAACGGCTCGCGCCGTCCTGCACGGAGTGAATGCGCGCCGGGACGCTGTGGCCTCGCCATGACGTGTAGGTGAACTCCTCAATCTTCGGCTGGCCCGGCATCGAGACACCGAAGCGATCGCCAGGGTCGCGATACTCGATCCAGTCGGCCGCATGCGCCGACGACGCAACAAACACGAAGGCCGCGAAGAGCGCGACCGCTCTATTCAACCGGCTCGACCCGAACGAGCGATGCGCCCAGATTGTTCCCCACCCAGAACGCCGGCGGATTGCTGCCGTTGTCGACGTTGACGCGGCGGATGTTCGTCATGCGCGGCAGCAGATACTCGACCACCTCGCCCGTTTTCGTGTTCACGCGCACGACGTGATCGTTGTTCATGCCGCCAGCCCAGGCGAACCCGGCGCGATCGGATATGGCGTCGTAGACATTCGTCCAGGGCGTCGGCACCGCAAATTCCTGGAACGTCTCCGTCCTCGTATCAAACATTCCGATCTTGTTGCCGCGGAATTCAGCGAACCAGAGACGATCCTGCGCGTCCATGTGGCCGCGGCGCGGCCCGGCGTTCGGCGTCGGCGTCGCAAACGGCGTCACCTTCTTCGTCTTGCCGTCGATCCTGATGATGTAGGTGCCGTTCAGATTCATGCCGTAGAAGTTGTTCTTCGAATCCGACGAGACTCCGTAGGAGCTGAGCTCCTTGACGAGGGCCTTGTCCTCGAGGCCGACGCCGTAGTCCACCGTCTTCCATTCGCCCGTCTTCACGTCTACCTGATACTCGTTGTCGCCGCCAATCCACACCTGACCATCGACATCCGAGTTGATCGGCATGACCATGGCGATGCGTGCTTCGTCACGGTCCTTGAAAGTCGGCGAGCCCCACGTCTGAAAACGTTTCGTGGCGCGATCGAACTTGGCGAGGCTTCCCTGATACATCGTGCCCATCCAGATGTTTTCCTGCTTGTCGAGCACGAGATCGAGCGAGCCCTGCGGCGCTCCAGGCTTGGTCATCGGCAACGGATACTCGGTGACCTTGCCGGTCTTCGGATCGAGCATGCCGAGCATGTTCGTACCGAAGTCGCCATACCACACGTTGCCCTGCGAGTCGGCGGCGGCATCGTGCGGGAGCGCTTCCTTCCGCGGGAGATCGTATTCGGTGATGATGACGCGCGTGGCTTTGCCGGTCGGACGTGGATAGGTCTTCAGGGGGTACGTCCACGTCGTGCGTCCCTCACTCAGGTTGATGCTCGCGAGGTACGCGGCCGCGGCGCCGACGCGATCCTTCATCACAGGATCCTCGCCTTCGCGGCCGCCCATGCTCTGCTGCAAAATCGGGTTCGACCGGCCGCCGCCATGCTCGTTCGGGCGCAGCTGCGGACGCTCTGGCGTCGAGCCCTGCGCGTAGCGCCCCATCCGCTCGAGGACTTTCGCCCACTCCTCTGCGTTGTGCTTGCTGCGCGCGACGCGCTCCAGCGTGTGGCACTGCGTGCAATTCAGCAGGCCGTTCTTCATCTCAGTCGTCCCCGGCCAGCTCATGAACCACTCGCCGTTGGTGAGCTGCGCGGCGAGGTCCTGTGTCTTGCGCAGCTTGAGATCGAGCTGCGTCGCTCGCCCCGCTGCAATGTCCACAGTCGAAGGACCTTCGAGGTCGTACCCCGCGGCGCGGACGCGAATCGCATAGGTGCCGGGCTCGAGCCGGCTCGCCGGAAAGGCATAACGGCCCTGCGCATCGCTCAACACGCTCACGGTCATCGTTCCACCGGCGCGCTTCGCGCTGACGATGACGCCCTCCATCGCGCCTTCTGCCGGCGATGAAACGATGCCGGTCAACGCAGGACCGGACTGGGCAACAAGCAGTACCGCCGCGGAAAATGCGAGGGAAATGGTGAACAGGCTCTTGCGGATCACTGGTGCCCTCCCTGACGGCCCACATCATATAATCCCCGGCATCGGATACAAGGCCCTCGGCCCTTGGAGGTTGTGATGAGAAAGTGTGCTTGGCTGCTGCTCTGCGGCGGCATCGTCGGACTCTCGCTGTCGCTCCAGGCGCAGCAGCAGACCGCTGACCTCATTCTTACGAACGGAAAGATCATTACCGTCAACGATACCTTCCAGATCGCACAGGCGGTCGCGGTGAAAGGCGCACGCATCATCGCGGTCGGCAGCAACGCCGACATCCAGAAGCTGGCCGGGCCAAACACGAACCGCATCGACCTCAAGGGCAAGTCGGTTGTGCCGGGCTTCATCGACAACCACGCGCACTTCCAGGAGGAAGGCGCCTACTGGACGATGGAGCTCCGCTTCGACGGCATGGATACGCGCAAGAAGGTGCTTGACGCGATCGCTGCGAAGGCCAAGGCCACGCCAAACGGCGGATGGGTCTACAACCTCGGTGGCTGGTCTCCCGCCCAGTTCTCGGACGACAAACGAGAGTTCACTCGCGAGGAGCTGGACAAGGTCGCACCGAACAACCCCGTGTTCCTGCAGTTCACCCGCTGGGCGCAGTACCTGAATAGCAAAGCGATCGAACAGCTCGGCCTCGACAAGATGACCGACCCGTGGATCGAGCGCGACGCCAGCGGTCGTCCGACCGGCATCACGCGTGTGGCGGGTCGGAACATGCTCTTCAACAAGGCTGGCTTCCTGAAAACGGAGAACGGCGGCAAGGCCGAACTGCCCGCTGACGTCATCGAGCGCAATCAAAAGGCGATGCTCAAGGACTTCGCCATAGCCGGCCTCACCGCCTCGGGCGGACAGTGCTTGTGGGATGACCTGTATCGCAAGTTCGAACGTGAAGGCACGGCGAGCATGCGCTTCTTCTGCTTCCGCACGGTGAACGCCGGCGGCCGCGGCGCGGACGTGTTCCAGCGTCAGCTCGCCGAGGTTCCGATGCTTCGCTATCACGACGGCAACGAGTGGATGGACAACTCGAACTACGGCGAGCGCTTCCCGGGTGGCGGCGGCGGCGATGTGCTGACGCCCGGCCCCGAGCCGATTGCGCCGCAGGCGGCGTGGGATCAGTGGGGACAGTTCGGATTGGCCGCGGCGAAGGCCGGCATCCCGGTGCAGCTGCACACGGTGACCGAGAAGGCGATCGACGCGCAGCTCGATCAGGTCGAAAAGATCGCCAAGCAGGTGGACATCCGCCCGCTGCGGTGGGCGTTCATGCACATGGAAGCGGTCACGCCGGCTCAAGTCGAGCGCATGAAGAACCTGAACATGTTCCTGGCGATCAACCCGCGAGAAACGGTGTCGGGCGGACTGCTCCATCAAATCCAGGGTGACAAGGCGTTCGGCATGCCGCCGCTGAAGGAAATCCAGGACAGCGGCATCATGTGGGGCCTTGGCACGGACGCATTCGAAGTCAACCAGTTCCGTCCGTTCCAGACGCTCTACTGGTGCGTAACCGGAAAGATGGTCGGCGGCACGGTGGTCAACACGCACACGATCAGCCGCGAAGCGGCGCTCATCGCGCACACGCGCAGCAACGCCTACCTGTTCTTCCGCGAAAACGACCTCGGCTCGATTCAGCCGGGTCGCTTTGCCGACTTCCTCGTCACCGATAAGGATTACCTGACGGTTCCCGCCGAGCAGATCAAGGACATCAAGTCCGTGCTGACGGTGGTCGGCGGCAGGATTGTGTACGACGCGTCGAAGGACGCGCCGTCGACTTCTACGAGGTAACCATGAACAAGTCTCGAACCGTTGTCGTCGTTCTTCTCTACCTCAGCCTCGCGGCGGCGAAGCTGCCGGCGCAGGGCCAGGGCCGCGGTGGTCCGCCACCGCAGGTCGTTGAAAAGGCGACGCCGGAGGTGATGAACGCCGATCCGCAGATCGAAGACCGCACGCAGGATCGCGTCGGCTTCCCTGCGCACAAGATCATCGGCAATCTGTATTACATCGGCACAGTGACGCTGTCGTCGTATCTCATCACGACGCCGCAGGGCAACATCGTCATCAACAGCGACTACGAGGAAACGCTGCCGCTGATGAAGAAGGCGATCGAGTCGCTCGGCTTCAAGATGGAGGACACGAAGATCCTCCTCGCGAGTCACGCGCATCCGGATCACCAGACCGGCGACGCGATGTTCAAGCAGATGACGGGCGCGACGACCGAGTTCATGGCCGAAGACGTCCCTGCGCTGCAGAACATGAAGCCGGGCGGCAAGGAGCATCCGATCGACAAGATCATCCACGACGGCGACAAGGTGGAGCTCGGTGGGATGACGCTCACCGCACACCTGACGCCCGGCCACACGCTCGGCACCACGACGTGGACCTTCCCGGTGCGCGACGGAGGCCGTACATATAATGTCGTCATCGTTGGCGCAGGACTTCCCGACGATGCACGGATCGTCTACAACCAGCAGAATCCGCAGGCCGCGGAGCAGTGGGCGCAGACCATCGCGAAGCTCGAGAAGATGCCGTGCGATGTCTTCCTCGGTGCGCACAGCTGGTTCTTCAACCTGACCGGCAAGTACAAGAAACTGCAGGCGAACCCGAAGCAGAATCCGTATATCGATCCGGCCGGCTACAAGAAGTTCGTCGCCGACATGAAGACGACGCGCGAGAAATTAATCAAGGAACAGACCGCAGCAGGTCCGCCGCCTCCGCGCGGTGGCGGTGCGGGCCGCGGCGGCAACTAAGGGCAGCGAGCGCGGTCAATCTCGCCGCGCTTGCTCTTGAACGTTTCGACCCACTCCGGGATCCGGCTGACTCCTGAGACTTCGAACAGGTCGTAGAGCTGCTGATCCGTCAACTGCGCAAGCAGGTTTGCGAGGAACTTCCGTCCGGCCTCGCTGATCTGCGGATTCTCGAGAGTGCCAGTCACCGATTTGCTCAAGCGGCCGACACATGCGTCGGCGTCTTTCCAGATCGGCGTACTGGCCCACTCGTCGAGATTCACGCTGCCGCTCCCTGCTGCGTTGAATGTATTGGCATGGCCGAAGGTGAGCCCCACGTCGTGCAGCATCAGGAAAGGCCTGCCACACTGCCCGTCGACGAGAGGACCCGGCAGGCACAGAAGACGCTGCTGTTCACGCTTCGTATCCGTGTGCTGCATGAACACGGCGAGCAGCTTCAAGGCGTCGCGCTGCGCAACATACTCTCGTCCGCGAGATCCAGCTCCCGCCAGCTCCATCCCGCTTTGCCGCCGGCAGCGCTCATCTCATATCCATCAGGACGACGTTCGATAACCGCCGGTGTAAAGACGTGCTCTCCCGTTATGCGCTCCGGACGATGCCACGGGTCCGAGGAGCACCCGCTGCAACGCACCTGGACCGGGTAGACGTGATCCGCCGCGAACCCCAACGCCCACAGAAGCCTGGTGGCGATTACCGAAGCTTGAACTTCGCGGTTGTGAGAGCCGTAGCGAACCTTCACGACGTCATGTGGAGTGATTGCGCACGCGAATTTCCGCGTTGAGCCGTGTAGCTTCCGTTCGACGTATTCGCAGTCGACCAGCTGGTTCGGTTCAAACGCTCCATCTACGAGCGGACCGGCCCTCAAGTCGAGCGAACCGATATCGGTGGGCGACCAGACCTGAGCGCTGCGCATGAAAGCGGTGCGCGCGCGATCGTCGAGTGGACGCTGCTGTGCGGCGCCCGAGTGCGCCACGCCGAAGATGGCAATGGCCAACAGCAGCATCGCAGGCGAACCTCCGCGCTTCATGCCGCATATCAGGGCAAGGCACTTGCCGCGGGGCGGCAAGCGGTTGTCGGCTGAAATGACGGCGGCAGGCCGCCATCTCACGAGATGTGGTTATCAGCGAACCGGCAGAGGTTCCCCATCTTCTTGATGGAAAATCAGCGGGAAACCATTGCTTTGGCGACGAACACCAGATTGGCGGGACGCTCCGCCAGGCGACGCATGTACCACGGAAACCACTGCTCGCCGTAGCTAATCAGCGTCTTGACGCGGTACCCATCGCGCGCCAGTCGCACCTGCTCGCCGCGCTGAATGCCGAACAGCAGATGAAACTCATACGCATCGCGTGCGATGCCCGAGCGCACGGCATGCTCGCGGATTCGATCGATCAACTGGCGATCGTGGGTGCCGAAAACGGGCCGGAGGCCCTCGCGCGTGGCGGCGAGCAGCCGCGTCGCCAGCTTGAAGTAGTTCTCATCCACGTCACGCTTGCGGGGATACGCGACGTTTGAAGACTCGAGATACGCGCCCTTGACGAGGCGGACCCCTCCGCCCAGCGGAATCAGCGACGCGAGATCGTCGGCAGTGCGGAGCAAGTAGGCCTGCACGCAAACACCAGCGTCCGGATACGCGCGCAGGGCGCGCCGCATGTCGAGCGTGCGGTCGACGTAGGAGCTTTGCTCCATGTCGATCCAGAGCATCACGCGCCGCTTTGCTGTTTCGTCGGCGAGGCGCAGGAGATTCGCCTGGCAATGCTGCGGATCGATGTCCAGGCCGAGCTGCGTCAGTTTTACGGAAATGTGCGCATCAAGACGACGCGCGGCGATGGCCTCGCTCACCTCGACGTAGTGACGCATCGTCTCGTCGGCGGCGGCCACATCGGTGACGTTTTCCCCGAGACGCGTGAGCACCGAGCCGAGACCGTCGCGCTGCAGCTGCGCGGCCGCTGCGAGCGCCGCGTCCAGATCCTCGCCAGGCATGAAGCGGCTGACCGCTCGGCGGATGAACGGCAGCGTCGACGCACGCTGCCGCATCCACTGGTTTTGCGAAACCACGAGAAGTGTGCTGCGAATTACCCCACGTGGTCTTGATTTTAGATGAGACGCCGCGCGGCTTCAGGATCGACGTCTGGCGCGGTTCTGCTGTCGCAGGTCGCGATATTCCTGGCTCTGGCGCAGCGCATATTCCAGATCCTGTTGCGTCCAGTTGTTGTTAATGACCGTTTGCGTCCAGCTCTGGAGTCCCGCTGGATCCGGCTCGCGTCCCAACACGTCGCGATAGCTGCGGCGGACCATGCTTTCCGCGCTCCGGTAGGTCCAACGGTTGTTAGGCTGCTGGACGGCGCCATACGGGCCGTTCTGGCCGTAGGGGACGTTGTTGCCGTACCGCGGCACCGCGCGAGAAGAGCTGCCACGATAGGAGTCGACCTCGTACGAGGAAATGCGATCGTTGAAGCCGAGCGATCGCAGGTCGTTCAGATTCGAGCTGACGACCCTCGATTGGCCGCGCAGATTCGGATCCCGGTAGACGGTGACTGCCGCGTCGCCGAACAAGCGAATCGACGAGATCCGGTCGTTGATGTTGGCCGGCACGTTCGCACTGGTCTCGCCAATCGGCGAGCAGAAGTATCGGCCACCGTAGTTGATGTCCTCGTAGAAGCAGACGCCGGCGCGCGGCGTCGCTTCGCGGCCCCAGCGTTGTGCGTATGCCGGTGCGATGTTGCTTAAGAAAGCTGCGCCGAGCGCCAGTCCCAGCGTCATGGAACGCGTCATAGAAATCTCCGTCAGGGCTGGCGATGCGATCGAAATCAGCAAGGGTTCTGCCATGAACCGCGGGCGCAATTTCGCTCGCATCAAGCCGACTTGCGAGGTCGCGTCCATCGTGATCGATCGGCTGTCCGCAACAAGGGACGAGTCCCTGTACGGCTGACGTTGCCCCGCTCCGAACCGTGAGATAGGATGTCATTCCCTCCCCAATTCGGCTGCGACACTGACGACGCCCGATCGACCTACGGTTCTGCTTATCGAAGATGACCGCGCGACGCGTGAAATGTTCGAGTACGCGTTGCGCCTGGCGGGTTTCGACGTGTCAACCGCCGCCGACGGCCTCGGCGCGCTGCGCATTCTCGACCAGCACTACGTTCCCAACGCCATCGTCCTCGACCTCGATTTGCCGCAAGTGAGCGGCATCGACGTCCACCAGGAGGTCGTGTCCCACGCGGCGACGCAGGCCATTCCCATCATCATCGTCACGGGCACGACTTGGCGCGCACCGGCCGGCGTGTTCCGCACCCTGCGCAAGCCAATCAACTCCGACGTGCTCGTCAACGTGGTGCAACGTGCGCTGGCAAAGGAGCTCGACCAATCCGCGACGGGCGACGTCGCTCATCGCGGCGAGGAATCGTAAGCTCGCCGCTTAGCCACGGCGTGACGACGTGTTCGCCGCTACTGCATTCCTGATGAGAGCCTTGAACGCGCGTTTGTCAAGCTTGTCGCCTTCACGAAGGTCGATGGCGCGCCTGGTGTTGCCTTCGAGGCTGGAGTTGAACAGTCCCGCGGGATCCTTCAGCTGGGCGCCTTTGAGAAAGGTGAGCTTCACGACGTTCTTATAGGTTTCGCCGGTGCATATGAGTCCGTCGTGAGACCAGACCGGCACGCCGCGCCATTTCCATTCTTCGACAACTTCGGGATCGGCCTCCTTGATCAGAGAGCGAATCCGGGACAGGGCCTCGCCGCGCCAGTCGGCCAACTCTTTGATTCTCGCGTCGATCAGGCGCGATGCCGTAGCCATGTGTTCAGCGAGCCTCCCCGACTCGAGGCGATGATGCGAGGATGGTGATTTCCGCCGTCAGCACGGCGTTCGCCGGGATGACATCCGGCACGCCACGGTCCCCATACGCGAGGTGCGGCGCTATCTCCAGCCGCCGCGTTCCGCCGACGCGCATCCCTTCGACACCGTAGAACAGGCCGTTGACCAGCGAACGACGATCGATCCGCACTTCAGTAATGAGTGTCTCACCGTTGTCCTCGAGTCGCGCCACTCCGACCGGACCCCATGCGCTGTTCCAGCGCACCGGCTCTCCGCGGTGCAGCCAGAGCCGGAGGCAAACCTTGTAGTTGTGCTGGCGCCGCACCAGGTCTCCGCCACCAGGCACATCGACAAGAAGCGTCAATCCGGAACGGAGCCGTTCGCCCATCGGCGCGCCTCTGCGTTCGAGCATCGCGGCTATTGCGTCGAGACCAGCCGCACGCGCGATCTCGAGCGGCGTCTCGCAGTCGTCGATGCGCGTGCGCAAGTCAGGATCCGCGCCCGCATCGAGCAGC
>Ga0310811_10001225_pt1 | contig 32897 bp, 28 predicted proteins | sample YCmetagenome_FD_207642 | JGI IMG/M metagenome (GOLD analysis project Ga0310811, IMG submission 207642) | Soil microbial communities from experimental microcosm in Duke University, North Carolina, United States - YC | ecosystem: Engineered > Artificial ecosystem > Soil microcosm > Unclassified ...
TGATCGAGGGCGGAACCAATATTCCCAGCGCGCCGGACGTGGTGATGACGCCGGCGCCGAAGCGCTTGGGAAACCCGTTCTGAACCATGGCCGGCAGGATGATCGATCCGATCGCCGCCACGGTCGCGACGCTGGAGCCCGAAATCGCCGCGAACAACGCGCAGGCGACGACACCCGCGAGCGCCAGCCCTCCAGGCCAGTGACCGACGAGCGTAGTCGTGAAGGCGATCATGCGCTTGGCCACGCCGCCGCGCGTGAGGAAACTGCCCGCCAGGATGAAGAACGGAATCGCCATGATTCCGAAGTTGTCGAGTCCGCTGAACAGCTTGAGGCCGACGCTTTCGATCGGCACCTCGGTCATCGTGAAGAGGAAGGTCAGCACGGTAAGGCCGAGCGAGATCGAGATCGGCATTCCCGTCAGCATCAGCGCCAGCAGAAGGACGAAGATCAGGAGCGCGCTCATGGCCGGCTCCCCTCGACCTTCGCCATGGCATCGGCGTCGACGCCCTCGACGTGGCTCGGGTCATGATGCGGCAGTTGCCCGGTCCAGAAATAGGCCCAGGCCACCTGGAGGAACCGGAAGCACATCAGGTACGAGCCGAGCGGAATGCAGGAGTAGACGATCCAACTCGGGATCTCCATGTCGGGCGACACCTGATCGGTCGGATAGAGCTCGACGACGAATTTGAGCCCCATCGTTCCGACGATCGATGTGAACAGCGCGCCGCAGAAAAGCGCGAACAGGGTCACCCAGCGCCGGTAGCCCGGCGAGAGCTGATTGATCAGCACGTCGACGCCGACATGGATGCCGGTGCGCACGCCATAGGCGGCGCCGAATTTGGCCATCCAGATGAACATGTAGATGCACAGTTCCTGCGCCCAGGTCAGGTTGAACTGGTAGAAGAACGGATACAGGACCGGCACGCCGACAGCGAAACGCTGCACGACGGCCACAAAGATCACCACCGTTGCGCCAGCCATGAGGCTGGCGATGAGGATCTCCTCCAAGCGGTCGAGGATACGGAGAAACATTGGCGCCTCGTGCGCTGATCGGCGCCGCCCGGCCACGGCGAGCGGCGAAAGTCATGAGCGATGGCGGTGATGAATGGCAGGCAGCGCCCCCGCCTGCCCGCCGTATTCCCCAAATGTGAGGAGCCCGGGAAAGGCCGGGCCCCCATCAGATCGCGTCAGCTTCCGCTGCCGACAGTCTTGATGATGTCGTCGATGAGCTGCTTGCCGACGCGCTTTCCCATTTCGTCGTAGATCGGATCCATCGCCTTGCGCATCGCCGCCATTTCATCGGCGGTCGGCGTGATGATGGTCGTGGTTCCGGCCTTCACGATCGCCTCTTTGGCCTCGTCGTTCTCCTTGGCGGAGATCGTGTTCGTGTAGGTCGTCGCTTCCGCCATCGCCTTCTCGAGTTCGCCGCGGATGTCGGCCGGCAGGCCGTCCCAGAACTTCTTGTTCACCACGACGACGTATCCGATGTAGCCGTGGTTGGTCTCGGTCGCGTACTTCTGCACTTCGTGCATTTTCTGCGTGTACATGTTCGACCAGGTGTTCTCCTGACCGTCGACGACACCGGTCTGCAAGGCCTGATAGACGTCGGAGAAGGCCATCACCTGGGGCACTGCGCCGAGCGCGCGGAATTGCGCTTCCAGCACCTTCGAGGACTGGATGCGGAATTTCAGGCCCTTGTAGTCAGCCGGCATCCGCAGCGGCTTGTTGGCGCTCATCTGCTTGAAGCCGTTGTCCCAATAGGCCAAGCCGATCATGCCCTTCGGCTCCATCAAGTGGAGCATCTTCTTGCCGATCGGGCCCTCGGTGACCTTGCGCAGCGAGGCCAGGTTCGGGATCAGGAACGGCAGGTCGAACACTTCGAAGTCGCGGATGCCGATCGGGCCGAACTTGGAATTCGACGGCGCCAGCATCTGCACGGCACCGAGCTGGAGAGCCTCGAGCTCTTCCTTGTCCTTGTAGAGCGTCGAGTTCGGATAGACTTCGACCTTGACCTTGCCGTTGGTGTACTTCTCGGCAAGCTCCTTGAACTTCTCAGCGCCCTTGCCCTTCGGGGTGTCCGGGGCGACGACGTGACTGAATTTGATGACGATCGGCTGCTGCGCCGGCGCGACGCCAGGAACGGCGATCAATGCGGCCGCGACGGCCGCAAGCAGTAAATTGCGCATCGATTTTCCTCCCACCACGAGCCAGTTATCGGCCCTTTGGCATTTCTTGTGCGCGTCAAGGTGGCATTAAACCGGTGTCCCGGCAAGCCGGACCTATCGCCAACTCAGGGGAGGACATCATCAAACCGAAAGGTTGCCGGGGCGCGCCGCGCCCCCGGAAGCATTTCAGCGCAGCGCGGCCACCACCGGTCCGAGGCCCATCTCCTGGGCCAGCCCGCTTGCCGCCTGCATCTGCTGCTGATCGAGCACCGCGATCAGCGGGCGTGCGGCGACGGCAAGCCGCTGGACCGCGGCGCTGTCCAGCACCACCGCCACCACCCGGTGGCTGATGCGCCGCACGAAGCCTGCATCCTCATCGCGGGTCTGCCGGCGGGCGATCTCGCGCAGCGCGGCTTCCACCGGCGGCCAATAGCGCTCCTGCTCGGCGGTCAGGTGCAGCACGCTCTTGATGCGGCCGACGTCGATCGACGTCTTCGGCTGTCCATACGCGAATCCCGGTTGCTCGCTGGCATGGACCGGAGCGGCGGCGGGCACGCCCCCGGCGATCGCGAGCGCGCATGCGCCCGCGCAAAAAAGAGTCCTCATTCCTATGGCTTCCCCAACGCTCGTGATCAGGTCGTGAGGGCTCGCTTAAGGATCAAATCGGCCCGCAGCACGAACGAAATGCGGACGAAATAAGATTTTTGGGTTCCGCAGGGAACGAAATGTCGAGATGAAAAATGCCGCACTCCGGGGGAGCGCGGCATTTTCTCTGTTGTCATGCCCGGCCTTTGGCCGGACGGATGCTGGTGCAGTGCCTCACCCAACCTCGTTGGCGTGGATGCGCCGCTCGACCGCGGGGGTCTTGTTGCTCTTGCTCATGAGCTTGTTGAGCGCGCCGAGATAGGCCTTGGCCGAGGCGACCAACGTATCCGGATCGGCGGCCTTCGACGTGAAGGAGCGCCCGCTGTCCGACAGGCGCACCGACACTTCCGCCTGCGCATCGGTCCCTTCGGTCACCGCATGCACCTGGTAGAGCTCGAGCTTGGCCTCGTGCGGCACCAGCGCGTGGATGGCGTTGAAGATCGCATCGATCGGGCCGTTGCCGGTCGCCTGGGTGGTGACGTGCCTGCCTTCGATGTCGAGGGTGAGCGTCGCCGTCTGCGGGCCCATCGTGCCGGCGATCACCGTCAAGGAGAGAACCTTGATGCGGTCATGCGCGGTGGCGATCTCCTCGTCGACCAAGGCTTCGATGTCCTCGTCGAGAATCTGCTTCTTGCGATCGGCGAGCGCCTTGAAACGCACGAAAGCATCCTCGAGTTGATTGGCGGCCAACTGGTAGCCGAGCTCTTCCAGCTTGTGCACGAAGGCATGGCGGCCGGAATGCTTGCCCATCACCAGCGAGGTCTGCTTCACCCCGACCGACTCCGGCGTCATGATCTCGTAGGTCTGCGCGTTCTTGAGCATGCCGTCCTGATGGATGCCGCTTTCGTGCGCGAAAGCGTTCCGGCCGACAATGGCCTTGTTGTACTGCACGGGGAACGACGTTGCCGCCGAGACGAGCTTGGACGCACGCGTGAGCATGGTGGCGTCGATGTTGGTGGCGTAAGGGAAGACATCGTTACGCACCTTCATCGCCATCACGATCTCTTCCAGCGCGGCATTGCCGGCGCGCTCGCCGATGCCGTTGATGGTGCATTCGATCTGCCGCGCGCCGCCTTTCACGCCGGCGAGCGAATTCGCCACCGCCATGCCGAGATCGTTGTGGCAGTGCGTCGAGAATACAGCCATGTCCGAGTTCGGAACGCGCTCGCGGACGGTCCTAAAGAGCTCGAAATACTCCTCAGGCGTGGAGTAGCCGACGGTGTCGGGAATGTTGATGGTGGTCGCGCCTGCCTTGATCGCGGCCTCCACGCAACGGCAGAGAAAGTCGATCTCGGTGCGGGTGCCATCCTCCGACGACCACTCGACATCATCGGTATGGCTGCGCGCACGCGTCACCTGCCCGATCACCATCTCGTAGACCTCGTGCGGCTCCTTCTGAAGCTTGTACTTCATGTGGACCGGCGAGGTGGACAGGAACGTATGGATGCGCTTGCGCTTGGCCGGCTTGATGGCTTCGGCGCAGCAGTCGATGTCCTTGAAGGCGGCGCGCGAGAGGCCGCAGATCACCGCGTTCTTGGAGCGCTGCGCGATCTCGCGCACCGCGGCGAAGTCGCCTTCCGAGGCGATCGGGAAGCCGGCCTCGATGATGTCGACGCCCATCGTGTCGAGCAGTTCGGCGACCTCGAGTTTCTCCTCGTGGGTCATGGTGGCGCCGGGACACTGCTCGCCGTCGCGCAAGGTCGTATCGAAGATGACGACGCGGTCCTTGTCGGACTGGGTCTGGGTGGTCATGAACTTATCCTTCTCGTCGCATGCGCCGCTTCAAGGGCGCTCCGTGGGATGCTTGGTTTCGCCTTGTCCCCCGAGTGCCCAGGCACATATGCCCAGCCGGCCCTCAGGGGCTGATAAGGAGAAGGAGCGTGCCCAGAATGAGGGTAGCCGCGGCGCCGGCGGTGTCCGCCGTCCGCTCGATCGCGCAGATATCGTGGCGCGTCGACATGGCTCGCTAAAAACCCTCGTCTTCGACGGCTAAGGTGACGGAACCCGGTTAAGGCCGCCCTAACCCCCAGCTCGGATGCCCAGCTTCTAGCGGATGCGGCGACGGCAAATCAAGGCCGGAATAGGTCAGCATCACTGTCTGTTTTTCGGCCGCCGGAGGGACTATCGAGCCGCATGGAGCCCGACCAGATCAAGCGCGTCTGGCTGCGCCAGAGCATTTCCGTGCCGATCTTCTTTGCCCTGCTGCTCGTGCCCGCCGGGACGCTGAATTATTGGCAAGCCTGGGTCTATGGGGTCCTCTTCACGGTGACCGCGGTCGGCATCGGCGTCTATTTCTTCAAGCGCGATCCGAAGGTGATCGCCCGGCGGATGGATGTCGGCCCCGGCGCCGAGCAGGAGCCGGCGCAGAAGGTCATCATGACCCTCGTCCTGATCGGCTTCGTGCTGCTGATTGTGGTGCCGGGTTTTGATCGCCGTTGGCACTGGTCGAGCGTCCCGGCCTGGCTCGCGATCCTGGCGAACGCGCTCGTCGTCCTTGGCCTGCTCGGCACGGCCGTGGTGCTCCATCAGAACGCCTATGCCGCATCGACCATCAGGGTGGAAGCGGGACAACCCGTCGCCTCCACCGGCCTCTACGCCATCGTGCGCCATCCGATGTACAGCTCGGCCTTGCTCATGCTGGTGTTCACGCCGCTGGCGCTCGGCTCGTACTGGACGTTGCTGCTGGTCGTTCCAATGATCGGCGTGCTGGCGTGGCGGCTCCTCGACGAGGAGCGTTTCCTCGCGCGCAACCTGCCGGGATACGCCGCCTACTGCCAGCGCACGCGCTACCGGCTTGTGCCCGGGGTGTGGTGAGGGCGCGTTTCCGCCGCATGTTTTGCTTTGGCGTGAGTTCGCCACGCAGCAAGACTTCACCTCTCCCATAGGGAGAGGTCGGATCGCGGAACGCGATCCGGGTGAGGGGTTACAGCCTATCGAGAGTCCTAGAGCCCCTCACCCCAACCCTCTCCCCAACGGGGAGAGGGAGCGCGCCGTGCCTCTGGCGCTTCAACCCAAACAAATCACGCCTTCAACAGCGCCGTGTCGATCGGCAGCGAGCGGATGCGCTTGCCCGTTGCAGCGAAGACGGCGTTGCACAGCGCGGGAAGCGCCGGCGGCAGCGGCGGCTCACCGAGGCCGGTCGGCGGATTGTCCGTGGTGACGAAATGCACCTCGACCGGCGGCGCCTGGATCATCCGCAAGGGCTCGAAGGTGTCGAAGTTCTCCTCCACGACGCGGCCGTCCTTGAGGGTGATCTTCTCGTTCATCGCGGCGCCAAGCCCGTCGAGGATGCCGCCCTGCGCCATGTTCATCGCCGCGATCGGGTTGATCACATGGCTGCCGATGTCGCCGGCGGCCCAGACCTTGTTGATTTTGATCTGTCCGTCATTGGCGACCGCCACCTCCACCACTTCGGCGAAATAGCCGAGATGGCTGTAGTAGAAGGCGACGCCGCGCCCGGTGCGCGCCGGCAGCGTGCCTTTGCCCCAGCCGGAAACATCGCGGACCTTCTCCAGCACGCCGCGCGCACGGCCCGTGCTGAAGCCTGCGCCTTTGCCGGGCAGGAGTTCGTCCTTGCCGAGCAGGTCGATCTGGAACTGCAGGGGATCCTTGCCGGCCCCGTGCGCCATCTCATCGAGGAACGACTGGAAGACAAAGGCGAGCGCATTCGATCCGGGCGCGCGCAGCGGACCCGTCGGCATGTGGAACGGGATGAGCGACGCGCCGTAGGACAGGTTATCGACCCGGCCGGCCGGGAAGATGTTGGTGTCCATGTCGGCCGAACGCGCGAACTTCCCGTTGTTGCCGAAGCTGACGAAATGCTGCTGCCAGGCGACGACTTTGCCGTTCGTATCCAGGCCGCCTTTGAGGAAGTGAAAGCCGCCCGGACGATAGAAGTCGTGTTGCATGTCCTGCGTGCGGGTCCACAACAGCTTCACCGGCGCGCCGGTCTCTTTCGCGATCCACGCCGCTTCCGCCATGAAGTCGCTGTTGAGACGCCGGCCGAAGCCGCCGCCGACGCGCGTCATGTTGACGATGACCTTGCTCTCGTCGAGCCCCAGGGTCTGTGCCACCAGTGTCGGGGCCCAGAGCGTGACGGTGCCGTCCGTCATGACCGCGGTGCAGTTTTGCGGCTCGAGCGGCGCATGCGCGATGAAGGGATAGGAATAGCTCGCCTCCACCACATGCGCGGCGCCTTTCAGCGCCCCGGCCGCATCGCCGTTGCTGCGCAGGTTCATCTCCGGCGCCTTGGTGCCGAACTCCGCCGCCTGCCTGGCAAAGCCCTCGCTGCTATAGGCGCGCCCCTGCCCTTCGTCCCAATTCACCTTGAGCTTGCGGCGCGCCTTTTCGGCGTGCCAGGTGCTGTCGGCGACGATGGCGACGCCCGGCAGCAATCCGTCGAGTTCGGTGCCGCCCTTGACGACGAAGGCATGTCGCACGCCGGGCATCGTCTTGATGGCATCGAGATTGGCGCTGACCACCTTGCCGCCGAACACGGGGCACTTCACGAACACGGCGTGCAGCATGCCCGGCACGTCCGTGTCGATGCCGAACAGCGGCTCGCCCTTCACCACCTTGGGGCTGTCGATGCCGCGCACCGAGGTGCCGATGATCTTGTAGTCCTTCGGATCCTTGAGCTTGACCTTGTCGAGGTCTGGTACCGGCACCTTCGCCGCCGCGGCGGCGAGCGCGCCGTAGCGGATCGAGCGGTTCGACGCCTTGTGCAGCACCTGACCAGACGCCGTGGTGCATTCAGCGGCGGGCACCTTCCATTGCTCCGCGGCGGCCGTCACCAGCATCGCGCGCGCCGAGGCGCCCGCCTTACGCATCGGGTCCCAGTTGAGCGGCGTCGCCATGCTGCCGCCGGCGAATTGCCGCCCGTATTTGCTCGGATCGAGCGGGGCCTGGTCGATACGCACCTGTTTCCAGTCGACGTCGAGTTCGTCGGCGATGATCATCGGCAGCATCGTCTTGATGCCCTGCCCGATCTCCGGATTCTTCGACGTGATGGTGACGATGTTGTCCGGCGCGATCTTCACGTAAGCCGTGAGCACCGCGGCGTTCTCAGCCTCCCCCGCCATCGCGGCATTGGCGAAGGCCGGCAGGTTCATCGTGAACAGCAATCCGCCGCCCACCGCTGCGCTGGCTTTGAGGAAATCGCGGCGCGAGGCCACAACGGATTCTGCTTTCGACGAACGAGAGCGAAGGCGTTTCTGCACTTGCTGCAACATGACTAGCCCCTCTCTCCGCTGGTCGCGGCGCCGAGATCGGTCTTGGCCGCCTGCTTGATGGCTTCACGAATGCGGGTGTAAGTCGCGCAGCGGCAGAGATTGCCGTTCATCGCCGAGGTGATGTCGTCGTCACTCGGGCTCGGCGTCTGTTTGAGCAGCGCCGCCGCCGACATGATCTGCCCGGCCTGGCAATAGCCGCACTGGACGACGTCCACGTCGATCCACGCCTTCTGCAATCGCGCACCGATCGGCGTCGCGCCGACGCCTTCGATCGTCGTGACTGCCGCCGTGCCGACATCGGAGATCGGAGTCTGGCACGAGCGCACAGGCGCACCGTCCAGATGCACCGTGCAGGCGCCGCAGAGCCCTGCGCCGCAGCCGAACTTGGTGCCTTTCAGATTGACCGCGTCCCGCAGGACCCACAACAGCGGCGTGTCGCTGTCGACGTCGACCGATTGGGCCCGGCCATTGACATTGATTGTATAGTGCATCGCCAACCTCTCCGATCCATGCGCGAAGACAAGGTTGCAGGTAGCAGCAGAGCCGCCTTGTGCAGCGGGACGAATTCGTATGCCTCAATCCGGCACTCGTGCGCTGACTCGGCCATCCATCGATGTTCGGCTCACGTGTAGCTTGCGCCATGTCGCGTCTGCGCCGCAAGCTTTCATTGGACCAGTGAGAACATTGGCCGTATGCGCACCGCGCAAAGTCGAGACATCGAATCGACGAATTCATTTGTCAGGAACACGCACATTCGCCCTGCGAAACCGCAGGATTTCACATCTGCGTGATAGACGGTGCGTCTACACGACGTTTATGCGCTATTTTTCTTCAAAAGTGCCTTGCGGACGGCCTGAAGCTCCTTGAGCGCCTTGCCCTCGACCTTGGGGTAATCGAGCTTGAGGTTCTCCATCGCCTCGACGATGGCGGCGGCGACGACAATGCGCGTGAACCATTTGTTGTCCGCGGGCACGACATACCACGGCGCATAGTCGCGGCTCGTCTCCCGGATCATGTCCTCGTAGGCCTGCATGTATTTCGGCCAGAGCTTGCGCTCGGCGATATCGCCCATGGAAAACTTCCAGCGCTTGTCGGGCTCTTCGATCCGCTCGAGGAAGCGTTTGCGCTGCTCGTCCCGCGAGACATTGAGGAAGAATTTGAGGATGAGCGTGCCGTTGCGCGCGAGATGCTGCTCGAAGGCGCGAATGTCGTCGAAGCGGTGCTTCCAGATGTTCTTGCCGTTCAGTTCGAGCGGCAGCTTCTGCCGCTCCAGAAGCTCGGGGTGCACGCGGACGACCAGCACCTCCTCGTAGTGCGAGCGGTTGAAGATGCCGATGCGCCCGCGCTCGGGAAGTTGCCGCGCGACGCGCCAGAGGAAGTTGTGGTCAAGGTCCTCCTGGCTCGGCTGCTTGAAGGAGACAACGGACACGCCTTGCGGATTGAGGCCGCTCATCACGTGCTTGATCAGGCTGTCTTTGCCGGCGGCGTCCATCGCCTGCAGCACGATGAGCACCGACCACCGGTCGCTGGCGTAGAGCCGCTGTTGCAGATCGCTGAGGCGTTCGACACCCTCGGCGAGCATCGCCTTGGCTGCCGCCTTGTCCATGGTGAGGCCGCCGCACTCGGCGGGATCGTGCTGCGACAGGCGGAATTTGGCCGCCTTGTCGATGCGAAATGTCCTGGCAACGTCTTGCAGCGTCATGGAGCCCCCAGCCTGCCGGCGTCACGGAGAGCCTAACCGCCGGCGAAGTAATTTTCCAGAAAGGCCGTCACGAAACGCGGCATCGCCGGATCGAAATCGGCCGGACCGCGAGCGATGCGGATGTCGGCAAGCTCCGGCTGCTGCTCGGTCGCGAGGTAAGCAAGTATGCGCGCGCGCAAGGCCTCGGCCGTTTCGGCGCTGCGCAACAGCTTGAGCTGCACGATGCGCGCGCCGTCGACAATCGTGGTCCAGCCCGGATCCGCACGAAACGCGGAGATGTCGCAGCCGGTCTCCTCCTTGAGCTCACGCGCCACGCTGGCGTCGAGGTCGACCGTATCGCCGGAAAGGTCGCTCAGGTCGGGCGTGCCGCAAGGGAAGTAGATCCAGCCGGCGTTGACGGTGTGCGCGCCCATGACCCCAAGCAGCACAGCGCCGTCGGACGAAACAATCGCGGCCGCGCTGAAGCAGTCATGGATTCCGCTGCGCGGACTGCCCCAATGGCGCCAGGCGGTGAAGCTCGCAAAGTCGGTTTCGAGATAGGCGCCGTGAAACACGCCCTCGCGCACCACTTGGCTGTGCAACAGGAGGACGCGGCCATTCCAGACTTCGGGCTTCTGCCGCTGCAATTCGGCGAAATAGGCATCGATCTCGGGACGCCGGGCCACTGCGAAATCCCACGGCTTCGGCGCGAACCGCAGGTCCAGCCGGTCGACGTGGAAAATGATCGGTTTGTCGCTCATCCGCCCACATCCTCGATCGGCACGGCTTCGAACATCTGGCTGGGTTTCACGATCTCGTCCTGCGCTGCCACGAGTTGGATCTCCGGCGAGCCGATCTCGGCAGTCTTCGCCAGCACGCCGAAGATGCTGGACGCCGCGCAGGCCAGCGCTTCTGAGACGTTTCCTGCGCGGAGGAAATGCGCGAAGAACAGCGCCGCGATGGCGTCGCCCGCACCGTTGATCGTCAGCGGCAACAGCGGCGTACGCAGGCGAAACATGCCGGTTTCGTCGGAGGCCAGGAGGTCGATCGAATCCTCGGCGGTGTCGTCGGTATGCAGCGAGGTCACCAACACGGCGCGTGGTCCGAGATCGTGCACCGCCTTCACCGCGTCGCGCGCCTGCGCGAGCGTCTTGCTCGTTCGTCCGGACAGATAATCGAGCTCGAACTGGTTGGGCGTGATGATATCGGCTTCCGGCACCGCCTTCTGCTTCATGAAGTCCGGAATGCCCTCACGCACGTAGATGCCGCCATCCACGTCGCCGATCACCGGGTCGCAGCAGTAGTGTGCCGCCGGATTGGAGCGCTTGACGGTGATGACCGCATCGAGGATGGCGCCGCCGATATCCACCCCGCCCATATAGCCGGAAAGAATGCCGTCGCATTCGCCGAGCACGCCGCGCTTTTCGATGCCGGCGACCACATCGCTGATCATCGCCGCGTCGAACACGCGCCCGGTCCAGTTCTCATAGCCGGTGTGGTTGGAGAACTGTACGGTGTTGATCGGCCAGACCTCCACGCCCATGCGCTGCAGGGGAAATACCGCCGCCGAATTGCCGACATGGCCGTAGGCGACGTGGGATTGGATGGAGAGGATGTTCATGCGGTCCACAATAACGCGTACGGCGGGGAAGTTCCCCGCCGTACCTGCAACATGCAAGTGGTCTTTGGGATGACGCCTAATGCCCCGCTTTATGCGCGGCCTCGACGTACTTATTCGTGTACGTCTTCGACACGTCGATATTGGCCTTCGCAACCTCCGGCGAGGACTGGCTGAACACCGTGAGCACCGCGGCGGCGCCCTTCGGATCCATCAGGCCGGTCTCCGAATACATCGGGATGGTGTTCTTGAGCGCGGCGATGTAGCCGGCCTTGTCCTTGCCGACGAGTTCCGGCGGCATCTTGTCGGCGATCTCTTCGGCGGTGTGCGAGTGGATCCATTTCAGCGTGGCGAGGATCGCGTTGGTCATCGCCTGCACCTCTTTCTCGTGACCGGCGATCCAGTCCGCGCGGGTGTAGAGCGCGCCGCCCGGATAGTCGCCACCGAACACCGCGAGCGTATCCTTCTGCGTGCGCGTATCGCTGAGGACCGGTGCATTGTCCTTGTTCTGCAGCACCGTGATCGCCGGATCGAGCATCACGGCGGCGTCGATCTGCCCCTGCTCCATGGCGGCCACGGCGGTGGCGCCGAGGCCGACGCCGATCACGCCGACCGAATTCGGATCGACGCCGTTCTTGCTCAACAGATATTTGAGGAAGAAGTCGGTCGACGAGCCCGGCGCGCTGACGCCGACTTTCTTGCCGGCCAGGTCCTTCACCGACTTGATCTCGCTCGCGTGCTTTGGCGAAACGACCAGAGCAAGTCCGGGATAGCGGTCATAGACCACGAAGGCCTGCAGGTGCTGGCCCTTGGCTGCGAGGTTGACGCAGTGGTCGAAATAACCGGAGACGACGTCGGCGCTGCCGCCGATCACCGCCTTGAGCGACTCCGAGCCGCCCTTGAAATCGACCACGTCGACATTGACGCCCGCCTTCTCGTACTCGCCGAGCGCCTTCGCCAGCATCGTCGGCAGGTAGCACAGGCACGAACCGCCCCCGACGGCCAGCGTGATCTTGGATTGCGCCATCGCCATTCCGCTCGACAAAGCAAGCGCGATGGCCGCGGCGGCAGCCCGCCGGAACAGCTTCGCAGACATTGAAATCCTCCCTGGAAATGCATCGGCCTTTGCCGAAGACCGTTTCGGGCCGCACGATAGGCGCGCGCGGCAGGTCTGCCTAGATCGAAATCGCGCGATCGTCAGAGCCTGTTGTCGGCCGGCGCCGGACGCCAGACCAGCAGCCGCCGCTCGACCACGCTGACCAGAAGATCAATCACGATGACGAAGGCGGCGAGCACGAGCATGCCGGCGAAGACGCCCGCCACGTCGAACACGCCTTCCGCCTGCTGGATGAGATAGCCGAGCCCCGCCGCCGCGCCGAGATATTCGCCGACCACCGCGCCCACGACCGCGAAGCCGACCGAGGTGTGCAGCGACGAGAACATCCACGACATGGCCGAGGGCCAATAGACGTGGCGCATCAATTGCCGCTCGTTCATGCCGAGCATGCGCGCATTGGCGAGGACGGTCGGACTCACTTCCTTCACGCCCTGATAGACGTTGAAGAAGACGATGAAGAACACCAGCGTGATGCCGAGCGCGACCTTCGACCAGATGCCGAGGCCGAACCACAGCGTGAAGATCGGCGCCAGAACGACGCGCGGCAGCGCATTGACCATTTTCACGTAAGGATCGAACACCGCAGCCGTGATCGGCTGCCGTGCGAACCAGAAGCCGACCAGGATGCCGCCGGCCGACCCCAGGACGAAGGCATAGATCGACTCCTGCAGCGTGACCCACAGATGCTTCCAGATCACGCCGGACGCGAACCAGGCGACGACCTGGTTGGCGACATCAAGCGGCGTCGAGAAGAAGAACGGCGGCAGCAGCATCCGGCCGAACATCGGATAGGTCGAGAATATGTACCAGACGGCGATCGCGGCGACGCCGACGAGAATTTGCAGGGAAAGGAGCCCGACACGCGACATGAAATTCGAACTCCTTTCCGCTGCTTAGGCGAACAAGTGCTTGTCAGTACGGATTCTTGAACAAGCCGACCATGCCGGTCGCGCCCTTGACGTGGCCGTTGAGCTTTTCAAGCAGCTCGAGCCGGGTCAGGCCCGCTGGCAAGGCCTTGGTATCGAGATCGGTGGCGATCAGCACGAAGGTGTAGTGGTGCGGCGCACCCGGCGGCGTGCATGGCCCCATATAAGTGGCCTGGCCGGCGGTGCCCTTCCCCCCGACGAACTTGTCGGATGGCTTGCTGGTTTCACCCTCGGCGAAGCTCGTCACCGAGGCCGGAATGCCATAGGCGTGCCAGTGGTCGACGCCGAGGCCATTGCGGCCTTCCGGATCGGTCATGACGAGCGCATAGCTGACGGTGCCGGCCGGCGGATTGGCCCAGGCGAGCGGCGGCGAAATGTTCTCACCGACACAATTCGGATTGGCCTTGGCTGCGCCGGCAAATTTTTTCGGCATCAATGTGCTGTCCTTGAAGGCGGACGAGCTCAGCGTAAACGACCCGGCGGCATGAGCGCTTCCGGCCAGCAAAAGAATGCCCGCCGCGGCAACGAACGACTGACGTAATCCCAGCATAGATTTCCTCCTGGTTTATGTTTGGCAGTCTCATCAACAACACGAACGCCTCGAAATTCCCGTATCAAACACCCTCGATTTGCGCGTAGCCCTTGACGACCTCGGCCTTGAGCTTGTGCCAGATGTCACGATGCAGGTCGTGGAAGAGCGGATCGAGCTTCACCTCGGAGATGTCGCGCGGCCGCGCCAGCGGCACGCGCCAATCGCCGATGATGCGCGAGCCCGGGCCCGCCGACATGATCACCACGCGGTCGGAGAGCGCGATCGCCTCCTCCAGATCATGGGTGACGAAGAGCACGGCCTTGCGGTCGGCGCTCCACAGGTCGAGCAGCAGGTTGCCCATGATCTGCCGCGTCTGCGCATCGAGCGGACCGAACGGCTCGTCCATCAGCAGGATCTTCGGGTCGCGGATCAGCACCTGGGCGAGGCCCACGCGCTTGCGCTGTCCGCCGGAGAGCATGTGCGGATAGCGGTCGCCGAACGCGCCGAGCCCCACCCGCTTGAGCCAGTCCTGCGCGCGCGGCCGCGCTACCGAGGCGGGCGTGCCCGCCGTCTCTAGGCCGATCGCGACATTCTCCACAGCGGTCTTCCAGGGGAACAGCGCATCGGCCTGGAAAAGATAGCCGGCCTGGCGGTTCAGCCCCGTGATGGGCGCGCCGAAGACGCTTGCCGTGCCCGCATAAGGCGTCAGCAGACCGGCGGCAATGTTGAGCAAGGTCGATTTGCCGCAACCGGTCGGGCCCACGATGGCGACGAATTCGCCGTCGGCGACATTGAGTGTTGCGCGTTCCACCGCAACGAAAGGCTCGCCCCGCGCGACACGGAACGCCACCACCACCTCGTTGAGCGCCACGGCCTGCGTCGCGTTCGTCTGTGGCCCCGCCGCCGCGCCCTCACCCATGCCGATCGAACCCCATTCGCGTGGCGCGCAAACTAGCGGCTTGGCGGAAGGTTGCAAACCCATTCGCGCATGGCACCCGCGCGGCGGTTTCGCAACGCGGCATCGCATGCCATCATCGGCATAATGACCATCGACCCCCGACTCGCCGACGCCTGGGCGCGCCTGCCCGACTTTCTGGGCAGCCACGTCCTGGTGAGCATCTCCGCGCTGGCCATAGGCCTCGGCATCAGCCTGCCGGTCGCGATCCTCTCCGTCCGCCGTCCGCTGCTGCGCTCGAGCCTGCTGGCCGTGGCGAGCGTGGTGCAGACGATCCCCGGCCTCGCGCTGCTGGCGCTGTTCTATCCGCTGCTGCTCGCGCTCTCCGCGCTGACCGAGCGCATCTTCGGCGCCGGCTTCTCCGCGCTGGGCTTCCTGCCTTCGGTGCTGGCGCTGGCGCTCTATTCGATGCTGCCGGTGCTGCGCAACACGGTGACCGGCCTGCTCGGCCTCGATCCACGCCTGCGCGAAGCAGCCTTGGTGATCGGCATGAGCCCGGCGCGCTCGATGCGCGACATCGAACTGCCGCTGGCGCTGCCGGTGATCATGGCCGGAATCCGCACCTCGGCGGTCTGGGTGATCGGAACCGCCACGCTGGCGACGCCGATCGGACAGCAGAGCCTCGGCAATTACATCTTCACCGGACTGCAGACACAGAACTGGGTCTTCGTCGTGTTCGGCTGCGTCGCGGCGGCGGTGCTGGCGCTCGCGGTCGATCAACTGCTGGCATTGATCGAGGCGGGCGCTGCCCGACGCAATGCGCTGCTCGCCGGACTGGGCTTGGCCGGCCTCGTAGCGGTGACGCTCGCCGCCTTGATGCCTGGCCTTGCCCGTCCGCAAGCAACTTATGTCATCGGCGCCAAGACCTTCACCGAGCAATATGTCCTGGCCGCGTTGATCGGCCAGCGCCTGGAGGCCAATGGCCTCTCCTCCACGCGCCGGCAGGGCCTCGGTTCGAATGTTCTGTTCGATGCGCTGGCGGCTGACGAAGTCGACGTCGCTGTCGATTATTCCGGCACGCTATGGGCCAACATCATGCATCGCGACGACGTGCTGCCGCGCGCGCAAGCGCTCAGCGAGTTGTCGCAGTGGCTGAAGACGACGCACGGCATCCGGCTGCTCGGCCCGCTCGGCTTCGAGAATTCCTATTCGCTGGCGATGACGCGGCAGAAGGCCGAGGCGCTCGGTATCCATTCCATCGCCGATCTCGCGCGCCACGCCGACACGCTGACCATCGCCGGCGATTACGAATTCTTCGCGCGTCCGGAGTGGGCGGCGCTGCGCAAGGCTTACGGGCTGCAATTCCGCGCCCAGCGCACGATGCAGCCGGAATTCATGTATCGGGCCGTGAGCGATGGCAGCGCCGATGTGATCTCGGCCTACACCAGCGACGGCCAGATCGCGACAAACGATCTCGTCGTGCTCGCCGATCCCAAGCACGCGATCCCGCCTTACGACGCGATCCTGCTCTTGTCGCCCAAGCGCGCCAACGACCAGCGGCTCATCACCGCACTGACGCCGCTGATCGACGCGATTCCCGTGACAGTCATGCGCGAAGCCAATGCGCGGGCCTCGAACGGCGATACGACGCCGGATGCCGTGGCGAAGTGGCTGTGGGAGCAGGTTGAGAAGAAATAGCGCGGGACAAGCTCTTTGTTGTCATCGCCGGGCTTGTCCCGATGATCTCGCTTAGGAGGGCACAGCGCGTCCCTAAGCGGGATGGCCGGGACGAGCCCGGCCATAACAGGTCACGCTACGGCTCCACCGCCCGATCGAGCTCCTCCGCCCGCGCGCGAGTCAAATTCAACATGCACTCGCCGCCCTCGATGCGCGCGATGGTGCCTTCGCCGAGCTCGTAATATTCGCAATCCGCTTCGCGGAACTGCAGCCAGAGGCGTTGCGCGACGCGCAACTGCTCCCGCTGCTTTGTAGACTGCGCGAGCTTGAGCGCCTTCTGGTAGGCGGCGTTAAGGTGCTTGTCCAAATCGGCGAGCTTCGTCTTCTGGCACTCGACGATTTCATAGGTGCTGCCGTCGCAGTGTTGCTCGCTCGGCGCCGGCTCGGCCGCATAAGCAGAAACGGCCGCCCCAATGAGGGCGGCCGTTGCGATCGCTACAATGCGCGGCGTCTCCTTTAGCCTCATGGTGAGGAGCCCGCGCAGCGGGCGTCTCGAACCATGGGGCCGCCCCATCCTTCGACACGCGCACCTGACGGTGCGCTCCTCAGGATGAGGCGGAAAGAGGCTCCGCACGACGTCGTCAGTTCTTGCTCTTGTCCACCAGCGCGCGCTGCTTGATCCACGGCATCATCTCGCGCAGCTTGGCGCCGACCTGCTCGACCGAGTGCTCGGCGAGCTTGGCGCGCGTCGCCTTGAACGAGGTCTGGTTGACCTTGTTCTCCAGCATCCAGTCGCGCGTGAAGCGGCCCGACTGGATGTCGCCCAGCACGCGCTTCATTTCCGCCTTGGTCTCCGGCGTCACGATGCGCGGGCCGGTGACGTATTCACCGTACTCGGCCGTGTTGGAGATCGAGTAGTTCATGTTGGCGATGCCGCCCTCATAGATGAGGTCGACGATCAGCTTCATCTCGTGCACGCATTCGAAATAGGCCATCTCCGGCGCGTAGCCGGCTTCGACCAGCGTCTCGTAGCCGGCCTTCATAAGCTCGACCACGCCGCCGCAGAGCACGCTCTGCTCACCGAACAGGTCGGTCTCGCACTCTTCCTTGAAGGTCGTCTCAATGATGCCCGCGCGGCCGCCGCCGATCGCCGAGGCATAAGAGAGGCCGAGGTCGTGCGCGTTGCCGGACGCATCCTTGTGGATCGCGATCAGGCACGGAACGCCGGCTCCGCGCTGGTACTCCGAGCGCACGGTGTGGCCGGGACCCTTCGGCGCCACCATCAGCACGTCGAGATCGGCGCGCGGCTCGATCAGGTTGAAGTGCACGTTGAGGCCGTGCGCGAACATGATCGCCGCGCCCTGCTTCATGTTGGCATGCAGGTGGTCGCGGTAGATGTCGCCCTGCAGTTCGTCGGGCGTGAGCATCATCATCACGTCGGCCCATTTGGCGGCCTCGGCCACCTCCATGACCTTGAACTTCTCGCCCTCGGCCTTCTTGACGCCGGCCGAAGACTTGCGCAGCGCAACCGCCACGTCCTTGACGCCGGAATCGCGCAAATTGAGCGCGTGGGCATGGCCCTGGCTGCCGTAGCCGATAATGGCGACCTTCTTGCCCTTGATCAGGTTCAAGTCGGCGTCGCGATCGTAATAGACACGCATGATGATCCTCTAACTGCCTTTTTCTTTCTTGCCGGCCCTGCTTCTATGACGCCCGGGCACAGCCGACAAGGCCCGACCGCTCACGTTGATTTGCCCGAGTTTCAGGCAACCATGGGCGCGATGCTGGCGACCAGCAAAAGCCCCATGGCCACGTTGAAAATGCGCGCGTGCACCGGGTCGCGCAGGTACCGCCGCAGCGCAACACCAAAGCCGGCCCAGGTCGCCACCGCCAGGATCGTGCTGACGCCGAAGACGACCAGCATCACCAGGAGGTCGGGTGTCTCGTGTCCCGGCCGCAGGTAGAGCGCGATCGCGCTCAGGGCGGCGATGACCGCCTTCGGGTTCATCCACTGGAAGGCGGCTGCCTGCAGGAAGGTCATCGGCCGCGACAGCAAGGCGCCCTCCTCACCCGCGGGCCTGGCATTCGCCACCTTCCAGGCGAGCCACAGCATGTACGCGGCGCCGCCGACCTTGAGGACGATGTGCAGGCTGGGGAGCGCTGCGAAGATGAGCCCGAGCCCGGCGGCGCAGGCGACGACCAGCACCAGGAAGCCGATCTCGACGCCGAGCATGTGCGGGATCGAGCGCGCAAAGCCGAAATTCACCCCCGACGCGGTCAGCAGGATGTTGTTCGGCCCCGGCGTGAACGACATCACGACGGCGAACAAAGTGAGGGCGAGGAAGAGATCGAGGGGCATTGGCGCATCTAGACAGAGTCGGCGGCGACGCTCTCAGGCCCGAGCAAAGCCAAAAGCCTGCCGCGAACTTCGGCGATGACGGCCACAGGCACCGTCTCGATGACATCGAACATACGTTTCGACCGATCGATCGAGCGAACCTGATCGACCAGCACCATACCGGTCGTCTTCAGTCCGGGTGGAAGCGCCACATTGAACGGCCAAACCCTCATCTTTGTCGTTATCGGACACACGACCGCGCGCCACGATTGCTCGTGATAGCTTTTGTCGGTGAGAACGAGCGCTGGCCTTCGCCCTGCCTGCTCGGTCCCAAGCACCGGATCAAAGTCTACCCAGGCAATGTCGCCGAGATCAGGAAGCATTCTTCTTCGATTTGCCTAGCAAGTCGTCCAACGTAATCTCACCGCGCGAATATTCGTCATCGATGATTTCTTCGCCGCGATCTGGTCCCCATTCGACCGTTTCCGGTTCGGCATCCCGCCCGCCAAGCCGCTTCATCTCCGCAACCATATCTTTCAGCCGGTAGTGCGGAATCCGGAGCGGCTTCTTCTTGAGCCGCAAATCCGAACCCTCGACCGTCACCTCAAGCTCCGATCCAGCTTTCAGCCCAGCCGCCTCCGCGGCCGCCTTCGGCAGCCGCACCCCAAGGCTGTTGCCCCATTTGGCGACCTTGACCTTCATGGCTCAAACTCCTTCGGATATACAATGTATATCCGAAGCCTCCCCGCTACAATCCCTCGGGACCCCGGCGGATCGCGGCGATGCCGGTGCGCGCCACCTCGACCAGGCCGAGCGGCAGCATCAGCGCGATGAACTGCTCGATCTTGTCGGTCGCCCCGGTGATCTCGAACACGAAGCTCTCGGTGGTCGCGTCGATCACGCGCGCGCGGAAGGCGTCAGCCAGCCGCAGCGCCTCGACGCGGTGCTCGCCTTGGCCGCGCACCTTCACCATGGCCAGTTCGCGCTCGATGCAATTGCCGGCCAGCGTCATGTCGACGACGCGATGCACCGGCACCAAGCGGTCGAGCTGGCTCTTGATCTGCTCGATCACCATCGGCGTGCCCGTGGTGCTGATGGTAATAAGCGACAGATGCTGCTGGTGCTCGGTCTCCGACACCGTCAGCGATTCGATGTTGTAGCCGCGCCCGGAGAACAGGCCGATCACGCGCGCCAGCACGCCCGGCTCATTGTCGACCAGCACCGACAAGGTGTGCGTCTCGGCGCGCTGCGCCGTCGGCGCGGTGGGATAATGTGAAGTGCTCGACACGGTTGCGTTTGCGTTCACGGGCGTTGGTCCTTGTTGCGGAGCTTGTCATGCGCGGGCTTGTCCCGCGCATCCCGCTTAGGAAGGCACTGCACTCCTAAGCGGGATTGCCGGGACATGAGGGCGTTCACGCCCGTCTTTCGACGGGCTATGCCCGGCAATGACAAGAAAACTACACCAGCATCTTGCCTTCCTCGGTGATCGCGTCGTCGAGGCTTTCGCCGGCGTCGCCGAGGATCATTTCGTTGTGCGCGCGGCCCGACGGGATCATCGGGAAGCAGTTCTCCTTCGGATCGACGACGCAGTCGAACAGCACCGGCCGGTCGACCTCGATCATCTCCTTGATGGCGTGGTCGAGATCGCCGGGCTTCTCGCAGCGGATGCCGACCGCGTGCATCGCCTCGGCAAGCTTGACGAAATCAGGCAGCGATTCCGAATAGCTTTCCGAATAACGCCCGCCGTGCAGCAGTTCCTGCCACTGCCGCACCATGCCCATATAGCTGTTATTGAGGATGAAGATCTTGATCGGCAGCCGGTACTGCACCGCCGTCGAGAGCTCCTGCATCGTCATCTGCACCGACGCCTCGCCGGCGATGTCGATGACCAATGACTCGGGATGCGCGAGCTGCACGCCGACCGAGGCCGGCAGGCCGTAGCCCATGGTGCCGAGGCCGCCGGACGTCATCCAGCGGTTCGGCTCATTGAAGCCATAGAACTGCGCCGCCCACATCTGATGCTGACCGACTTCGGTGGTGATGTAGGTGTCGCGATCCTTGGTCGCCTCATAGAGACGCTGGATGGCGTATTGCGGCTTGATCACCTCGTTCGACGGACGATAGGCGAGCGACTTGCGGGCGCGCCATTTGTCGATCTGGGTCCACCACATCGAGAGCGCCTTCTTGTCCGGCTGCTTGCCGCCGGTGCGCCACAGCCGCACCATGTCCTCGAGCACATGCGCGACGTCGCCGACGATCGGCAGGTCGACATGAACGTTCTTGTTGATCGAAGAGGGATCGATATCGATGTGGATCTTCTTCGAGCCCGGTGAGAAGGCATCGATACGCCCGGTGATACGGTCGTCGAAGCGCGCGCCGACGCACACCATCACGTCGCAGTCGTGCATCGCCATGTTGGCCTCGAGCGTGCCGTGCATGCCGAGCATGCCGAGCCACTGCGGATCGGTCGCCGGCACGGCGCCGAGGCCCATCAAAGTCGAGGTGACCGGATATCCGGTGAGTTGCACCAGTTCACGCAGCAAGCGGCTCGCCTCCGGCCCGGAATTGATGACGCCGCCGCCGGTGTAGAACATCGGCCGCTTGGCGCGCGCCAGCATCTCGACCGCTTCCATGATGCGGTCCATGTCGCCCTTGATCTTGGGCTTGTAGCCGCTGTGCGCGAACTCCTTCGGCTTCGCATAGAGGCCCTTGGCGAACTGCACGTCCTTCGGAATGTCGATCACCACCGGGCCCGGCCGTCCGCTCGATGCGATATGGAACGCCTCGTGCAGCACGCCTGGCAGGTCTTCGATGCGCTTCACAAGGTAGTTGTGCTTGGTGCAGGGCCGCGTGATGCCGACGGTATCAGCCTCCTGGAATGCGTCATTCCCGATCAGGTGCGTCGGCACCTGCCCGGTGATGCAGACGAGCGGGATCGAATCCATCAGCGCGTCGGTGAGGCCGGTCACCGCATTGGTCGCGCCCGGACCGGAGGTGACGAGCACGCAGCCGACCTTGCCGGTCGAGCGCGCATAGCCTTCTGCCGCATGAACCGCGCCTTGCTCGTGCCGCACCAGGATGTGCTGCACCGTCTTCTGCGCGAAGATGGCATCGTAGATCGGCAGCACCGCGCCGCCGGGATAGCCGAACAGGTGCTGCACGCCCTGGTCGGCCAAAGCCTGGATCACCATTTCGGCGCCCGTCATCTCCTGCGTCATCGTCGTCGTCCTTGCCTGGTCCTGCTGCTGTCACCGCGCCAATAAAAAAGGCCCGAAACGGGCCATGTCCGGACACCTGCCTTCGGAGCCCCCTGCAATCAGGGCCGCCCCGCCGGTGTCCGAACCCTTACTACCGAAATAATATTGCGCCACATAGTTCTTGTCCGACTTTTCATTGCGCGCGTTATAGGTGCACTGCGATGGGTGGTCAAGTCATTCATTCGCGGAAAATGAGCCCTCACCGAGTGCCGGGCCAGAACCTATCTAACCAGTACCCTTCAAACTGCCTTGCGGAACTCCCCATGAGCGTCCTGGAAAGCCCGCCCATCGCCCCGGCTCAGGCCGTGACCCGCCTGACCGCCCGCGCCATGCTGCTCGGCGAACGGCTGGATACGGCCATGCTGGAGCGCGGTGATGTCATTTCGACGGCGCCGCTCGCCTTCCGCATGGACAGCGGCTACGCCGTCCTCTTCCGTTACGGCATCGTCGTGCTGATCGGCCTCACGCCGGTGCAGGAGGACGAATTGCTGCGCGGCTTGCGCCCGCGCGTGGTCGGCGCCTTTTCCAAGACCGACAGCGAAAGCGCGCTGGTCGAGATCAATCCGGCGCAGGAGGACCAGATCACCCCCGGCGGCCCGATCGTCGTGCGCGACCTCTCGGCCCCCCGGCTGCTCGTCATTGCCGACGTGCTGGCGAAGAACGTCGCGCTCTCGCGCGACGAACGCGAGGTGACCCGGGTGTTCGAGGTGACCGAGCCTTTCGCCGCCCAACTCGCCAAGCGCGGCCGCGTGCCCTCGAACCGGCGCGAGATGCTGCGCACCATCGGCCAAGCCCTGCTGGTGCATCACCGCATCTCCGGACGCATCGAGGTCGAGGAGAAGCCGGACATCCTTTGGGACCATCCGCAGTTCGAGCGTCTGCATGCCCGCCTGGTCGACGAATACGAGATCAAGGAGCGGGCCGCCGGCCTGTCGCGTAAGCTGCGCGTCATCGACGAGACGGCCCGCGCGCTTACCGACATCATCGACACGGAACGCAGCGTGCGGCTCGAGGCGACGATCGTCATTTTGATTGTGGTGGAGATCCTCGTCGCCTTCTACGAGGTGTTTGTGCGCGCGGTGCATTAGACGCCACAGCTGTCATGCCCGGCCTTGTGCCGTGCATCCCGCTTAGAGGGGCACTGCGCTCCTAAGCGAGATGGCCGGGACAAGCCCGGCCATGACAAGTGGATAGTCGATCGCGAATGAAAGAATTCTACGCCGCGGCGCGGCGCTGTATGGTGTTGCCGCGTGACGGACGCAACACAGCCGATCGAACCGGTTCTTCCGTCGCAATCGCGTCTTCGTCCCCCTCGTCCCCGACCTTGAAGAACGCCACATGCTCGCGCATGGCTTTCGCCATGTCGGCGAGGACGCGCGCGGTGGCGGCATTCTCCTCGACGAGCGCCGCGTTCTGCTGCGTCACGTCGTCGATCTGCGTCAGCGCCTTGTTGACCTGCTCGATGCCGACTGACTGCTCGCGGCTCGCAGACGCGATATCCGACACCGTGTCGGCCACCGCCTTCACCGAGTCGATGATCTCGGTGAGTGCCGCGCCCGCCTGATCGACGAGCCGCACGCCGTCCTTCACTTCGCCGCCGCTCGTGCTGATGAGCTGCGCGATATCCTTGGCCGCCTGCGAGGAACGTTGCGCCAGGCTGCGCACCTCCGCCGCGACTACGGCAAAGCCGCGTCCCGCTTCGCCCGCGCGCGCCGCTTCCACCGCGGCGTTGAGCGCCAGCAGGTTGGTCTGCCGCGCGATCTCGTCGATCACGCCGATGATGTCGCCGATCTTGCGCGAGGAGTCTTCGATCCGCGCCATGGCCTTCACCGCCTTGCCCGCGATCCCGCCGCCATGCTCCGCGATGGCATGGGCCGCGGACGCCGCCTGGTGAACGGCCTCCGCGTTCTCGGCATTCTTGTGCACGGTGGCGGCGATCTCCTCCATCGCGGCGGACGTTTCCTCCAGGCTCGCCGCCTGCTCCTCGGTGCGCTGCGACAGATTGGTCGTACTCGCCGAGATTTCGTCCGACGCGTTCGTGACCTCGCGCGTGGCGCGCTCGATCTCCATCACCGTCCCCCGCACGCGCTCGGCCATCGTTGCCACGGCGGCGGCGATGCGGCCGACCTCGTCGCGCTGCGTGGTGTGCGACATGTCGACATCGAGGCGCCCTTGCGCGATCTGCCCGATCGCCGCGGCAATGGCCTTGAACGGCCTGGCGATCATGCGCGCCACGATCAGGGAGAAAATGCAGCCCAGCACCACCGCGCCGAACAGCACGGCGATCAGCATCGTCTCCTGCTGGCGCCGTGCCGCCTTGGTGCGGGCGATCTCGGCATCGCTCAGCTTGCTGCTGTTCTCCGTCAGATCGTCGGTCAGTTTCTCGATCTCGTTGAAGCTGCGCTGCGCGCCCATCATGAACATCAGCGCCGATCCGGCGTCGCTGTCGGCCATGTCGATGACGCTCTTCGCCTGCTTCATGTAGGCGGCCATGACCCCCTTGAGTTTATCAATGGCGGCAGAGGCGTCGCCCGCTTGCTTGAACGCGTCGAGCGTGGCGAGCCGTTGCGGCACAGCGGCCAGCATCTGCGACGTCTGCTTGGCAAAGGCCGCGATCTTCTTCTGGTCGGTCTCGTTCGCCGCCGTCGCGGTCAGGCGATAAAGGCTCGTCTGCGCGGCCCAGACCGCCGTCGTGAAATCGGCGACCGTTTCCGCCTGCCGCACCGGCCCGCTGATCAACGCATCCTCGGCGGCTTCGCTGACATGCTGCATGTGCAGCACATAAGCGCCGAGCGCGATCAGCATGAGCACAAGAAAGGCCGGCGCGAAGAGAACCTTCCACCGCACCGGCATGTTCGACAGCCATCTGGACACGAGGATATCCTCTCGTTTGCTGACACCGGACCGGTCGACAGCCAACTGAGCCTCGAGCGGCCTAAAAGGCCTGATGAACTAGAGCTTATAGACGCCGGCGCAGACCGTCGTTTCGTCGAGCTTCTCGCAATACATCTGCTTGGGCTCGATCTTCTTGTTCGTCGGGTTGACGAACTTGTAGTCCTGCCAGAACGTGCCTTTCGAGCGCGCGAGCTCGACGCGCTCCTTCACATAATATTTGCCGTCGACATCCTGCGCGTCGATCATGTCCTTGCCGATCAGCTTTTCGTTGGCGCCGTGCGCCAGCACCTTGCCGTCGAGGCCGTACACCACGACGTAGAGGTCGCGGTCGGTGAACTGGCCTTTCTTGTTGTCGATCTCGGCATAGGCCTTCTGCGGCCCCTGCTCCTTGATCATGGCGGAAGCCTTTTTGACCATCGCCATGGCCTCGTCCTTGGTCGCAAATTCAGCGGCGCCCGCGACGGCGGTGCCGGCAAGCAGTGCCGTGAGGACGGCAATCGTCCGCGATTTCATGGTCATTCCCCCTAGAATGCGATCATCATCGCAGCCGGCGGTCGAAAGCCGCTCTTGTTCTACGATGCGGTCATGCTGGATAAGCTTTCTGAATACTCGGCTAACGCACCCCTTCAATATTCTTATTCTGGATTGTTATTCTAGAGCATGATTGTTTTGTTCGAAGCGCGCGCTCTCGTTTGTCCCGTCACCCTGAGGTGCGAGCGACCGTAGGTCGCGAGCCTCGAAGGGCGACGGGACAAGGTCGTGGCCGTTCATCCTTCGAGGCTCGGCAGCTTCGCTGCCTCGCACCTCAGGATGACGGATAGAGGCCTTCGATTCGGTTTGAGAAAATCGAAGAGCGCGGCTGCACCGCAGCCGCGCTCGCGGATGTCCCTACTCTGTGACGCGCGGCCGCTCAGGCTGCGGCCGACCGGCGCGGCGCCGGGTCTTCGGCAACGTCGGCAACCCCTGCCGCGCGAGCGCGAGACGGTGCCCGGCGCGGCGCAGGAGCCGTGGCCCCCTCCGCTTCGCCCGTGCGGAAGAACGACACCTGCTCGTCCATCGACTTGGCCTGCTCTTCCAGCGTGTGCGCGGTGGCGGCGTTCTCCTCCACCAGCGCCGAATTGCGCTGCGTCACCTCGTCCATCTGCGCCAGCGCCTTGCCGACCTCCTCGAGGCCGGTGGCCTGCTCGGCGCTCGCGCGGGCGATGTCGGAGACCAGAGTCGCGACGTCGCGGATCTGACCGACGATCTCGTTGAGCGCGCCGCCGGCCTGATTGACCAGTTCCACGCCTTCCTTCACCTGGCTGCCGCTGGTGGTGATGAGATGTTCGATGTCCTTGGCGGCTTGCGAGGAGCGTTGCGCCAGGCTGCGCACCTCGGTCGCGACCACGGCAAAGCCGCGCCCCGCCTCGCCGGCACGCGCCGCTTCCACCGCGGCGTTGAGCGCCAGAAGATTGGTCTGCCGCGCGATCTCGTCAATGACGCCGATGATGTCGGCGATCTTGCCCGACGATTCCTCGATGCGAGACATGGCCTGCACAGCCTTCGCCGCAACCTCGCCGCCGCGGTCGGCGACGTTTTGCGTGCTCAAAGCCGACTGCTGTGCGCGCTGCGCGTTCTCAGCGTTCTTGCGCACGGTGGCGGAGATTTCCTCCATCGAGGCCGAGGTTTCCTCCAGACTCGCCGCCTGCTCCTCGGTGCGCTGTGACAAGTCGGTCGTCGCGATGGCGATCTCGCTCGAGGCATTGGTCACCTCGCGCGCCGAGTCCTTGATGTTGCTGATGGTCGAACGCACCTGCCCGACCATCTCGTTGACCGCCGTGATGATCTGACCGATCTCGTCCTTGCGGCTGGTCTGCGGCAGCGACGCGTTGAAATCGCCGCCGGCGATCTCGACCATCACCTTCTGCACCAGGTGCAGCGGATTGGCGATGCGGCGCGTTATCATCAGCATCATGACGCCGCCCACGCACACGGCGATCGCCAGCAGGCCGAGTTGCAGGAACAGGCTGCGCTGTGCCTGGGCGTGGAGATCGCCGGCGTAGCTTTTGGCGGTCTCGAGCGAGAGATCAGCCACGTGCAGCAGCAGGTCGAGCTTGGAGATCGACAACCGGTCCCACATCGCCGCGTCGGCGGTGATTTTCTGACCTGCGGCGGCGGCCTTGAAGACATCGAGCTGCTGACTTGTATAGGTGCCGCCGAAGAAGTCCGTCTTGCACTTCTGGATCGCATCGGTCAGGGCGGACGGCAGCGGCAAGCCTTGCGTGAAGTCCTCGATCGCTCCGAACAAGCCTTCCGCACGCGATATCGTGCCGGCGACTTTCAGCATCATGTCGGGCTTGTATTGACCCGCCACGGTCAGCGTCACATACATCGCCGTATCGCCGGCCGCATTGCGCATGGCCCAGGCGAGCTGCTTCAATTCCATCAAGTGATCGATATAGGGGTCCTGGAGCTTCACCATCTGCGCAAGCTGGGACGACGTCTTGTCGAGCGTGTCCATCAGCTCGGTGCCTAGTTTGACCATGTCGTCGGCGAGACCCGCCCGCCGTTGCGCCTTCGGCAGCGCAACCGCCGCCTCGGTTTCCTTATGCAGCTCAAGCAGACGATTGAACTGCGCCCGCAAGTCGGCGACGGCGGTGCTACCCGGAGGAAATTCGACTTTCTGTAACGCCTGAAGGCCGGCTTGCATCGCCGGGACTTCCGCGGCGCGGGCGCTCTTCAGCGCCGGTCCGAAGCCGTTTAACTGTTCGCTCTGCACCGCGCGCGCCGTGAAGGTCCGATCGACGCGCAGATTGTGCAAGGCGGTGAAGAGATAGCCCGAAGCTTCGGCGTTATTGGCGATCCTGGTCGCAGTGCGCAGTTTGCCCCACGAGTCCCAGGCGCCGATGGCCAGCGCGACAATGATCAGCGCCGCCAGCAGGCCGAAGACCGATTTGAGTAACGCGCTGACCGAAATGCGATTGAGCATCACTTCCCCCACCCCTTCCCATGTATCGCTCGCATACGGCGCTACGCCCCGCGCACGACCGGGGCGCATTCCGCTTTGCGTCTTTTGGTGAAGAGTGACGAAAAGTCCTGAACGCAACTTTAAATAGTGCGTCCAGCCGGCAGCGATCTCCTTAGCCGGCTTGATTGTCTTAGATTAACAGCCTCAGTCGGCCGTTCAGGCGGCGGCCGACCTTTGCGTGGCCGGCGCCGCCGGCTCATCGATGTGCTGCGCTCGCGCGGCGCGGCGCGGCGCTGCGGCCGCTGCCACGGACGCGTCTGCCTCGCCGGTGCGGAAGTAGGCGACCTGCTCGTCCATCGACTTCGCCTGCTCTTCGAGAGTCTGCGCGGTCGCGGCGTTCTCCTCGACCAAGGCCGAGTTGCGCTGGGTCACCTCGTCCATCTGCGCCAGAGCCTTGCCAATCTCGTCGAGGCCGGTCGCCTGCTCGGCGCTGGCCGTGGCGATGTCGGAGACGATCTCGGCGACGCTGCGGATCTGTTCGACGATCTCGTTGAGCGCCTCGCCCGCCTGGTTGACCAGTTCGACGCCCTCCTGCACTTGGCTGCCGCTGCTGGTGATCAGGTGCGCGATATCCTTGGCCGCCTGCGACGACCGCTGCGCCAGACTGCGCACTTCCGAGGCAACGACGGCGAACCCACGCCCCGCTTCGCCCGCGCGCGCGGCTTCCACGGCCGCATTGAGCGCCAGCAGGTTGGTCTGGCGCGCGATCTCGTCGATGACGCCGATGATGTCGGAGATCTTGCGCGAGGACTCCTCGATGCGCGCCATCGCCTTCACCGCCTTGCCGGCGACATCGCCGCCGCGATCGGCGACCTTCTGCGTGGACAGCGCCGATTGCCGCGCCTTCTGCGCGTTCTCGGCGTTGCGGCGGACGGTGCTGGAAATTTCCTCCATCGACGCCGAGGTCTCTTCCAGGCTTGCCGCCTGTTCCTCCGTGCGCTGTGAGAGGTCGGTCGTCGCGATGGCGATCTCGCTCGAGGCATTGGTCACCTCGCGCGCCGAGCTCTTGATCTGCGTCACCGTTTCGCGAACCTGCGCGATCATCGCATTCACGGCGGAGACGATCTGCGCGACCTCATCCTTGCTCTTGAGGACCGGCAGCGAGACGTTGAAATCTCCATCCGCCACCTGGAGCATCGTTTCCCGGATGGCCAGAAGCGGCGTGACGACGCGGCGTGTGGCGATCGCCATCATGCCGATGCTTACCGCGACGGCGAACGCCAGCAGCGCAAGCTCTCCAACAAGCCGCCACTGCGCCGAGGCGCGCACTTTCTCGGCGTACTCCATGATGGTCTCATGCGTCACCTCGGCGACCTTCAGCAGCGAGCCAAGGCTGGCGACGGACTCCTTGAGCCATTCGTCGGGAGCCATGCTGATCTTCTGCCCGGCGATGAGCGTCTGCAGCGTCTTCATACGCAAATCGGTGTATTCCGGGGACAGGAAGCTTTTCTTCGCCCCCTCGATCGCCGCATTGAAGCTTGCCGGCATCGGCAGACCGACGGACACGCTCTGCAGCGCATTCCACGCAGTATCGAGGCGCGCCGCATAAACATTGTAGCGCACGAATGCATCGGCCGGCATGGAAATGCCGCCGACGCCATCGGAAATCAGCACCGCCAGGTCGCCGCCCGCGTTGCGCGCAGTCCAGGCAAGATCTCTGATGACGAAGAGCTGATCGACGTAGGAATCCTGAAGCTTCACCGAGAGGACGAGGTGCTTCGAGATTTTGTCGACGAGTTCGATGAGCGATGTCAGCCGCGCCTTGTAATCCTGCGCGATGCCGGCGCGGCGCTGCGCCTTCGGCTGCGACAGCGCGGCGGCGGTTTCCTCCTGGAGGCTGAGCAGCTGCTTGAACGACCGATCGAGATCGTCGACCAGGGCGTTGTTTGCGCCGAGGTCGATCTCCTTAAGTTGCGCGAGGCCCTCGGTCAGCGACTTGACGTCGGTCTCGCGCATTTGCCTCAGCACCGGATTGACGCCGGCTTGCCGGTCGAGGGTCAGGTCGCGAGCCGTTGACGACCGGTCGATCCGCAAACTCGCCATCGCATTGAACAGGGATGAGGACGCATGGGCGACCAGGACCATGCGTCCCGACTGCCTGTATCGCGCCCACGAATTCCAGGAGTCGATCGCCAGCGACAGGACGAGGGCGCCCGCCAAAAGCGCCACGACCGACTTCAGCAGAACATTGACGGAAACCCGGTTGAGCATCATCCCCACTCCAATGCGGGCGTATGCAATACGCCTTCATTTCCCCGCGGAGATGCGACGATCTCCGCGTTCCCAAAACGGTAGAGTGACCAAAACTCCTGAACGCAGCTTTAAGCGTCTGGACGGAGCATCAACGATCTACTTATGCCGCTTGATTGATCCAGATTAAGAAAAGCACCGGCATTGAGGCCTCACGCCAAGGCCAGGGGCCGCTCAGCGCGCCAGCAGACGCAGGCATTCCTCGACGGCGGCCTCCGGCGTGCCCCAGAGCCAGTCCGGCATCTGGTTGCGGAACCAGGTCACCTGGCGCTTGGCATAGCGGCGCGTATCCATGATCCCGCCGGCGGCCGCTTCATCGAGCGTGATCGCGCCGGCGAAGTAGCGGATGAGCCACGGCACGCCATGCGCCTTCATCGCCGGCAGCAGCGGATCGAGCCGGCGCGCGGCCAGCGCCCGCACCTCTTCGAGCGCGCCGGCCTTGAGCATCACGCCGAACCGCGCCTCGATGCGCCGCACCAGCTCGGCCCGCTCGCAGGTGACGAAAATCTTCACCGCGTTCGCGGCATCGACCAGCGGCGGCAAGCCCTGCGCGTGCCAATCGCTCAAGGGCCGCCCGGTCGCCTCAATGACCTCCAGCGCGCGCGAAATGCGCGAGCGGTCGTTGACCATCAGCCGCTGCGCCGTCTTGGGATCGGCGAGCATCAGTTCGGCATGCAAAGCCGCCGCGCCTTCGCGGACGATGCGCTCGCGCACGCGTGCCCGCACATCGGCCGGGATCGGCGGCACGGCTGCGAGCCCGGTCAGCAGCGCCTTGAAATAGAGGCCGGTGCCGCCGATCAGGATCGGCAGCCGCCCTTGCGCCGCGATTTCCGCGAGCACACCGGCCACGTCGCGGCACCAGCCGCCGACCGAATAGTTCTCGGCCGCGTCCACATGGCCATACAGCCGGTGCGGCACGCGCGCCTCTTCCTCCGGCGTCGGCCGCGCCGTGATGACGCGCAGGTCGCGATAGACCTGCATGGAATCGGCGTTGACGACGACACCGCCCAGCCGCTCGGCCAGCGTGAGCGCCAGCGCCGACTTGCCGCTGGCGGTCGGCCCTGCAATAAGCACCGCCTGTTTCTTGGCACCGTGCATCGAATGACCCAATCCAACACCCTTGTCGCAACCCTGATCGCCGGCCGCGCCCGCCCCCTCGAGACGGACATGCTGGTCCGTGCTCGCGCGGCCCTGCCCGCCACCGCCGAACCGCGCTGGCTCGCGGAAGCAACCGCTGCGGACATTCCCTTTAGCGCAGATGCAAGCTTCGACCAACGCGCCGCCGCCGAGCGGCTTCGCGCCCTCATGCCCAGCGTCGACGTCGTGGTGCAGCCGGCCGCGCACCGGCGCAAGACGCTGTTCCTCGCCGACATGGACTCCACCATGATCGAGCAGGAATGCATCGACGAGCTCGCCGACTATGTCGGCCTGAAAGGCCATGTCGCGGCGATCACCGAACGCGCGATGCGCGGCGAGATCGCCTTCGAGCCGGCGCTGCGCGAGCGCGTCGCGCTGTTGAAGGGCCTGGCGGTGCAGGTCGTGGACGAGGTGATCGCGAAGCAGATCACGCTGACGCCGGGCGGCCGCACCTTGGTGCAAACCATGCGCGCCAACGGCGCCTTCACCTGCCTCGTCTCGGGCGGCTTCACGCTGTTCACGGCGCGCATCGCCGCCATGATCGGCTTTAATGAAACGCACGCCAACACCCTCGTCGTCGACGGCGGCACTTTAGCGGGCCTCGTTGAGGAGCCGATCTTCGGGCGCGACGGCAAGCGGGCGACGCTGCTTGCATTGCGCCGGGAACACGGCATCGCCGCCGAAGACACGATGGCGGTCGGCGACGGCGCCAACGATCTCGACATGATCGCGGAAGCGGGCCTCGGCGTCGCCTATCACGCCAAGCCCAAGGTGGCGGAAGCCGCCGCCGCGCGCATCGACCACGGCGACCTCACGGCGCTCCTGTACGTGCAGGGCTACGCCCGGGACGCGTTCGTGGACAGTTGAAGCCCGCGGCGCGGCGCGCGCTGTGGCAGCCCGGCATCGACGGCCTCGGCCACCATCACCGCCGTCGCGGCCGACAAGGTCCAGCCGAGATGACCATGGCCGGTGTTGTAGAAGACGCCCGGCTTGCGGCCGGCACCGACGCGCGGCAGCATGTTCGGCATCATCGGCCGCAATCCCGCCCACGGGATCACGCGCGCGGTCGAGACGTCGGGAAACATCCGGCGCGTCCAGTCCACCAGCGGGCGCACGCGGTCGTCACGGATGTCGCGATTGAAGCCGTTGAACTCGGCCGTGCCGGCCACGCGGAAGCGATCGGGGCCGAGCCGGCTGGTGACGATCTTGGCGGCGTCGTCGAGCAGGCTGACCCATGGCGCGGCCTGGCGGCTCACGGCGTCCTCGAGAGTCACGGTGAGCGAATAGCCTTTCACCGGATAGACGTTGACGCGGTCGCCGAGCATCGCGGCGAAGCGCCGGCTGGCGACGCCGGCGCAGATCACAATCGCGTCGGCCGTGCTCGCCTCGAGGTCCTCGCTGTCAGTCTTCCGCCAGCTCACGCGCACGCCCGATGCGGAAGCCGCGACCGTCTCCACCGTCGTGTCGAGCAGGAAACGCGCGCCGCGGCGCAAGCAGGCGTCCGCGAGGCCGCGCGTAAATTTGTG
>Ga0310811_10001226_pt1 | contig 32895 bp, 21 predicted proteins | sample YCmetagenome_FD_207642 | JGI IMG/M metagenome (GOLD analysis project Ga0310811, IMG submission 207642) | Soil microbial communities from experimental microcosm in Duke University, North Carolina, United States - YC | ecosystem: Engineered > Artificial ecosystem > Soil microcosm > Unclassified ...
GTGGTCCGCGCCGCCGCTTCTGTACTCCGTCCTCCGTCCTTCGTCCTCCGCCGTCCGCTTCTCGCGCTCGTGCGCCATCGGGGCTGCCGGCCCTTCGCGCTACCGCGGGCTGCCGCCCTTCGCGCTACCGCGGGCTGCCGCCCTTCGCGCTACCGCGGGCTGCCGCCCTTCGCGCTACCGCGGGCTGCCGCCCTTCAGCGCTATCCGGCTGTCGCCCCTCGCGCCACCGCCCCCGATCGACCTACCGCAGGTAATCCTTCAGCTGGTCGGCGTAGCAGTGGCCGCGGAGTTTGGCGAGGGTCTTGGCCTCGATCTGGCGGATCCGCTCGCGGGTCACGCCGAAGGTGCGGCCGATCTCCTCCAAGGTGTGCGGCTCGCCGTCGGTGAGGCCGTAGCGGAGCTGGACGACGCGCTTCTCGCGCTCGCCCAGGGTGGACAGGAGGGTGTCGAGGTGCTCCCTGAGCATCATCACGGCCACGGAGTCCGCGGGGGACTCGGCGTCGGCGTCCTCTATCAGGTCGCCCAGGGCCACGTCGTCCTCCTCGCCCACGGGGGCGTGCAGGGAGACGGGCTCCTGGGCCAGGCGCAGGACCTCGATGACGCGCTCCGTGGGGACGCCGAGGACCTCGGCGATCTGCTCGGGGGTGGGCTCGATCGAGTTGGCCTGGAGCAGTGCCCGCTGGAGGCGGACGACGCGGTTCATCAGCTCGACCACGTGCACGGGGACGCGGATGGTGCGGGCCTGGTCGGCCAGGGCGCGGCTCATCGCCTGGCGGATCCACCAGGTGGCGTACGTGGAGAACTTGTAGCCGCGGGCGTAGTCGAACTTCTCGACGGCGCGGATCAGGCCGAGGTTGCCCTCCTGGACCAGGTCCAGGATCGACATTCCGCGGCCGATGTAGCGCTTGGCGATGGAGACGACCAGGCGGAGGTTGGCCTCGATCAGCTTCCGCTTCGCGCTTTGGCCCTGGAGAACGAGTACGTGCAGGTCGCGGCGGTCCTCGGCGCGTAGGTCGAAGGTAGTCAGCAGGCGCTCGTCGGCGAACAGGCCGGCCTCCACGGCTCTGGCGAGCTCCACCTCCTGTACCGCCGTCAGCAGCGGGATGCGGCCGATCTCCCGCAGGTACTGGCGGAACAGGTCGCCCGCGGGCCCGGCCGAGTCGGCCCAGGCGGTCACGTGCGCCTCGGCCGCGGCCTCCTCCTTCTCGGTGGGCTGGGCCTCCTGCTCCTCCTGCTCCATCTCGGCGGGGTCGGGCTCGCGCAGGTTCCGCGACTGCTCGGTCCGCGCCAGCGGCAGTTGCACCACCTCCGCCAGCGTCCCGCTCTCGGCCTCGCCGGGCTCCGCGTCCTGCGCGTCCTGCGCCGACGGCTCCTCGCCCGTCTGCGCCAGCTGTGCCTGTGCCATCAGGGTCTCCGGCCGGGTCTGCTCCGGCGGATCGGCCGGCGGCTCCACGAGTCTGAGGATGCGCCCGGTCCGCGGCCCGCCGACGCCGGCCGGGGCGGCTGTGGTATCAGGATCCGTCAACACTCGGGCGAGCGCGCCGTCCATCCGAACTCCGTTCGCATCAACGGCCAGTGGATTGCGTGCGCGGGCTGCTGCACCCGCTCGGTCCCGCCGCACACTCGGTTCCACTGGCGATCCTTGGCTCGCACCGCCGGGCGCCAAGCTGGGACCGACGGCACTGTGGGTTCCTTGCGATACACCCCTACCCCGGCGCGCGCAGGTTTGCGCCTCCCGAGCCGAGGAACTTTGCGTCATTTAGCGGTGCAGGTGCGCGGAATCCGGGTCAATCCGGGCCGCATTCCCCGCCCGTTGTGTCCCGGAGTGCGGTGAAACGCCCCCCGCGGCGCCCCGGGTTCTACAGCCCGTAGCGGGACTTGAGTTGCGCGGCGTACTGTTGGTACTGCTGGAGTTGGCCGAACAGCGCCGCCTGCGCGTCCGGGTCTCCGGCGGCCCCGGCGCGCAGCATCTGGGCACGCAGCAACGAGATCCGCCGCTCCACGGCGCTGAGCCGGACGGAGCTCATGCACGTCTCGACGTAGTGCTGCTCGACCTGGTCGCGCGTCTTCGCCGTGCGCCGCACCTGAAGCGGCTCCACGAGCAGTTCGTTGATCATCCCGCGGACCCGGTCGTCCGCCGCCGAGGCCATGACCTTCTCCCGGAACTCGTCCGCCGAGCGGGCGGACGCGCAGCCTCCGGCGGCGGCGATCGCCTGCCAGACGAGGGCGTGCGCGGGCAGGGTGAACTCGTTCAGTTCGAGGTCGTCGAAGAGGGCTCCGGCGGCGCCGGGGTACTGCAGCGCCACCTTCAGCGCCTCCCGCTGCCGATACCGGTCCCGCGCGGGCACTTCGACGGCGGGGGTGGCGGGGATCGCGGCGGTACCCGGTGACGGCGATCGGTGAGTGCCGGGCCCACCGCCCGACACGGCGGTCCGCTCCCGGCGCGGGGTGGCGCGGCGGACCTCGGCGCGCACGACCTGCTCGTCGAGGCCGAGCCAGCCGGACAGCCGCAGCGCGTAGCCCTGCCGCAGCGCGTCGTCCCGGATCCCGGCCACGACGGGGGCCGCGGCGCGCAGCGCCTGCACCTGTCCCTCGGGCGTGTTCAGGTCGTACTCGGCCAGCTGCGTCCTGATCACGAACTCGAACAGCTGCACCCGCGAGTCGACCAGGTCGCGCACCGCCGCGTCGCCGCGGGCCGTCCGCAGATCGCAGGGGTCGAGGCCCTCCGGCTGGACGGCGACGTACGTCTGCGTCACGAAGCGCTGGTCCTCGGTGAACACCCGCAGCGCGGCCTTCTGGCCGGCCGAGTCGCCGTCGAAGGTGAACACGATCTTCGCGGACAGGAACTGGTTCCGGTCCCCGGTGAGCCTGCGCAGTATCTTGATGTGCTCCTCGCCGAAGGAGGTGCCGCAGGTCGCGATCGCCGTGCCCTCGCCCGCGAGATGACACGCCATCACATCGGTGTAGCCCTCGACGACGACCGCCTTCTGCTGACTGACGATCTCACGCCGCGCGAGATCGAGCCCGTAGAGCACGGAGGACTTCTTATAGAGGGGCGTCTCGGGGGTGTTGAGGTACTTCGGCGAGTTCTTGTCGTCGGACAACCGGCGTCCGCCGAAGCCAATGATCTCGCCGCCGACGTCCGCGATCGGCCAGATCAGCCGGTGCCGGAAGCGGTCGATCAGCCCGCGCTGGCCCTGCGAGGCCAGACCGGCCGTCATCAGCTCGCGCTCGGTGAAGCCGCGGGAGAGCAGCAGCCGTACGAGGTGGTCCCAGCCGTCCGGCGCGTACCCGATGCGGAACTTCTCCGCGGCCGACTGGTCGAACCCGCGACCCGCCAGCAGCTCCCGGCCCGCGCGCGCGCCCGGCGTCGCCAGCTGCTCGAGGTAATACTGCGCGGCGGCCTGGTTCGCCTCCAGCAGCCGTGCGCGCTCGCTGCTCACCGCGCGCTTGGTGTAGCCGCCTTCCGCGTACCGCAGCTCGATCCGGGCCCGCTTCGCCAGCCGCTCGACCGACTCGTTGAAGCTCAGGCCCTCGACCTTCGTGATGAAGGTGATGACGTCCCCGCCCTCGCCGCACCCGAAGCAGTAATACATACCGCGCGAGGGCGTGACGTTGAACGACGGCGACTTCTCGTCATGGAACGGGCACAGGCCCTTCAGGTTGCCGCCGCCCGCCGAACGCAGCTGCAGGTACTCGCCGATGACGTCGTCGATCGGGGACGCGTCGCGCACCGCGCGCACGTCCTCATCTCTGATCCGACCGGCCATAGGTACAGATATTACCGCTCCGTATGCGTGCGGGAGGAGCCGTCAACGCAGTGACCAGCGGTGAAAGTCATACTGCCCCGGTCATCGTGTTCCGGCGCTGACAATGAGGTTGCGGTAGGTCGCGTAAGCCCTGGTGTCCGTGAAGGTGGCGACCTGGTCGACGATCACGCGCAGCCTGGCGGAGTCGTCCGGAGCGGCCGCGTACGTCTCCGCGTACGGCGGGTCGAGCAGGTCGGGCCGGTTGCTCAGCCGGGCCACGAGGTCTTTGATCAGGTCGCTCTGCGTCCTGCGGAGCGTCAGTGCCCGATCGGTCTCCATCACGTAGCGCGCGGCGACCGCCTTCAGCAGTTCGCACTCGAGGCGCATGTTCCGCGGTATGACCAGCCGCGCCTGGTAGCGCCGGTGCGGCCCGGGGCCGTACTCGTCCTTCGTCGCCTTCACCACCGGGCGGCAGAAGCGGCCGATCAGTTCGCTCGACGTGCGCTTGAGCCGGGCCTGCGCGCCGAACGAGCCGTCGAAATCGGTCGGCCACCACTCCACGGACTGCAGTCGGTCCAGGGATTCCGCGAGCTCCTCGGCCGAGGCGTCCGGCGCGTACCCGAGCGTCCGGCGGTAGAGCGCCTCGCGCTCCTCGTCGACCTTCAGTATCCGCAGATCCAGCTGTCCGGACACGATCGCGTCCTCGAGGTCGTGCACCGAATACGCGACGTCGTCCGACCAGTCCATGATCTGCGCCTCGAAGCACTTGCCCTCGGCGTACTCGGGCGGGGTCGCGGCGCGCACCCAGCGGAAGACGGGCAGGTCGTCGCGGTACGTGCCGAACTTCCGCTGGCCGTCGCGGCGCCGCCAGGGGTACTTCGTGGTCGCGTCGAGCAGCGCGCGGGTGGCGTTGATCCCGGCGGAGCGGCCGTCGGCGGTGATGATCTTCGGCTCGAGCCGGCTCATGATCCGCAGGTTCTGCGCGTTGCCCTCGAAACCGCCGATGTGGCCGCACACGTCGTTGAGCGCGTCCTCGCCGGTGTGCCCGAAGGGCGGGTGGCCCAGGTCGTGCGCCAGGCAGGCCGCCTCGACGAGGTCCGGGTCGGCGCCGAGCGCCCCGGCGATCTCCCGGCCGATCTGCGCGACCTCGAGCGAGTGGGTCAGCCGGGTGCGCGGGAAGTCGGACTCGCCGGGGGCGACCACCTGGGTCTTCCCGGCGAGCCTGCGCAGCGCGGCGCTGTGCAGGATGCGCGCGCGGTCCCGCTGGAAGGGGGTGCGGTCGGTCGCGCCCCGCTTCTCGCCGCTCACCGGCTCCACGGCGTATCGCTCGATGTCCGAGGGCTCGTAACTCACAAGGCAAAGCTATCGCTCCTCGCTAGCCCTGCCGCCGAGAGTGACGGTGGCGAGGCCTAGACGGGGCCCCGGTGAGCAGGACCACGGCCGCGCCGCGCAGGTTCGCGACGACGAGTTCATCCAGCGTTCCGGCGTTCGGGCGAGCGCGCACAGCATGGAGAAGTCCGCGAGCGTCATCAGGGCGCCGCGGGACACGCGGCCTGACCCAAGCCGGTCCGCGAGCGCTCCGGCCGCGAGCAGCAGTCCGCTGACGTCGACGGTGTACGCGTCGGCGGTCCAGGGCAGCGTGGCCGCGGAGGAGTGCAGGTCGTCGCCGATGCGGGGGAGGGCGACGTTGCGGACGGTGGCGTCGAAGTTGACCTGCAGCAGGCCGATGATGATCCCGACGAAGCGGCGGCGGCCCGCCGGATCCGCGGCCGTGGCGGCCGCGGTGGGCACTCGCGGCGGGCACCCGCGGCGAGGAGATCGTCGCCATGCTTCGGGCATCGGGACCCCCGGGGCGCGCCGACAGGCGGAACGCCGGTGGGGCCATCGGAGGTTCCGATGGCCGTGGATGATGAGCGGTATGGAGGCCGGGCACTTACGCGCGTTCTGGCGGTGCTCGGATTGCGGGGGCATCGCCGCGGCGTCCCAGCAGCTTGGATTCGTCAGTCCGGCGTCAGCCACCAACGCCGCCGGCGAACTGGTCGAGCTCGAACTCGCCCCGGAAAGCTCGTTGCAGCTGGCCAGCGTCGGTATCGAGCCCGCTGGCGGGCGCGGCTCGACACGCTCTCCGAGCCGCTGCACGCACTCGTGCGCCTCGCGCGCAGGCATGCGCGGTTTCCCGTCGCCGACGCCCCGAATGTTACGGATATTTCTGTTACAACAGCTTGATCTAACGTTTATCGTCAAAACGTCAGTGGTCTGACCATCGGGCGACCTGCGCTGATGAATTCATTTGTCCGATTAAGGGATGATACAAGGTCAGTTGACCCCCACTTTACCCGGACGTGGCCCTGACGGGCGGTTACTCCGCTTGGGGGTAGCGTGTGGTAGCGCAGCGAGAGCGCTCATTCACCCTGTGAGTTGAAAAAGTGTTTTGATTTTGCCTGTTCTTCACAGGCTGCGGATAGACTCGTGACTCGTTCCAGAGCACACACCCGGATACAAATCACCGAAACCCGCAGGCTGGTGGGCCGCGGGCCTGTGCCGTACCGCGGACCCTGGGGGGTCGGACGGCCGCGCGAAAGGGTGGGGAAGAAACCGAATGACCGTTCTCGAAGACAGGCCGCGTCCGAAACCCCTGCTGACGGGCCATCAGGACGCGGACACCGGGGTCCTCCCGGCGATCCAGCCGGATCCGATCGCCGCGCCGCCGAAGGAGGTGGCGCCCTGGGCGCTGTGGCTGAGCCGGCTCGGGCTGCTCGCCGTCGCCGTGGTCATCGCGGTCGAACGGCCCGGGCCGTGGCTTCCCGCCGCGGCCTTCGCGTTCGCCCTCGGCCTGGCCTGGGCGGCCGGCTGGCGCGGGCGGCAGCTGCGCAACATCGCCTTCGCCCTGGCGGTCTTCACCAGCGGCGTCAACTACCTGTCGTGGCGCTTCACGGTCGTCGCGATCGGCGGGCATCCGCTGCCCGGCTGGATCATCGGCATCCCGCTCTACCTCGCCGAGATGCACGCCGCGATCCACACGATGGGCCTGCACATCGGCCTGTGGCCGCGCAACCCCCCGGCCGAGCCCGAGGCCTTCTACGGCCGCCGGTTCGTGCCGGAGGACCGCCGCGTCGACCCCTTCAAGTACCCGGTGTACGTGTTCGTGCCGACGGTGGACGAGGGCGAGGAGGTGCTGCGCCCGACACTGACCGGCATCCTGGCGGCGCGCGCTGCGTACCTGGCCGAGCATCCCTACACGGATATCACAGTCGTGGTATGTGATGACGGATTCGTCGCGAAGAAGGACACGGTCCCGGAGATCTCGGAGCTGTGCCGCGAGCTCGGCGTACTGCACGTGGTGCGCGACGTCGGCGGCGGCGCCAAGGCCGGCAACATCAACAACGCGCGCACGGTCGTCGGTGCCGACGGTGACGTGCTGCTGTGCATCTTCGACTGCGACCAGGTGCCGCGCGAGGACTTCTTCCTCAAGCTGATCCCGGGCTTCGACGACCCGGAGGTCGGCTGGGTGCAGTCCGGCCAGTTCTACGGCAACCGGAAGAACCCCGTCGCCCGCTGGGCCGACGACCAGCAGTCGCTGTTCTACCGGCTGCTGTGCCCCGGCAAGGCGGCGCACAACTCCGCGTTCATCTGCGGCACCAACTTCCTGATGCGCGCCACGGCGATCGACTCCATCGGCGGCATCCCGACCGGCTCGATCACCGAGGACTTCGCCGCCTCCATCCGGATGGCCGCGAACTGGCGCTCGGTGTACTACACCGGCATCCTCGCCGTGGGCCTCGGCCCGCTGGACCTGGCCTCCTTCTTCAAGCAGCAGGACCGCTGGGCGCGCGGCACGCTCAACATCATGTGGGACCACTGGCGCGACCTGCTGCTGCCCGCGAAGAAGGGCGAGAAGGGCCTGACCGCCCAGCAGCGCGCGCACTACCTGCTGGCCACGACGCACTACTGGTGCGGCGTACGCGACCTGATCTTCTGTATCGCGCCGATCGCGTTCGTGCTCACCGGCATCAGCGGCGTGCGCGGCGCGACGGCTACCGACTTCCTGCTGTACTTCGTGCCCTACTTCGCGCTCTCGATCGCCGGCTTCTGGCACGCCGCGTGGGACATCACGACATGGCGCTGCATCATCATCAACTACGGCTCGTTCCCGGTACTGCTGCAGGCGGCGTTCCGCGTCGTGATCGGCCGCAAGGGCGACTTCACGCTCACGCCGAAGAAGCGCGGCACGATGTCGCCGTGGCGGACCGCGCAGCTGCACCTCATCGTCGTCGCGGGCTGCCTCGTCGCGCTGGTGAAGCTGGCGCTGAGCTCCGGCGGCACGGCGTACTGGCTGGCCGGGTTCTGGCTGCTCTACCTGTGCATGATGTCCGGGATGCACATGATCCTCGTGGTCCTGGACACCCGCCAGGCCCGCAAGGAGCGGCGCGAGGCCGCGCTGCACGACGGACACGCGCAGGCCGAGGCGCTGATCCCGCGGCGTGACCCGCACCAGCGGCGGCACAAGGGCCGGCGTCCCGCGCGGCGGCTGCCGAAGCCGCGCACGGCCTTCGCCGGGCTCGTGGTCGGCGGCGCGATGCTGTTCATCCTGGACACCAGCACGCTCGCCGCGCACTCCGACCCGCTGCACCTGACCGCCGCCTCACTGCCCGCGCATCCGTACGTCGGCGTAGGCGCCCTGGCTACGCCCTACGGCGGCAGCGGCGTGAAGGCGATCGAGAAGCAGCTCGACGTCACGTTCGGCACCACCGCGCGGACGCAGGAGATAGGAGACGCCTTCGACTACGGCTGGGCCGACTCGATCTCGTCGAACGGCGGCGTGCCGTGGCTCACGATCGTGTTCTCGCAGAACGGCAAGTCGACGCTGAACTCGGCGCTCACCGCGATCGCCAACGGCAGCGACGACGCCCAGATCACCTCGTGGGCGCAGCAGATCACCGCTTACGGCAAGCCGCTGTACCTCACGGTCCTGCCGCAGGCCGACCGCAACTACGCGGCGAGCTCGGGCGTGGCCAACGGGGGCATCCCGCAGGACGTCTCGCGGGCCTGGACGCACATCAGGGCGCTGTTCTCGGTGGCCGGCGCGAACAACGTCTCGTGGGTCTGGACGCCCGGCGACCCGGCCGCCGACAAGGCGTACACCCCGCCCGCGAGCCAGGTCGACGCCGTCGCGCTGACCCTGGCCGAGTTCCCGAAGACGACCTGGGCCGACCCGGCGGCGCAGCTGGCCGCGGCGGCGGCGGCGCACCCCGGCAAGCAGCTGATGCTTCAGGTCTCGCTCGACGGCACCCCGGCCCAGCGCGTCGCCTGGCTGAAGAAGCTGCAGGCGGCGATCGCCGCGCGGCACGACGTGGCCGCGGTGGTCTACCAGGAGGCCGGCCCGGTGAGCGACCTGACCGGCAAGGACGCCGAGCCGTGGGCGCTGACCGCGGACAAGCCGACCGTGGCCGAGTTCCAGCAGCTGGTTGCGGCGATGACGAAGGTGGACAACGGTGGCTGATACGTTGACGGTCATCCACACGGTCGACCCTGACTCGTACATCGGCCCGAGCCCGTGGGAGCGGTTCGCCGCACACCGCGTGGGGCGCTGGCTGATCGGCCGGCTGCCGCTGCTCGCGGTGCTCGCGCTGCAGATCGCGCTGGCGATCCGGCTGCACAACACGGCGTTCGAGGACGAGGCGCTGTATCTGTACGCCGGGCACCACGAGATCGCCTGGCTGCTGCACCACCAGGCCACGTACGACAACTACTCGACGTACTTCTCCGGTGCGCCGTTCCTCTACCCGGTCCTCGGCGCCGCCGCGGACGGTCTGTTCGGGCTCGAGGGAGCGCGGGCACTGAGCCTGATCTTCATGCTCGGCGCGACGTGCTGCGTGTGGGGCGTGACCAGGCGGCTCTACGGACGCCCGGCGGCGGCCTGCGCGGCGGCGCTGTTCGCCGTCGCCGCGCCGACGCTGTTCCTGAGCAGGCTCGCCACGTACGACCCGATGTCGCTGTTCCTGCTCGCGTTCGCGCTCTGGATCGTCGTCGCGACCGCACGCGGAATGGCACCGCTGGTGCTGCTCGCCGTACCCCCGGCGGTGCTCGCGGTCGGCACCAAGTACGCGGGCCTGCTGTTCATCCCGACCATCGCCCTTGTCGCAGTGTTCGTCGGCAGGTACGGCGGCCGCGTCAAGGGCACCGGTGAGGCGAGGCGCCGCGGCTGGCTCGCCTCGATCGGCCGAGGGCTGCTGTTCACCGGCTCGTTCGCCGCGCTCGTATACGGCTGGCTCAAGCTGCTCGGCCACTCGTACGTCGCGGGCATCACATCCACGACCACGAACCGCGCCAGCGGCGGCGACTCGCTCGGCTACATACTCGAACTGGCCGCCGAGCTGGGCGCGGGCGTCGCGATCCTCGCCTTCGCCGGCGTCTACGTGGACGCGAGACTGGCCAGGAAGAACGGCGAGAGCCGCGCGGCCGTCCTGGTCCGCATCCTGCTCAGCAGCGCATTGGCATTCACCGCATTGCTGGCGCCCGCGTACCAGGTGCACCTGCATACGGCCACGTCCCTGCAGAAGCATGTCGGCTTCGGCCTGCTGTTCGCGGCACCCGTCGCCGGAGTCGCCCTCGCGGGCCTGCTGCGCATCGGCGCCCGCGACCCGCGCCGCCTCTTCGCGGGCCTGATGATCTGCCTCGCGCTGACCTGGGCCGCGATCGTGCAGTCGACGCAGCTCTACGACGGCTGGCCCGACTCGAGCCAGATGGTCGCCGACCTCAAGACCCAGGTCCGGCCGGTCACCGACCGCATCCTCGCCGAGGAGGACGAGGTCCCGCGCTACTACCTCAGCAATCTGACCGAGCCGTACCAGTGGTACAGCACCTTCTCGTTCACGTACACGACCAAGAAGGGCCAGGTGCTCTCCGGCGTCCCCGCCTACGAGCAGGCCATCGCCGACCAGTACTTCGGCCTCATCGTGCTGCGCTTCGGCCCGACGGCCGCCGTCGACAACACGATCGACGGCAACCTGATGGCCCAGAAGGGCTACAAGCTGATCGCGAAGGTCAAGGACAGCGACGAGTACGGCACCGGGTACTACTGGATCTGGCGGTCGGACAGCTCCTGACCTGCAAGTCTCCGCCTGGTGCGCCGGGGCGGGCGAGCGGCCGGAAGCCGCCTGCCCGCCCCTCGCCGTACCGGAACCCGGCGAACTCCTTGACAGCCGGGTAACCCGGCCGTAAACAGTTCCCTGATTGGAGAGCGCTCTCCCGATCCGCGCCACGCTCCGTCCGCGCGCTCGAACCGCGCGCTGCGCTGAAAGGGAACTCCAGCATGCCCGCACACTTCCGCGCCTTACTGACCAGCGCGGCCCTGCTCGCCGGGAGTCTGACCGGCGCCGCGGCCGCGGCCATCGCCTTCGCGCCGGCGGCCTCGGCCGCCGCCGTGCCGCCCGCGCCCTCCGGGTGGACCACGGTGTTCAGCGACGACTTCGCCGGGGCGGCCGGGACCGCGCCTTCGGCGCAGAACTGGTTCTACGACATCGGGACCGGCTACGGGACCGGTGAGACCGAGCAGACGACCAGCTCGACGGGCAACGTGTACGTCGACGGCAGCGGGCACCTGGTGCTCAAGGCCGTCGACAACGGCGGGACGTGGACGTCCGCGCGGATCGAGAGCACGCGTGACGACTTCCAGGCCCCGGCCGGCGGCGAACTCGAGATGACCGCGTCGATCGAGCAGCCGAATCCGGCGAACGGGCTCGGCTACTGGCCCGCCTTCTGGGCGCTCGGCTCGCCGATGCGCACCGGCGGCGGCTGGCCGACGTCCGGCGAGATCGACATGATGGAGGACGTCAACGGCCTGAACGAAGCCTCGCAGACGCTGCACGACGCCGCCGGGAGCAGCGGGCACGCGCTGATGTCGTGCCCTGATACGAGCTCGTCCTGCCAGACCGGCTACCACACGTACTCGGTCATCCTGAACCGCCAGAACACCAGCGCCGAGACGCTCGAATTCCTGATGGACGGCACGGTGGAGAGCACCATCACCGAGGCCTCCGTCGGCACGACGGCCTGGCAGGAGGCCGTCGACCACGGCTTCTTCATCATCTTCGACCTGGCGATGGGCGGGAACTACCCGGACGGTGTCTACGGCTCGACCACCCCGACCTCGGCCACGACCTCCGGCGCGTCGATGAGCGTGGGCTACGTCGCGGTGTACGAGGAGGGCGGCAACTCGACGCCCACCGGCACGGCCACCGCCACCGGCGCGCTCACCGGCATCAACGGCCTGTGCGCGGCCAACCAGGGCGCGCTGAACACCGAAGGCAACCCGATGGTGCTCGCCACCTGCGACGGAGACCCCGGCGAGCAGTGGTCGCCGTACTCGGACGGCACCGTTCGCGTCCAGGGCGGCTGTCTCGACGTGGTCAGCGCGGGAACGACATCAGGCACCGACGTCGACTGGTATCCGTGCAACGCCTCGAACGCGCAGAACTGGACCTACGAATCCAACGGCGAGCTGGTCAACCCGAATTCAGGGCTCTGCCTCACCGATCCGGGCGGCAACACGGGTTCGAGACTGGACATCGAAACCTGCGCCGATACCGTCCAGCAGCAATGGAAACCGCCCACCGGCACCTCCGCCGGCGGCGGCTCGGGAACGATGACGGTCACCGCCTCGCAGTACGCCGCGCAGAATTCGACCGGCACCGAGGCGACGTCCGACGCCGGCGGCGGCGACGACGTCGGCTGGATCAACTCGGCGAGCTGGCTGGAGTACACCAACGTCGACTTCGGGTCCGGATACAGCGGCGTCGAGGTGCGCAACGCCTCGGCGGTCACCGGCACCGGCATCGGTTCCATCCAGTTCCGGCTCGACTCCGAGACCGCGACGCCGTTCGCGACAGTGAACGTGAACGGAACCGGCGGCTGGCAGACGTGGGTGACCAGCGCTGATATGACATCGTCGCCGACACCGACCGGCACCCACACCCTCTACGTCACCTTCACGACGTCGACCGGCGGCAACTTCGTCAACGTCAACTGGTTCGAGTTCACCGGCGGCAGCACGAGCGCCGCGAGCCCGGTGACGGTCACCGCCTCGCAGTACGCCGCGCAGAATTCGACCGGCACCGAGGCGACGTCCGACGCCGGCGGCGGCAACGACGTCGGCTGGATCAATTCGGCGAGCTGGCTGGAGTACACCAACGTCAACTTCGGCAGCGGGCTGTCCGGCAACGTCGCGGCTCGCGTCGCCTCGGCCGCCACCGGCACGAACTTCGGCACCGTCCAGTTCCGCCTGGACTCGCTGACGGCCACCCCATTCGCGACGGTGAACGTCAGCGGCACCGGCGGCTGGCAGACCTGGGTCACCGCGTCCGGCGCGGCGAGCCCGATCCCGAGCGGCACGCACACGCTCTACGTCACCTTCACGACGTCGACCGGCGGCAACTTCGTCAACGTCAACTGGTTCAAGTTCAGCTAGATCGAAGGGCGGAAACCGGATACGGCGGCGGCCTCTGACACGCCCCACGTACGTGTCAGAGGCCGGCGAAGGCGCGACGCCGCTATTCGAACCGGGCGTTGTCGGATCGGGTGATCCGGCCGAGGAACGGGAGCGTGCCGCTGATCAGGGCGAATGCGGCGAGTAGGCCGATGCCGATGGTCAGGTAGTAGGAGCCGGAGGGCGTGGGGACGGGGGTTCCCTTCGGGGCCACCTTGACCGCGGCGACCACGGCCAGGCCGTAGCCCGTCGCGATCGCGAGAACGGTGGCAGCGGCCAGGGGGAGCAGGGCTTCGAGCAGGACGACCTTGTACAGCGCGCGGGTCGGGGTGCCGGTCAGCCGGAGGAGGGTGAAGGGGCGCTTGCGCTCGACGAGGCTGCCGCCGGCGGCCACGGTGAGGCTGCATCCGGCGACCAGCAGCGTGAGCACGATCGCGATGTTCGTGATGCGCTGGACGATGTAGGCGACCGACGCCCTGGCCTGCACTGCCTCGCCGAAGGTGCGCGGGGCGATGCCGGACTGCGAGAGCGGGGTGTGCGTCACCAGGAACGTGCGCACGACCTCCAGCGTCGTCGCGTTGTCGACCTTGACGAGCACGCCGCGCAGGTACAGGCCGCTGAAGTCCGCCTTCGCCGCCGGATTGCCGGGTGCGGCGATCGGCTCGCTGGAGTCTCGCGGGTTGTCGCTGGTCAGGTTGCTGGTGTCGGCTTCGATCGCGGAGTCGCCGGCGGCGCACGAGCCGAGCGCGGGCATCTGCGCGAGGGCCGCGCAGCTCACAACGGCGTCATAGAACGCTGAGACCTGAGGCGCCGAGCGCGGTCCGGGGGCGTTCTTTCCACCGCCCATCGGCGGGGCCGCGGCCGCGTCCTTGGACAGCGAGTAGTACGGCATGACCTCGACGCCGTGCATCGCCTCCAACTGCCGCACGAGCGCCGCGCCGGTCGCGGGCTCCAGGCCGAGCATTCCGGACGTCGTGGTAGCGGTCTTGGTCGGGTCGCCGCCTGTGCAGTTGACGTTGTTGCCGCAGACAGGGGAGTAGGGGAACGTGTCGAGCAGGACGTTCGAGAGCGCCGTGGCGGACGGCGTCGCATTCGTCTCGTTGAGCGTCGGCATGAGTCCGCCGAGCATCGAGCCGAGGAAGACGGCCAACACGAGGCCGCTGACGGCGCGGAAGGAGGCCTTCGGTGCGTCCGCCAGCCGTCGGGCCGCGAGCAGCGAGGGCGCGTTGCCGGTGTACCGCGCCATCAACCGTGCCGCCACGAAGGTCAGCCACGGTCCGGCGACGACGAGCCCGATCATGGCCAGCAGCAGGCCGGGGTACACGCCGGGGCCGATTTCCTGGCTGTTCGTCGTCGCGACGCCGTAGCCGTAGAGCGCGATGCCGAGCAGCAGCGGCAGGACCCGCAGGAAGCTGGGCTTCGGGGGCGTCTGCCGCCGGGTGACGCCGAGCGGCGAGATACGGACGCGGCGCAGCGAGATCAGCGACGCGATCGTCGATGCGAGCGGCACGCACACCAGGAGCGCGAGGTAGCCGAGCGCGGTCGGGGTGACGGCGTAGGAGAAGTACTTGCTGCCGAACAGCGCCGCGTCCGCCAGCAGGGGCCGGAACAGCGCGAACAGCAGCATCCCGAGCAGCGTGCCGGCCAGTGCGCTGACACTCGCGTCGACCGACGAGATCACGGCGATCTGCCGGTTCGTCGCGCCGACCAGGCGCAGCGCCGCGTAGCGCTCCTCCCGGCGGGTGGCGGCCAGCCGTGTGGCCATGCCGATCAGGATAAGGATCGGCAGCACGAACGCGACCGCGCCGACCGCGAAGGCGTAGCGGAAGTAGTTCGTCCACACGCTGGTCTGCGCGCCGCCCGCGATCGTCGAGACCTGGATCGTGGACGGCCGCACGGCCAGCTCCGACGGGTTGTAGCCGACGTAGACGACGAGGTCGTCCGGGCCGGTCAGGGCTCTGTCGCCGACGATGCCCGCCTGCGTGCCCGGGAACCGGTCGCCCAGCTCGTCGCGCGGGGTGGAGGTGAGGAGGGCCGCCAGCGCGGGCGACACGTAGTACTGGCCGGCGTGCGGCAGCGCGCTGATCCCCGGCGGCAGCGGGGCGTTTGGGCCCAGGGCGGCGAGGTCGAGCTCGTCGATCGTCCGGCCCTGGAAGACCGTCTCGCGGTAGTTCCACAGCTCGCTGTGTGCGTTCGGGCCGGCGGCGGAGTACGAGTACGACGAGCCTCCCGTGACCGTCGTGCCCGCCGTGCTCTGCCAGCGCGGCTGGTTGTCGGTGTACTCGAAGGCGTGGAAGTCGGCCAGTACGGCCAACAGGATGATGACGCCCGCCGCGACCGCGGCCATGGTCACCAGAAGGCGGGTGAGCGCCTCCTTGCCGCTGCGCAGCGTGAGGCGCAGGCCGAGGCGGTACATCAGCTCGCCACCTCGTACTCGGTCAGCGCGGAGACCTTGCCGTCGCGGACCATGACGGTGCGTTCGGCGCACGCGGCGACCCGGGCGTCGTGCGTGACCAGGACGACGGTCGTGCCCTCGGCCCGCGCGGTGCTCACCAGCAGGTCCATCACGGTCTCGCTGGTCAGCGAGTCGAGCGAGCCGGTCGGCTCGTCGGCGAACAGCACCTTCGGCTGCGGCGCGAGCGCCCGGGCGATCGCCACCCGCTGTGCCTGGCCGCCGGACAGTTCGCCGGTCCGCCGTCCGCCGAGCCCGCCGAGGCCGAGCCGGTCCAGCCACGCGCCGGCGCGCCGGTAGGCCTCCTTGCGGCGGACGTCGCCGAGCAGCAGCGGCATGGCGATGTTGTCGGAGACGGTCAGTTCGGGGATGAGCTGGCCGAACTGGAAGACGAATCCGAACGCGGTCCGTCGCAATTGCGTGCGCCGGGCGTCGGAGAGTTCGTCGATGCGCTGCCCGTCGAAGCGGATCTCGCCCTGGTCGGGGGTGTAGATCCCGGCGAGGCAGTGCAGCAGCGTGGATTTGCCGGAGCCGCTCGGCCCCATCACGGCGAGGATCTCGCCGGTGCCGACGGCGAGTCGCGCGCCGCGCAGCGCGGGGGTCTGGCCGAAGGATCGGTGCACGTCGTGGGCTTCGAGGATGGACCGGCGCGAAACGGCCGGGCCGGGCTCGGGTTCTCGCGCCAGGGTCAGATCTGTGCTCATGGCTTGCGTACCATTTCTCTGAGTGCGCCGAGCCGCGCCTCCGTGGCGTCGATCCAGCGCAAGTCCGCTTCGAGGTGGAACAGGCCGTAGTCGGCGAGCAGCACGTCCATCGTGGCGCCGCCGCGGCGCATTTCGGTCAGTTCGCGCATGCGCCGCAGGTGCGAGCCGCGCTGCGCGTCGAGGTAGCGGGCCGCGTCGCGGCCCAGCATCAGGGCGAGGACGACCTTCGCGAAGAGCACCGACTGCAGGTGCGGCTCCGGCGGGGCCGGCTCGGTGAGCCAGGCCTCGACCTCGGTCCGCCCCGAATCCGTGATCGAGTACCGCTTCCGGTCCGGCCCGTCTCCGGGCTCGCTCGCCCCGACCGTGACCTTCCCGTCGCGCGCCAGCCGGCCGAGCGTCGAGTACACCTGGCCGAACGGCAGCGGCTTGTCCCGACCGAAGAAGGCGTCGTAGTCGCGCTTGAGGTCGTACCCATGGCTTGGCTCGCGGTCGAGCAGCCCGAGAAGAGTCAGAGGAACGCTCACACTGGCAGTATGCACTCGGTGTATACCCCCGGTCAATACGTTACTGACCAGGTCGTTCGCGGAAACTGCTCACGTCAGCCGGATGGAGCAGAACTTTGCGGAACCTGGTGCGGTCGAGGCGCTCCGCGCCGAGACCGAGGCCTTGGCCGAGGTCCTGAGCCCCCCTCGGCGCGGCCGACTGGGACCGCCCCGACCCGCTGCGAACCGTGTCGCGGTCGGCCTACCGGCTGTGCCGTGCCGAGCCCGCCGACCGCGTCGTGCCCACCCGGCACGGCGATCCGATGCTGCTCTCGGAATTCCTGATCACCCGAATCGTGGAGGTCGCGGTCCACGGCCTGGACATCGCGGACGCGCTCGACCGCGAACCCTGGCTCACCCCGCGGGCGGAGGAAGTCGTCCTGGCCCTGGTGATCGGCGCGACGTACCGAGAGCACCTGCGCGAACTCGGGTGGGACGGCCCGACCGGCGTGCGCGAGGTGACCGGGCGCCCGGCAGCGCGGACGCCGGCCTGATCGGCCGCTTGGGAATCAGCCGACTGACGCTCGGCTGACCCGTGGTCCGGCGTGCGCGCTAGTCGAGCGCCAGCAGGAAGTTCGAGTTCCCGTCGACCTGCTTGCGGAACTCGACCGCGCCGACGGGATGGTCCTTGAGCGTGTAGTCCTTGCCGTTGGTGTCGAAGTCGAAGTAGACCAGCGCCTTGACGGTCTTCGGATTGGCCGCCGCGAAGTCGAAGATCAGATTCATGGCGGCCGCGGTGTCCGGCTGCGGTTTCGCCGGCGCCCATTCGGCGACCATGAGCGGCTTCTTGCGCGCGGCGGCGAACTTCACGGTGTCGTCGAGTCCGCCCGCGCCGGTCATGATGAACGAGGTCACGGCGCTCTGCGGATACGCGTCGATGCCGAGCCAGTCGACGTACGCGTCGCCGGGGTACCAGGTGTCGGGGCTGAGGCCGCCGGGGCCGTTCCACAGCGTGGGGCACCAGACGAACGCGGCGTTCGTCGCGCCCTCTTCCTGGAATATCTCGTACACGTGCCGCCACGAGGCGATGAACTGGGCCGCGGTCACCCCCGGCAGATTCCAGTCCGGGTACCAGCTCGCGTTCATCTCCCAGTCGAGCCGGACGAAGACCGCGCCGCCGTGCTTCTTCACCGCCTGCGCCTGGGCCTTGAGATAAGCGTCCTTGCTGCCATCGGTGATCTGGGCGCCGGTCATCGGCAGGTTCCACGAGATCATCGGCGCCATACCCGGGCGGGTCGCCGCGTTGTCGAGGATCGGCTGCACGCTGCCGTCCGGCGTGGTCCACTGGTCGTAGATCGCCGGGTGCCGGCCGGAGCCCAGGCCGGCCGCCGAGTCGAAGGCGTCGAGCCGGCCGATGTCCGTGGACACCCCGAGGTACACCTGCCCGTCGGCGGGCTCGTACTTCGCCCCGGTCGGCTTCGCGCGGGACGCCCACGCCGACCAGGCGCCGACGGCCAGGCATGCGACCACCGCTATTGTGATCAGGTTCCTGACGCGTCGGCTCACCCGGTCATTGTGCCGCAAACTCAGCTTCGCGGGGACCGCACGGCGGCCCTGGCCGCCTCCAATCGCGCGACCGGCACCCGGAACGGCGAGCAGGACACGTAGTCGAGCCCGACATTGTGGAAGAAGTGCACCGATTCCGGGTCCCCGCCGTGCTCGCCGCACACGCCCAGCTTCAGCGCCGGACGGGTCTTGCGGCCCTCCTCGGCGGCCAGCGACACCAGCCGGCCCACCCCGTCCCGGTCGAGCGTCTCGAACGGGCTGACGCCGAAGATGCCCCGGTCCAGGTAGGCGGAGAAGAACGCGGCCTCCACGTCGTCCCGGGAGAATCCCCAGGTGGTCTGCGTGAGGTCGTTGGTGCCGAAGGAGAAGAACTCCGCGGCCTCGGCGATCTGGCCCGCGGTCAGCGCGGCGCGCGGCAGCTCGATCATCGTGCCGATCAGGGCCCTGATGTCGGCGCCGGTGGTCTCGGTGACCTCGTCCAGCACGGCCCGGGCCTCGTCGCGGATGATCTCCAGCTCCTGCACGGCGCCGACCAGCGGCACCATGATCTCCACCCGGGCCACCCCGCCGGCCTTGGCGACCTGCGCGGCCGCCTCGGCGATCGCGCGCACCTGCATGATGAACAGGCCAGGCACGACCAGGCCCAGGCGCACGCCGCGCAGGCCGAGCATCGGGTTCTGCTCGTGCAGCTTGTGCACGGCCTGCAGCAGCCGCAGGTCGGACTCGTTGTCCTCGCCCCGCGCCTCGGCCACCGCGACGCGCACCGAGAGCTCGGTGAGGTCCGGCAGGAACTCGTGCAGCGGCGGGTCGAGCAGCCGGACGGTGACCGGCAGGCCGCCCATCGCCGTCAGGATGCCGACGAAGTCGTCGCGCTGCATCGGCAGCAGCTCCGCGAGCACCTTCTGCCGCTCGCTGTCGTCCTCGGCCAGGATCAGCCGCTCGACCAGGGCGCGCCGCTCGCCGAGGAACATGTGCTCGGTGCGGCACAGGCCGATGCCCTGCGCGCCGAACCGCCGGGCGCGGGCCGCGTCGTCCGGGGTGTCGGCGTTGGCCCGCACGTACAGCGCGCGCTTCTCGTCGGCCCACGTCATGATCCGGTGCACGGACTTGACCAGTTCGCCGGCCCGTGCGGAGTCGGCGCCGAGCCGTCCCTCGAAGTACTCGACGACGGGGGAGGGGGCGACCGGGACCTCGCCGACGTAGATCGCGCCGGAGGAGCCGTCGATCGAGATGACGTCGCCCTCCTCGACGACCACGCCGCCGGGCGCGGTCAGCCGCCGCGCCTTCGTGTCGACGTCCAGCTCCTCGGCGCCGCACACGCAGGTCTTGCCCATGCCGCGGGCCACGACCGCCGCGTGCGAGGTCTTGCCGCCGCGCGAGGTCAGGATGCCCTGGGCCGCGATCATGCCGCCGAGGTCGTCCGGGTTCGTCTCCCGGCGGATCAGGATGACCCGCTCGCCGGAGCGCGACCACTTCACCGCCGTGTACGAGTCGAACACGGCCTTGCCGACCGCCGCGCCGGGCGAGGCGTTCATGCCCTTCGCAATGCGCTTCGGCGCTCTGACAAGGCCCGGCTCCGCCGGACTCAACGGTGCGTTCTGCGCCACTGAGGCGAGGTCGAACTGCGGGAACATCAGCTGCGCCAGCTGGGCCCCGCTGACCCGGTCGATCGCCTCGTCCGGGGTGATCACGCCTTCGTCCACGAGGTTCGCCGCGATCAGGAACGCCGCGGCCGCCGTGCGCTTGCCCACACGGGTCTGCAGCATCCACAGCTTGCCGCGCTCGATGGTGAACTCGATGTCGCACAGGTCCCGGTAGTGGCCCTCGAGCACCTTCATGATGCGCATCAGCTCGTCGTACGAGGCTTTGTCCAGCTGTTCGAGCTGCTCCAGCGAGAGGGTGTTGCGGATGCCCGCGACCACGTCCTCGCCCTGCGCGTTCGCCAGGTAGTCGCCGTACACGCCGGAGTGCCCGGTCGCCGGGTCGCGGGTGAAGGCCACGCCGGTACCCGAGTCCGGGCCGAGGTTGCCGAAGACCATCGAGCAGACGTTCACCGCCGTGCCCAGGTCGTGCGGGATCCGCTCCTGGCGCCGGTAGAGCTTGGCGCGCTCGGTGTTCCAGGAGTGGAACACGGCGTTGATCGCCAGGTCCATCTGCTCGCGCGGGTCCTGCGGGAAGTCGCGCCCGGACTGCTCGCGCACGATCGCCTTGTACGCGTCGACCAGCAGCGCCAGGTCGGAGGCGTCGAGGTCGACGTCGCTCTTGGCGTTCTTGGCGCGCTTGGCGGCCTCCAGCGCCTCCTCGAAGTGCTCCCCGTCGATGTCCAGCACCGTCTTGCCGAACATCTGGATCAGCCGGCGGTAGGAGTCCCAGGCGAAGCGCTCGTCGCCCGCCACCGCTGCCAGCCCCGAGACCGAGACGTCGGACAGGCCGATGTTCAGCACCGTCTCCATCATCCCGGGCATCGAGAACTTCGCGCCCGAGCGCACCGAGACCAGCAGCGGGTCCGTCGGATCGCCCAGCTTCCGGCCCATCTTCCCCTCGAGCGCGGCCAGGTGGGCGGAGACCTGCTCGCGCAGACCCTCGGGCGCGGCCCCGGCCGTCAGATAGGCCCGGCAGGCGTCCGTGCTGATCGTGAAACCGGGAGGGACCGGCAGCCCGAGGTTGGTCATCTCGGCGAGGTTCGCACCCTTCCCGCCGAGCAGATCCTTGAGGTCCTTGTGGCCCTCGGTGAAGTCGTAAACGTATTTCGGCGCCTGAGGGGACGGCACATCGAGCGTCGGCACGTAGGGCTCCCTGAAGTCCTCGCGTACGAAAAAAGGCTGCTGACCCGCACGACCAGCAACCCTGTTGACGTCTATAGACACTACCCGCGGGTAGATACGCTGTCGACGTGAGAGACCCCACGTCGCGCCGTGAGATCCTGGAAGGGTGAATCCCTCTCTCAGTTTCGGCCCGTACGCGGTGGACCCGCCGGTCGTCCTCGCGCCCATGGCCGGGATCACCAACGTCGCCTTCCGGCAGCTGTGCCGCGAGCAGGGCGCCGGTATCTACGTCTGCGAGATGATCACCACCCAGGCGCTGGTCGCCCGCAACCCCAAGACGTACAAGATGATCGAGTTCGGCGAGCAGGAGAAGCCCCGCTCGCTGCAGCTCTACGGCGTCGACCCGGCCACGGTCCGCAAGGCCGCCGAGATGGTCGTGCAGGAGGACCTCGCCGACCACATCGACGCGAACTTCGGCTGTTCGGTCAAGAAGGTCACCCGGCGCGGCGGCGGCTCGGCGCTGCCCTGGAAGCGGCAGCTGTTCCGGCAGATCGTGCGCGCGATGGTCGAGCCCGCGCGCGACGCCGGCATCCCGGTCACCATCAAGATGCGCAAGGGCATCGACGACGACCACCTCACGTTCATCGAGGCCGGCCGGATCGCGCAGGAGGAGGGCGTGACCGCCGTCGCCCTGCACGCGCGCACCGGCGAGCAGCGCTACTCCGGCGAGGCCGACTGGGAGTCGATCGCGCAGCTCAAGCAGGCCCTCGACATCCCGGTGCTCGGCAACGGCGACATCTGGGAGGCCGACGACGCGCTGCGCATGATGCGCGAGACCGGCTGCGACGGCGTCGTGATCGGCCGCGGCTGCCTCGGCCGGCCCTGGCTCTTCCGCGACCTGGCGAACGCCTTCGCCGGCAGCGACGAGCGCACCATGCCCGCACTCGGCGAGGTCGCGAAAATCATGCGACGCCACGCCGAGCTCCTCGTACAGTGGCTGGGGGACGAGCGGGAGGGCGTCACGGGGTTTCGAAAGCACGTGGCGTGGTACTTGAAAGGCTTCCCGGTCGGCACCGAACTGCGCCGCGGCATGGCGATGGCCTCGAGCCTGACGGAACTGGACGATCTGCTCGGCAAGCTCGATCAGGACGCCCCGTTCCCGACCGAGGTCCTCGGCAAGCCCCGCGGACGGACCAACGCCCCCGCGCGCGTCGTGCTGCCCTACGGCTGGCTCGACAACCGCGACGACGACACCGTCCCCGAAGGCGCGGAGCTCGACGACTCGGGTGGCTGATCCGGGGTGACGGGCGCGGGGAGCGAAGCGAGCGCGTCACACTTTTGGTGACTGTTGGTGCACATGTGTGCACGCAGCGTTACCGTTGGGAGGTGCGTGTGACGAGGACGGGCCGCGGATACGCCGTCGTGTTCGCGCTGGGGGCGGTGGCGGCGCTGTCGTCCGGCTGCGCGAAGGCCCCGGCGGACCCGCCGCTGATCCAGCCGACGACCGTGACCGCCGAGCACCAGGACCAGCGGATCACCCTGCCGGTCACCGTCGCCGTCGCCTTCCACCACCCCGCGCTCTCCGACCGCACCGAGCACGCCGTGCTGTTCACCGTCCAGCAGGCGATGCGCTCGATGGTCCAGGGGGAGTACGCGGGCACCGCGAAGGACCCCGAGCTCACCGAGTACTGGACCGGCACCGGCCTGACCGAGGTCGACGCGCAGATAAGCCAGTGGACCGGGCACCAGCAGCAGCCGGTGGGCACCATCGTGCTCGAGGACACCGAGTACACCCCCCTCGACAACGGCCACGCCGCGCAGGTCGGCTTCTGCGCCGACTGGTCCCATGTGGTCCGCGGCGAGTCCCGCACCCACGTGGTCGGCGCCGCCGTGCAGCCGAAGACCGCGCACTCGACCTACGAACAGCTCGGCTTGGTCCGCGAGTCGAACCGGCACTGGGCGGTCGACGCGCTCACCGTCACCGCTGATGCGGCGCAGTGCCCGAAGGGCTGAGTGCTCGTCAAGTGTCGACAGGAGTGCTGAGGGGCCGTCAGCATCGCGGTGATGGCCGCCTGTGCGCGACCAGCTCGGCGCCGTTTCGGATGCCCGCGACAGGCGGTCCTCACAGATGAACAGCTGACGCGGAGCGTCGTCCCGGATCGGCTCGCCGCTCCGGGACCGCGGTGACGAACACGTGCGGGGACGTGGGCAGGCTCAGGCCCTTCGCCGGGAACCTGAATCGCTCGGCGGACTTCACGGCGAGGCCGGCCGGGGCGATCGCCCGGCTCAGGTCGCGGGAGCAGTGGCAGCCGGCGCCGATCAGCGGCCAGACGGTCGCGTCCAGCGCACGCTGCACGCGGGAGAGCGCTCCGCCGTCGGCGCGGACATGCTCGAGCAGGCGTATCTCGCCGACCTTGCTGCCCGCCTGGAGGCGGAGCACGGAGCGGAGCTGGATGAGCGCGGCGACCTGGTCATGGACCGAGCAGAGCACGAGCGAGCACACGGCGGCGTCGAACTTGCCGGCGAAGGCCGAGAGGTCCTCCGCGACACCGTCCACGACCTCGACCCGCACCGGCGCCTCGGCCGCCGCCCGCCTGGCCAGTTCACGCATCCTCGCCTCGGGCTCGACCGCGACGACCCGCGCGACCTCCGGCGGGTAGTGCGCGAAGTTCAGGCCGCTGCCCGCGCCGAGTTCGAGCACCTCGCCGGACAGCCCGGCGAGGAAGCGGTCGCGGTACGCCGCGAACCCGGCCTTGTCCATCGCTGCCGCGCGTCCCGGATACCAGCTCGCGAATACCCGGTGCTGTCTGCGCGGGGCGGGGGACGGCTCGATCTGCTGCGCCACGTGCCTAGGTTATTACGCGCCGGGCACCGTCCACTACTTGCGAACCCAGACGTAGGACCAGGCCGGACCGCCGCTCGTCGGGGTGTAGATCTTCGCGGCCATCCGGTAGATCGGCGAGTTGTAGAGAGCCTGGGCGATGGCCTGCTCCACCCCCGCGTTCGCGCTGAAGTCGTAGCTGACGACCTGGAAGTAGCCGGCCTGGATCGCGTCGGCGTAGGCGACGTCGCCGGTGATGTATCTACCCTGCTCGTCCCACCAGCCGAAGGAGAAGGCGTCGGTTATCTGCGAGGGCTCCGCAAACGGGTCGCCGCGTAGCTGGTAGATCGCGTTGGGCCCGTCGGCGAACAGGTAGTGCGCACCGGGCTTCTGGTACTTCACCAGTGTGGCGACCGCGGCATACGAGTTCGTCCAGCTGTGGAACATCGACAGGGACTGGCCCATGCCGAGCGCGAAGGTCAGCACCAGCACGCCGATGCCGAGTTGCACGCGGTGGAAGTGCGGGCCGACGATGCGCACGAGGCCGTAACCCGCCAGAGGCGCCGCGAAGAACAGCCCGAAGCCGACGTGCTTCTGGAGCGAGACCGCGGTGTGCAGATGTGATTGGTAGAGCGGGGCGAGCAATGCGGTGCCGGCCAGCAGGGCGGCCAGCGCCGTGCGCTGCCAGCGGTGCGGCGAGACCGCCGGATGAGCGTGCCGCCGCGGAAGCCGGACCACGAATACGGCGCCGATCAGCGCTATGACGAAGACGACCCCGATGTACTGGCCCGCCTGCTTCATCACGAGCGTCAGGGTGTCCGTGCCGTGGGCCCGGTTCGTCGTGGTCGTGCTGATACCGGCCGCGGCCGACGTGCCGGCGAGCCGGTACCCGGTGTAGAGGACGCAGGCTGTTCCGAGGCTCAGTGCGATCGGCCGGATCAGGGCCCAGGCTCGGGAATACGGCGCGGCCGCCAGGAACGCGAGGACGAAGATGGTCGGCACGAACAGCAGCGAGACGTATTTCGTGCCCACCGCGAGCGCGGCGGGGAAGACCGCCAGCAGGTAGAACGGGTAATTGCTCGCGGCGAGGCGCACGACGAGGAACGTCGCGAGGGCCAGCAGGAACAGCGCTGGCGCGTCGTACGTGGCGAGCCCGCCGAGGAAGAGCGTCGGCTCGGTGCACGAGAAGAGCGCCGCGGCGCACAGGCCGGCCCGCGTGCCGAACAGCCGCCGGGTGATCAGGTACAGCAGTCCCGTGGTGGCGAGCATGAACAGCAGGCTGAGCAGGCGCGCCGCGAAGATGCCGCCGATCTGGTCGGCCAGCGCGCCGAGCGGCGGGTAGAGCACGGGGGCGCCGGAGAAGTACGACCAGAAGTCGATCCCGGTGGACGTGCCGTGGAGCATGTGGGCCAGCTCGAGGTGCCCCGAGTACAGGTAGAGCGACTCGTCCACGAACGGGGAGTTGTTGTTGCGCAGCGAGAGCAACGCCTGGACGGCCATGATCGACCCGACCAGCGCCCGGCGCGGCCAGGCGCCCGTCCAGAACCCGGGACACTGGGACTGCGCGGCCTCGGAGTCGTCGTCGATCTTGATCGCGCTGATCAGCTCGGTCTCGGCGTGCATGGCCTTGGCGCGGAGCGCTTCCGGCCGCATCAGGACGCCGGTCTCGTCGAAGGGCACGTGGTCCTGCCAGCGCGGCGGCCCGTGGAAGCCGCCGTCGTCCGGCTTGCCGCCCGCCTGCCTGCCGCCGGCCGGCTTCTCGCCGCCGGGAGCCTGCGGTTCCGGGGGCGTCGCGGGCTGCGTGCCCGGTGCGAGCTCCGCGGCTTCGGCCTCGGCGTCGGCCGAGCCGCCGGCGGCGGTTCGCGACCGCGGCGGGGAGGCGAACTCCGGCGGCACCGGGATCGGCTCGCGCCGCGGGTGGATCGCGGCGACGGCGCTCTGGTCGCCGGAGGCGGCTTCGCCGAGGACGGCCTCCAACGCCGCCTCGGCCGCGGCCCGCCGGCGCCTGCCGGGAGCCGCGGGCGCGGGCGTCGTCGTCGGCGGCTCGGCCGACCGGGACGGCTGCGCGGGAAACTCCAGCGCCGCCGCTTCGGGTCGGGCGGCCGGGATCACCTGTGTGCTGTCCGGTTCGGCGTCGAGCGCACCGGCCCGGGCGCTCGCCTCGTCAGCGGGCTCGTCCATCCACTCGGCGATCCGGTCGCGGAGGGAGGGCTGTGCCGCCGGCATCAGCCACGTCTCGGCGGACGGGTCGGCCTCGGTTCGTTCGTCGCTCATTTGGCCGTCGTCACCGCCCCGCCGAAGTCACCCGAGGACAACGCGCTCTTGAACGCGCTGAGGAGCGTGGGACGGTGCTCGATCCGCCAGTCCCCGCCCTTGTCGAAGTCGTACCAGACGAACCCGACTATGTCGGAGTGCTGTTCCACCGCGTCGAAGAGCTGGGTCAGCGATTCGAGCTCGTGGGAGCCCGACGCCACGGCCGTCTCCGCGATGATGAACGGCTTCTTGGTGAACTCCCGGACCTCGGTGAGCGTCGTTAGGTAGAGCGAGGAGTAGGTGTTCGGGCCGCCCTGCGTCCAGTAGCCGGTGACCCCGACCCAGTCCACGTACGCGTCGCCGGGGTAGTAGTCGGCGAGCCGCACGCTCGGCACGGGATAGATGTCGTTGGGGTCCCAGATCCAGATGACGTTGGTCGCGCCCTCGTCGGTGAAGATCTTGTGGATGTGCTGCCAGGCCGCGACGAAGTCGGCGGCCGTCGTGCCGGTCGTTCCCCACGGGTACCAGTTGCCGTTGAACTCGTGTCCGAAGCTCAGCGCGATCGGCACGTCCAGGGAGCGCACGGAAGCCGCGAACGCCTTGACGTACGTGTCGGAGGCGCCCGAGGCGATCTTCGCCAGCGTGGTGTTCCAGGGCTCCCACACCACGAAGTCCAGCGCCCCGTAGGACCAGGCGTTGGAGGCCGCGATGCTGTCGAACGAGGTCCCCCACGCGACGTAGTGCCCGATGATGTCCGGCGTCGTGCCGACCCAGGAGGCGAACTGCTTGGCCGGTGTCAGCGACTCGGGGGCTCCGTTGATCTCGACACCGAGATACTTCTTACTCGGCTGCAGCAGCGCGGAGACGTCGTAGGCCGGCTTGAGTCCGGCGGTGCTTCCGGCCGAGCCCTTCGCCTGCACCTGCCCGGCCCCCGTCCACAGCGGCGCGGGCCCGCTGCCCACGGCGGTACCCCCGGGGACCGGATGGTACGGATCGTTCCAGTCCGCCGCCGAGTTGACGGTCGAACACGCGCAGAGCAGCGAGCCGAGAAGGATCATCGCCGCCAGGAGGACGGGCACCCGCAGGCGCCCGGTCGTTCCGTGCTGCATCACGCTTCTGCTTTCCGGGGCTGGCGCAGCACCCGCGCGGCCGTCGCCGCGTAGAACAGGCCGGAGGCGAGGAAGAGGGCGTAGTCGATCGGGTCCCCGCTCCTCATCCGCCACAGCGCCGTGCCGACCCAGGCCGCCGCCGTCACGCAGGTCCAGCCGATCATGCCGATCCAGAACCGGCGGTTGCGGCCCTGCTTCTTCGACGAGGAGCCGGTGGGCTGCCAGCCCATGCGCTTGTTGCGCAGCACGTCGTAGATCGTGAAGACGTGGGCCCAGCCGTAGACCATCCGGCACGCGTACGCCTCGAGCCGGTAGGGCGCGCGGTGCCACAGCGGGAACAGCAGACCGGCGTAGATGAGCCCGGGGATGACCCACACCAGGTTCGCCACGCGCATCTCCTGCGGCCAGAAGATCATCAGCGCCATCGGCACCAGCGGGACGACGAACGTCGCCAGGGCCGTGTGGACGTAGTAGAAGAACCCCGACAGGTAGCTCAGCCGCACGCGCCAGGGCAGCTTCGTGCCCCAGAACTTCCTGCTGCCGAGCATGCTCATGTTGCCGGAGCACCATCGGTACTGCTGGTTGACGTAGGCGGCCACGTTGTCAGGGCACACGCCGGTGGACAGCGCCAGCGGGAGGTAGCTCAACCGCCAGCCCTTGGTATAGAGGTCGAAGCCGGTGTGCACGTCCTCGGAGTGCTCGATCAGCGTCATCCCGCCGTTGGCCTCGAGCGCGGCCCTGCGGTAGACGGCGCACGTGCCCACGCAGATCGCGCCGTCGTAGTTGGACAGCGAGGTCTGGATGTTGCGGTAGAACAGCTCCTGCACGGCTCCCGCGCCGCGCTCGAGCCAGCTCTGCTGGTCCAGCACCCGGAAGAACTGCGGGGTCTGCACGATGCCGAGCGTCGGATCCGCCTCCATGTGCGGCAGTATCTCGTCGAGGAGGTCCGGCCGCGGCGCGAAGTCGGCGTCGAGCAGCAGGATGTACGGCGCGTGCGAGATGCGGTAGCCGTAGAGCAGGTTGCCGGCCTTCTTGTACCAGCCGCGGTTGGCCCGGCCGGCGTAGACGAACCCGAACTCCCCGGCCGTCCGCTGCAGCTTCGGGCTGGAGGAGTCGTCCAGCACGTACGCGGTGACCCGGCCCTGGTAGTGGTCGCGCAGGGCGGCGACGTTCTCCCAGGTGTTGCGCAGCACCTCGACCGGCTCGCCGCAGACCGGGAGCAGCACGTCGACGGCGGGGTAGGACTCCGGGGCCCAGGCGGCCGCGAGCCGGCGATGGCCGGCCATGTCGAATTCCGGTGCCGTCGCCGTCACCACTTGTGAGATCAGAAAGTAGATGACGGTGAAGCCGAGGAACGGAACGTAAGACCACATCCACGGAGAGAGCCGCGTCATCAGGATCTGGCTGTATACGAGTGCAATGAAGCTCAGCGAGGAAAAGATCAGCAGGATCCTGTTGCCGCGCCGCGCGTACGAGTATTTCTCCTGGTCGTCCGGGGGGACCGGAAGCAACCCGCCCTCATCATGGCGCACAATCGCCGGATTCGCCGGCGGCCTCGTCGCGGCGGCGGGACCTTCATATGCCGCCGAGGGTCTGCGTGACCGTTTGGCCTGGCCGTGCCGCGTGCCGAGGGCTTCAGACATGAAGTTCCGTGTCCCCTCATGAACCTTTCCTGAGCTGCTCTCACGAGCTGCTGGGCCGAGATGCTACCGTGTGCGCCGGTAAGCAGATCCTGCAACCGGAAATTTCCCGACGCACCGGGGTGGGTGGACGCATCCTGTGCTAGCTTCGTAATTCTTCGGTGCCGCAGTGTAGCGGCAGTGGTGTGCGGCCGTCGCCCGGCTAACCGCCGCGGGCGCGGACCTGCGTTGGGGAGGACACTGTGAGAAGCATCAATGATCTGCTGGGCGATCTCCGGGCAACGGCGCCTCCGCAGGCCGCCGAGCTCTCGGCGGCCCAGGTCGAGCGCCTACGCGCGCTGACCAGGGAGCTGCTCGAGCTCAAGCCGCAGTCGCTGGCCGAGTACCGCCGCTTCGAGGCTGTCCGCACCCGATGTATCGATCTGCCGAAGCAGGAAATCGCGGCACACGTCGAGGGAGCGACGATCCTGGTGACCGGCGGTACCGGCTGCATCGGCCGGGTGCTGCTCAACCAGCTGCTGCCGCACCGCCCCGCCCGGCTGGTGAGCCTCAGCCGCGGCCGCACCGCCCTGCCCCGTATCGACGGGGTCGAATTCGCCTACGGGGACGTCCGCTACCGCTCCAGCCTCGACGAGGTCTTCGCGGAGATCCGGCCGGACATCGTCTTCCACGTCGCCGCGCAGCGCAACCCGGGCCTGGCCGAGGTCGAGGTACTGCGCACCGTGGCCACCAACGTGTTCGGCACCCGCAACGTCCTGCAGGCCGCGGCGCGCTACGGCGCCGGCGCCGTGGTGACCGCCTCGACCGGCAAGGCCCTGCGGCCCTACTCACCGGACGTCTACGCCGCCTCCAAGCGGATCGGCGAGTGGATCCTCGCGAGGACCGCCGCGACCGGCGACCTGCGCCTGGCCGCCTCCCGGTTCACCCACGTGGTCGATAATTCGATCATCGGCGAGCGGCTGCGCTCGTGGTGCGCGAAGGACGAGCCGATCCGGCTGCACAGCGCGGAGATCGGCTTCTACATCCAGTCCGCGCTGGAGTCCGCTCAGCTGCTGCTCTGCGGCCTGATCGACGCGCAGCCCGGCAACCTGCGGCTCAACGCCCTGCGCGACCTGGACTGGCCCGCGAGCCTGCTCGAGGTCGCCCTCGGCGCCGTCGCGCACACCGGCTCGGCGGCCCCGGTCTACATCGCCGGGTACGACAGCGGCTACGAGGAGCAGGCCTTCCCCGGCCTCTACGACCCGATGACCGCCGGCGACGTCAGCCCGCTGATCAACGTGTTCGAGGCCGTCGGCGCCAAGGCCGCCGCCTCGGAGCAGGTCGACATGTTCATCCCGGACGTGCTGAGCGACGACGAGCCGGCGCAGCGCGCCCTCGCCGAGCTCGAGTCCGTCTGCGTCCCCGCGCTGACCGGCGAACCCGACCCCTGCGTCGTGCGCCAGAAGCTCGACGAGCTCTCCTGGGCCCTGCTGGACGCGACGGTGGTCGAGATTCCCAGCCAGTCCCGCGCCCGCGCCGTACGCCTCGCCGAGCGCTCCGTCGCGACGCTCCCCGAACAGCATCCGCACCACCGGCTCCTCGGCACGCTGCGTCCGTGAACCGCGGGCATCGATCGTAGGGCGGGCGCATACGGCGCCCGTTCCGCATTTCGTGGCAGCTCCCTATATCGGGTCACTACGCGCCGATTCGCCATACCCGACCATCCAGCAGAGCCTTGAGCAGCACGCGAGCCGCGACGCGTCCGTGGCGGCCGTGGCCCAGGCCACGGCCTCGGCGCCGTGGTGCTCCGCGATGCCCCGCATGAACTCGCGGTCGGGGAAGTCGCCCTCCAGCAGGCGCAGCGGCCCGGCGGTCAGCGAGAGCCGCTGGACGAGCATGTAGAGCGCGAGGCGGTCTTCGTCCAGGTCGTCGGCCGACACATGCCGGTAATCTTCGTGCGTACGTAGTCGAAGAAAGACGTGCTCCCATTCGACGTCGTAGTACATGAGGTCTTCGATGTCGATGAGGACCGGCCGACGGTCGCGGTCGACCAGGACGTGATCGAGCCCGAGTTCGCCGTGGACGACGGAGTACTCGGCGCGCGGCCGGATCGCCGCCGCGAGGGCGTGGAGTCGTGCCTCCAGCCGGTCGTGCACGTTCGCGATACGCAGGTCGCGCGCGGTGGCGTCCGCGAGGCAGCGAAGCCCCCACGCGAGAGCGTCGGCTTCGCAGGAGGCTCCTCGGGACGTGCCGCCGCCGTCGACCAGAGAGACGTTGCCGTACGCCGGTGCACGGTAGGCGCGCATCGCCTTGAGGCCTTCGGCCAGGCGCGCCATCGTCGGCGCGGCCCGCTCGGGATCGCGCGCGAGGAGACTCTCCAGGTTCTCGCCCGGGAAGTCCTCGACGATCGCGAGGTCGGTCGGGGCGTACGTCCGGTCGCGGTCGACGAGGTAGAGCTCGGGGACGCGGAGGCCGAGCGATTCCAGGCGGGCGCGTGCGACTTCGAACAAGCCGAGCCCGTAACCGGGCGAGAACGGATCGGCGAGATCGCTGTCCCCATCGCTCGCTTCGGCCGCCGGCCAGTAGTTCTCCGAGGCCTCCCACCGGTACGCGACCGCCGTCGTCGCAGCGTCCATCGTCAGCCGGTACACGCCCTTGCGGCTGCCGCCGGTCAGCCGCTCGACGCGTTCGAGCCGCCGCCCGCCGGCCAGCGCAGCCTGAGCTGCTTGCGCCAGTTCGTCCCGTGTCACGCTTCTCGGCGCCACGCCCGCGCCCCTCCGGTCCGTCTCGGCTTACGTCGGAGCCTACGGGAACGAACATCGGGTCCTCCCGCGGATAAACGATCCGCGGGACGACCCGATGTCGTGCGTCGCTGGGTGTCGCTGAGTGCCGCCGTGCGTCAGCAGCCCGGCAGGCGGGTCGCCAGGTAGGTCTCGACCTGGTCCAGCGAGACGCGCTCCTGGTGCATCGTGTCGCGCTCGCGGACGGTCACGGCGTTGTCCTCGAGGGTGTCGAAGTCGACCGTGACGCAGAACGGCGTGCCGATCTCGTCGTGGCGGCGGTAGCGGCGGCCGATGCCCTGGGCGTCGTCGAAGTCGACGTTCCAGGTGCGGCGCAGGTTGTTCGCCAGCTCCTTGGCCTTGGGCGACAGGTCGGTGTTGCGGGAGAGCGGCAGCACGGCGACCTTGATCGGGGCCAGGCGCCGGTCCAGCTTGAGCACCGCGCGCTTCTCCATCTTGCCCGCCGCGCTCAGCGCCTCCTCCTCGACGTACGCGTCGAGCAGGAACGCCAGCATCGCCCGGTTCACACCCGCGGCCGGCTCGATCACGAACGGGGTGAACCGCTCGTTGTTCGGCTGGTCGAAGTACGACAGGTCCTGGCCGGAGGCCTTCGAGTGCGTGGTCAGGTCGAAGTCGGTCCGGTTCGCGATGCCCTCGAGCTCGCCGAACTCGTTGCCGCCGAACTGGAAGCGGTACTCGATGTCGACGGTCCGCTTCGAGTAGTGCGACAGCTTCTCCTTCGGGTGCTCGTACAGCCGCAGGTTGTCCGCCGAGACGCCGAGGCCGGTGTACCAGTCGAAGCGCTCCTGGATCCAGTACTCGTGCCACTTCTCGTCCTCGCCGGGGCGGACGAAGAACTCCATCTCCATCTGCTCGAACTCGCGGGTGCGGAAGATGAAGTTGCCGGGCGTGATCTCGTTGCGGAAGGACTTGCCGATCTGGCCGATGCCGAACGGGATCTTGCGGCGGCTGGACTCGAGCACGTTCTTATAGGACACGAAGATGCCCTGCGCGGTCTCGGGCCGCAGGTAGTGCAGGCCGGAGCCGTCGGCCACCGCGCCGAGGTGCGTGGTGAGCATGCCGTTGAACTGCTTGGGCTCGGTGAACTGGC
>Ga0310811_10001227_pt1 | contig 32887 bp, 26 predicted proteins | sample YCmetagenome_FD_207642 | JGI IMG/M metagenome (GOLD analysis project Ga0310811, IMG submission 207642) | Soil microbial communities from experimental microcosm in Duke University, North Carolina, United States - YC | ecosystem: Engineered > Artificial ecosystem > Soil microcosm > Unclassified ...
AGGTCAGCGTGGCGAGACGGAACTGGGATGGAATACAGAAGCCTATGCCGCTCGTGGTCGTGCCTTTGGTTGGCATGCTATCGTTATTAATGGGCATGATTATGATGAAATTGAGCAGGCTTATCAACAGGCAGAGCAAACAACTGATCGACCAACGCTGATTGTGGCGAAGACGGTCAAGGGCAAAGGCGTTTCCTTCCTCGAAAATAAAGATGGTTGGCATGGGAAGGCTTTAAGTAGCGAGCAAGAGGAGCAGGCGATTAAAGAACTGCATCCCGTACGGAGCATGGTATTCCCGATCCAGAAGCCTGCCGCGGCAAAATCAGTACCGTCTCCGACCAGAAAAACGGTAGATCTGCCAACCTTTGCTGTTGGCGATGCGGCAGCGACGCGTAAAGCCTATGGTGACGCACTGGTTGCTCTTGGCGCTGCGTATTCTGATGTGGTCGCGGTTGATGGTGAAGTGAGCAATTCGACCTATGCGGCGGAGTTCGCGAAAGCCTATCCTGATCGCTACTTTGAGCAATATATCGCTGAGCAGCAGATGGTTGCGTCTGCGGTTGGTTTGCAGGTACGAGGTCGTATTCCATTCGCCTCAACCTTTGCGGCTTTCCTGACCCGTGCTTTTGATTTTATTCGTATGGCGGCTGTTTCTCGCGCCAATATTCGTCTGGTTGGATCACATGCCGGCGTCTCGATTGGTGAGGATGGTCCTTCACAGATGGCGCTTGAGGATCTGGCTATGTTCAGGGCTGTGTTTGGTAGCACTGTCTTATATCCATCAGATGCCAATCAGACTGCGCAACTGGTAGAAGCAATGGCGAATCATGATGGTATCGTCTATATGCGTACGACGCGTGAGAAGACGCCAGTGATTTATGGTCCTGATGAAAAGTTCTCCGTTGGTGGTAGTAAGGTTGTTCGTAGTTCCGCGCATGATCAGGCGACTGTTGTCGCGGCTGGTATTACACTGCACGAGGCACTACAGGCATATGAGAATCTGGCGAGGGAGGGTATCTCAATCCGTGTGATCGATGCCTATTCAGTGAAACCACTGGATACGGAGACGTTACTGCTGGCGGCTCAAGAGACGAATGCGAAGGTTATTACGGTTGAGGATCATTGGCCTGAAGGCGGTCTTGGCGATGCGGTTCTTGAAGCATTCTCACAGCAGGATGGTGATATCCCGCAGGTTGTGAAACTGGCGGTGCAGTCGATGCCTGGTTCGGGTACTCCTGCGCAATTGCTTGAAGAGGCCGGTATCAGTGCTCATGATATTGAGCAGGCTGTCAAGACGTTGGTCAAATAGCCAATAGGTACTTGCAAGATAGTTTGCTTGTGTCGCATTTAGGGGAAGTGAAGCGATTTCACTTCCCGTTTTTTGTGTGCCGCAGTAGTATGTACAGGCATTATTTTCATGGTCAGTACTTGAGAATCTCCAGGTCTGCCCGTCATAATCAATAAGGACATATTCAGATTCGGATATTTGCATTGTCTTTTGTCGCTTTTGTGATACTGAAAAGCTTGATTCAGCGGATAATGACAGCCGAGCAGGTTTGCTGAAGGAAAACGAAGAGAAAGGTATCTTAATATTATGCGTTATCATTTACGAGAACGAGCCTGGAGTCTTACAAATGATTTTATTATTCGGAATGATAGAGGGGATGCCGTATTTGAGGTTAAAGGAAAGTTCTTTCACATTGGTGATAACCTGCGCCTGATCGATCGTCGTAGTGGAGAAGAACTGGTGCATATCAAGCAGCGTGTAATTTCTTTGCTGCCTTGCTATGATATTGAGCATAATGGTCAGCATGTTGCCAGAGTACATGAGCAGATCCATCTGTTCGGGGAGCGCTTTAAAGTCAAGGGCGATGATGGTATGACGTTCCATGTTGACGGCAATTTATGGAATTGGGATTTTTCGATCAACGATGATTATGGGAATTTATTGGGGCAGGTAAATCGACAGCTTTCGATCTTTCGCGATAGTTATGCGGTTGATGTCGCTCAGAATGTCGACCCTACATTTATTCTCTCGTTAGCAATCGTGTTAGAAATGATTCGTGAGCATCATCGCAAAGAGGCTCATGGTTGATCAATTGCAGGCGGAGCGTAAGAAGCCGAAATACTGTATCCACATATGAAGTTGATGAATGGCGTCCAGACTCGGACGTCATTTTTTGTGGCGGGATTGTTGAAAGAAATGTGGCTGTGCTAAACTGCATGCAAAGAATCTGCCATTTTGCGCTAAAAATGTACTGAAAGGTCGTATGTGTTGAGCGAAATACAAGATTCCCTGGAGTGGAGTTCAGTCACAACTGCTGTGGCATCAATTGACGTTCGTACCTCCCTCCCAGGAATAGGACAATCGGGCATTATCGCGTTTACCGATGGTGCATGCATTAAGAATCCAGGTGGTCCGGCGGGCTGGTGTGCTTTATTATGGGCGAGCACTGATGTTCAGGATGGTATTGTACGTCAGGGTGCTCCCGCGCTTGAATGTTATGGACATATCCCAAAGTCAAAAACGACCACAAATAATCGAGCAGAAATTGCGGCGGTGCTGGCAGTCCTCTCCATCGCGCCACCAGGATTGCCTCTTGCCATTCATAGTGATAGTGAATATACAATCAAGGTTGCGCAGGGGACCTACCAGATGAAGGCAAATCCAGATCTCTGGGCCGTCTATCGTAAATTGCTCTCGTTTCGGAAGACGCCGCCAACGTTTGTCTGGGTGCGTGGGCATGCCGGGCATGAATACAACGAGCGAGCCGACGAACTGGCGGGTCTGGGTGCCTGGAATCATGATCAGCAGGCATTTAACAGGTGGAAAATATCACAGACGCCGGAAGCTCGTAGTGGCTTATCATCAGGTGAGATAGCAACGTTACGATCCTCGATTCAAAAACTTCAGGCATATTGTGATCTTATTGACAGCAAGAGTGGACGCATCAGTATACAGGAACGTAAATTTATTATCGATATGGCAAAGCGATTACAGAAAAACACCTTTGTGCCGACTGAGAAGCAACGAAACTGGATTAAAGTGCTGGTTGGCAAATATCATGTGTGATGGCATTTTGGTATGGTAGAATGTTCTTATTCGTCGTTGTCCATGTTAGTAAGTACTATTAGAAAGCAGTGGCTATGTTGTATACAGAATTAGCGGAGCGTTTTCGTGATTACTTGCAACTTCAGCACATTCCCGTCGGGTTGGCGTTTGTTGAGCAGGTACCTGAAAATGTTCAGCATACAGCAAAGCGTGTACCTTCGGCCTGTACCTTCTGGCGTCTCGCTGAGCAAGGGGTATTTTATGCCAATGCTGAAGATCATCAGGAGTGTCCAATAGGTATGATGACGATGGGATTTCAAATGCCGGAGTCAGCGCAGCAACGTGCCCAGAGCCTGGTGCAGACGATGGCTGATGTAAAGTACTTTTCGCCTGCGGAGGTGAGTGCTTTGCCGGTTGTTGAGAAACCCCATGAGAGCATCATTTATGGACGCCTGGATCAGATGCCCGTTGAAGCTGATGTCATCCTGTGTATTCTGGATACCCAGCAAGCGATGTTGGTTGCTGAGGCATCGGGTGGGGTCAACTGGTTACAGTCGGGACAGAGTGCTTTTGGTCGTCCAACCTGTGGAGTTATTTCGCGCACAATGAAAACAGAGGCTCCATCGATGAGTTTTGGTTGTGTGGGTGCTCGTACGTATGTCGAACTTGCTCCGGCTGAGGTTGTGTTCACCCTGCCAGCTGAGAAGTTTGCCGCTCTGGTTGAGCAATTGCAGACCATCACGACCGCCAACGCTGCTCTGGCTCCTTTTCATCAACAGCAGAAAGCCACATTTGGTGTTTAGGTTTGTTGCTGGAATGATAAAGTAGTTTCAATGCTGTTGTGCGTAAGAAAAGAAATATTCACACGATCATACAGACATATCGGTATGATCGTGTGAACTTGACAGTTATTTGTTGTGATGCCTCTAAAAAAGGCATGATAGCGCGTTTGCTAAAAAGGGTTCTCCTCTGTATTAAACTTCTTATTACCACATGCCTCAAAGGATGAAGAAATGACCACAACAAAATCACGCGCCCGACGTGAAGTAAGCCCGGCGCATGAGCAAGATGCTGCTGTGACCCGAAATCCTGGCATATCATTTGATATGGGGTGGGTGCAGAGTGTTCACGTTAACCTTAGCGCGGTTGAGCGACGGGCGACAACTCTGGTAACACGTCGTACTGTCAAAAAAGAATGGCAGGTTGCATGGCTACTCCGTGCGATTACTTGTATCGATCTGACAACTCTGGCTGGTGATGATACACCAGGGACAGTACAGCGATTGTGTGCCAAAGCACAACGCCCCGTCAGACAGGAGATCATCACCGAACTTGGCGCTCATGATATTACGACTGGCGCTGTCTGTGTCTACCATAATCTCGTTCCGGTAGCTGTGCAGGCGTTAACTGGTTCCGCGATTCCGGTTGCGGCTGTCTCGACCGGGTTTCCCGCTGGTCAGAACCCTTTTGAGCAGAAGCTAGAGGAGATTCGCGCATCAGTCGCCGCTGGTGCGACCGAGATTGATATTGTAATTTCGCGTGCCCATGTGCTCACGGGCAACTGGCAGGCGTTGTATGACGAGGTAAAAGCGTTTCGTGCAGCCTGTGGTGACGCTCATATGAAAACTATTTTAGCGACGCATGAACTGGCGACGCTACGCAATGTTGGCATGGCAAGTCTGGTCTGTATGATGGCGGGGGCAGATTTTATTAAGACTTCGACAGGGAAAGAGCCTGTCAATGCGACATTACCGGTGGGGCTAGTCATGGTGCGTGCTATTCGTGACTATTATGAGCAGACTGGTTGGAAGGTCGGTTTTAAGCCCGCTGGTGGTATTCGTTCCGCGAAATCTTCATTGGATTGGCTGATATTGATGAAGGAAGAGCTTGGGCACGATTGGTTGCAGAACTCTCTGTTCCGCATCGGGGCCAGTGGCCTGCTTTCCGATATTGAGCGACAGTTAGCGTATTATGTCACGGGGCACTATAGTGCAGCCTATGAAAATCCTATGGTATAGGAGAGGTGATGTGTGATGGACGTTATGGAGATATTTGAGAGTATGGCATATGGTCCAGCCCCGGAGGCATCTTCTCTTGCACTTGATTGGATGAGAGCACATCAGCCCTTGCAGCTCTTTATTAATAATCAGTGGGTTATACCAGTTGGCGGACAGTATCTGGAGAGCATCAATCCTGCGACCGGTAAGCTATTGATGCGTTTTGCGGCTGCTGGTAAAGCTGATGTAGACGCGGCTGTACAGGCGGCGCGAGCCGCATTCCCCCTATGGAGCAAAACACCTGGACATGTACGGGCACGATACCTTTATGCTATCGCTCGTCAATTGCAAAAACATGCTCGCTTGCTGGCTGTATTAGAGACATTGGATAATGGCAAATCTATCCGCGAGACGCGTGATATTGATATTCCACTGGTCGCTCGCCACTTTTATTATCATGCTGGTTGGGCGCAATTGATGGAGAGTGAACTGGCAGACTATCGTCCACTTGGTGTTGTGGGGCAGATTATCCCCTGGAACTTTCCGTTGTTGATGCTGGCATGGAAGATTGCACCGGCAATTGCGATGGGGAATACCGTGGTCATGAAGCCTGCTCGCAATACTTCGTTGACCGCGTTGAAGTTCGCCGAGATTTTACAGGAGATTGGCCTGCCAGCGGGTGTCGTCAATATTGTCACTGGTGAGGCTTCCGCTGCTGGTGATGCGATCGTCCAGCATCCTGATATCAATAAAATTGCTTTCACTGGTTCGACCAATGTGGGTCGGAGCATTCGTCAGGCGACGGCGGGGTCGGGCAAACGGCTCTCGCTGGAACTCGGTGGAAAATCTCCTTTTATCGTCTTTGATGATGCTGATCTGGATAGCGTTGTTGAGGGTATTGTTGACGCGATCTGGTTCAATCAGGGACAGGTTTGTTGCGCTGGTTCTCGGCTACTGGTGCAGGAGAATATCTCTGAGCGCTTGCTGCACAAGTTACGGGCACGTATGGAGCATTTACGTATCGGTGATCCGTTGGATAAAACAGTTGATATGGGCGCGATTGTTTCACCCGCACAATTGCGCGAGATCCAACGTCTGGTTGATCTGGGTGTTGCTGAGGGCGCGGAGATGTGGCAGCCTACCTGGACTTGTCCGACGAATGGCTCATTCTTTCCGCCAACGTTATTTACTAATGTGACACCGGCTGCCACGATTGCGCAGGTTGAAATTTTCGGCCCTGTACTGGTATCAATGACGTTCCGCACCCCGGCTGAAGCGGTTGAACTGGCAAATAATACGCTGTATGGTCTGGCTGCCAGTGTATGGAGTGAGAATATCAATCTGGCATTGGATATCGCACCAAAGCTGAAGGCGGGGAGTGTCTGGTTGAACTGCACCAATCTGTTTGATGCGGCCTGTGGATTTGGTGGCTATCGTGAAAGTGGCTATGGGCGTGAAGGAGGCAAGGAAGGTCTGTATGAGTATTTGCAGCCTGCCTGGTTTGTGGAACATACCACGCAGGTACATTCCCTGAGTATTCCTGTGCAGATGGGAGAGCAGCCTGCACAGGAATACCTCACTAATACTGGACTATTACAGGCTATGCCTGCCACTATAGCACAACCTGTGCCTGTGCCAGCCATTGACCGTACCCCAAAATTGTTTATTGGTGGGAAACAGGTACGAGCAGACTCCGGTTATAGCCGTACGCTCTTGAATCCATCCGGGCAAAGAATCGGTGAAGTTGGCGATGGTAGCAGAAAAGATATTCGTAACGCGGTCGAAGCCGCGCATAAAGCCAGCGGGTGGGGGAATGGAACCGCGCATAATCGCGCACAGATACTTTTCTACATAGCGGAGAACATGGCGACTCGTGATGCCGAATTTGCCCACCGTCTGGTTTTGCAGACTGGATGTACGGATGAAGAGGCTATGCGAGAAGTAGAGACAGCCATCTCGCGCCTGTTTAGTTATGCGGCCTGGACAGACAAATTTGAAGGAAGTGTGCATCGTCCGCCGATGCGAGGTGTCACGCTCGCAATGCGGGAGCCTGTTGGTGTCATCGGTGTCGTGAGTCCTGATGAACATCCATTGCTCGGTTTCATTTCGCTGGTAGCTCCTGCACTGGCAATGGGGAATACTGTTGTGAGTATTCCTGCACCGCAAGCGCCTTTGAGTGCTACCGATTGTTATCAGATCTTTGAAACATCGGATGTGCCCGCTGGTGTTGTGAATATTGTGACTGGTGAGCGCGATGTTTTAGCTCAGGTACTGGCTGAGCATCACGATGTCAACAGTGTGTGGTATTTTGGGTCACATGCCGGAGCAAAGAACATCGAGTTTGCATCAACGGGGAATATGAAGCGGACCTGGGTTAGTTATGGACGGCAACGCAACTGGTTCGATCGCCAGCAAGGAGAGGGTGAAGAATTTTTACGCGAAGCCACGCAGGTCAAAAATATCTGGGTGCCTTATGGTGAGTAGTCGCGTGCTTCTGTAACCAGACATTTGCTCATGCTCATAGCGGTGATGCTCCGCCTGATCAGGTTGAATTGCCACTATGAGTATGAGCTGTTCATTGCTGGTCGTCGAAATACATTTATTATCCCATGTGCATTTAGAAATGCCCTGTTTGTGCTTCCTGGTGGATTGTTTGTCATCCATCGGAGCAGGAAGGCCCGGCACCCTGTTGACGGACACTTCTCTTCATACCTATATGTATTCAGGACCGCACCTCTCATTGCTGGCAGCAATATGGATAGAGCGTATTGCTCGTTTAAATATGGAGTGCTTGTAATCTACGCATAATAAATAACCCCGATACGTTCCAGATCACCTAGAAGAAGCTGAACATCTTCCGGCAATTTTCCTATCAGACGAACCAGTTCTAAATAATTCCGTTTGCCGTCGATAAGAAGATAGAGTTGACGATGGAGCCGTGTTAGCTGTGCGTTGGAAATGCGTCGCAGACCTTCGTCTGCCGCCACTGTGCGTTGCGGATAGCGAGAAGTAATATTTGCCCCTGCCGCTGCTATCGTCGATGAAAGTGGAAAATTGACATCGGTTGTACGTTGCCAATCATCACCTGTCGAGGGATAAGCGTGTGGAGAGGCTGCTGGTGGGAGTGGCGAGGTAGTGATGGATGGTCTGATTGAAGAACTCGGTGAAGAAATTTTTGACATAGCATCAGTTATTTTCTCTTTTTTGGCGTTCACAAAGAGAAATCGACAGGTTGTCCAGGTTCGTAGCCAGGTTAAGGCTGCATTGCCCTGTAACTGCCCGCTAAATGCATGCATAACCTGTCCATCGACAAAGGTGATCTCGCCCGATTCTTGATATTGACCTTCTCCTCGCTCAACAGTAAGGTAGCCAGTTTTATGGCCCAGTTGAATAACCTGCAGCACACTTTCAAGTTGATCAGTTAAAATGCCTCTTCCTTGTGACATATCTTTTATATCCTACTACATTTATTGGTAACAATATACTGACATTGTAGATATATGTTCCGGGCTATACAAGCATAACACAAAACCTTTAAAATGTGGGGCTTTTTTTCGTGTTTTTTTTGAGAAAAGTTTTACTGTGGAATATGGCATTGTCTTTTGTGCTATACAAGTACAAAATGTTATGTTTGAAATAATAAGTATTCTGGTTGTAAAGAAAGTTTTATTGTGTATGAAATGATATTTCGTATCATATTGTAGCCTGGTTCCATTATGCTTTCTCAGAGTGGATATGTTTTTGCTGGACGTGCGATAATAGATGGAAACTACTCTAATGATTTGGACAGGTTCTAATGAGAAACACAAGCAAGGGTGTTTCTCATTCTCTATTCGGAAAGCATTATGCGTGGTTGATAGGAAGCAGGGAGTAATTGCAAAATGGAGTTTCGTAACCTCTCTCATTCTGACGGTGTGCAGTCTACGACGAGAGGACAGGAGCGTCATGTTCCTCATTTGGAGCAGATGACGATTGCTGCGTTAGCCAGTAGCTGTGCGGAAGAGACGAACAAGTTTTTACAGCAGAAAGCGTCGAATGATCTCTACTGTTTAGAGATGTTTCGCCGTGGTATCGTAATGCATGATGAAGGAGCATGGACCTATATTTATCAGCAATACGCGCCGTTAGTATTGACCTGGATTACGCAGCATCAGAGTGCTGCGTTTTTATTGGGGGATGATGGTGGTTCTGCCCTGGTCAATGCCGCGTTTGCGAAATTTTCTCAGGCGCTCACTCCTGTCAAGTTTGAGAACTTTGGCACCCTGGCAGCAATATTGAAATATTTGAAGATGTGCGTGCATAGTGTCGTAGCTGATGAGGCACGTTTGAAGCAGACTCATATGTATGAGGAGACATTGGAAATGATTGAACATGAACCAGCCAGTGATGATCCTGCCGATAACGTGATTTCAAAACTTTCAGCTCAATATGTCTGGCAAATTATTCTGGAAGAAGTGCCGAATACCGATGAACGGGTGCTTATGTACCTTGCCTATGTACAGGGATTAAAACCAGGGGAAATTTGCCAGCAACGACCTCACATTTTTTCATCTGTTGAGGATGTGTACCGCATCAAACGGAATGTACTGGAACGATTACGCCGTAATCAACGTTTGCAGGCCCTATTAGGTCGACGATAGCAGAAAAATTACTGCTTAAGAAGAAAAAGACCGAAAATAGATTGAGAGTGCGTTTATTCTGACAGAGATAGCCTCTCGATCCTTGGTGTACTACGTCAAAAATCTATAAATACAAAAACAGAGGAACCGCTGATGGAGTGTCGTGAACCGGGTACTATTCGAGACGAAGAATTACTTGCGTATCTTGCGGGTGAACAGGTACGTCCAGAGATTGAGGAGCATCTGCATCAGTGCCAGGTGTGCTCAGAACGCGTCGCAACATATCAACGTATTGAGAACCGTCTGGTGCATACGTTGTATCGATGGGATTGCCCGTCCAGTCAGGTTTTAGGTGAGTTTCAGCTTGGTTTGTTAGATGCTGAACTCGCTGCTGTTGTTTCCGGGCATCTTCAGGGATGCGTGTTGTGTAATGCTGAGTTTGTATTGCTCACAGAATTTCTGGCAGATGATCCAATGCTGGCTGAGCGTGTTGCTCCGGCAGCACAACAGGATATCTATCAACCTGTACGTGAGGTGCAACATGTGATGGAGCAAGCGCAGGATTTTATTACTGCCGGGCTGCGTCAGATTGTAGCGGTTTTATTACCCGTGCAAGCTGGTTTCGCCTACCAACGTACCGCTGAACAACATCTGCAATGGCCGCGCAATTATACTGCGGAGGATCTGACTGTTTCATTGCAGATAGAAAAAGATCCTCATGATCAGAGTTCTGTGCAGCTGATTGGTCTGGTAACCAGTGCTGCGCGAACCTTTGAGGAGCTACAGGGGATTGCTGTACAGTTAACGACGGCGACAGGCTTTGTCGATACGCAGCACATTGATGAGCTAGGAAATTTCATTTTTTCCTCGCTTGCGCCTGCTACCTATGCGCTGACGTTGCGTTTTCCTGATAAGGTGATTGTCATTGAGCAGCTTCCCGTCGCTCTACAGGAATAAGGTTGTGTTTGTTTAGCCGATGAGCCCAAAAGAAATTGCTACTACACTGGTAAATCTCTCTGAAGAGCAAGGTCTGGTGCTTTTGCAAACACAACTTCCTCTATTACCAGAGGGTGCGCTGGATCGCCTGGTGTATTATTTAAAACGCGAAGCGGATCGTGGGTGGAATACTAACGTTGCTCTCTCTTTACATTGCTCTACCTATCTTCTCTTCATTGGTGATTATACCAAACATACTTTCTATCATGCTATTGGCCTGATGGTGCGTGGTGATGCTTTGCGGCGTATGGATCAGGATTATGAAGCTCTCCCTTATTTTGATGCGGCTGGTGAAGAATTTCTGGCGCTCCATGATGAATTAAGCTGGGCAAGAACGCGGATTGGTCGTGTTAGTTCTTGCTTGAAACTCAATCGGACAACAGAAGCGTTACATGATGCTGAGATGGCACATGATATCTTTCTGCGTCATGGCAAGCTGTTACGGGCTGGTCAGATCGATGTGAATGCGGCGATTATTCATTATGAATTGGGCCAATATGATCAGGCGTTGCGCCTGTTTGATCGGGCAATTGAGACATATTTGATGCATAGTGATCATGTTGAACTGCATATTGCGCGTGCGCGTGGGAATAAGGCGTTGACGCTGGCGGCGCTGGGCAAGTTTCGTGAAGCGATTGCGTTACATGAGCAGGTGCGAGCGACGTTCCTTGGGTTCGGTGAGAAGGAAGAGATTTCTGTGGCACGAGTTGAGCTGAATATCGCTGATATTTATGCAGCGCAAGGACATTATAGTCAGGCTCTCTCACTGTATCATACGAGCCGATCGATATTTCATAGCCATCAGATGGGTGCGGCGGCGGCAGAAGTGGCGCAGCAAATGTGTGATTGTCTGGTATGTCTCAATCGCTTACAAGAAGCGTATGATCTGGTCGCGGGTACCATTGATTATTTTCGCTCTGTTCCTGGTCAACAGCATAATCTGGCCCGTTCTTTGATCCAGCAGGCGACTGCGGCGATGCTGTTGCGTTCATTTCAGGAAGCCGAGGAGATGCTTAAAGAGGCAAGTGCTCTCTTAGAAGCGGGTGGCTTTGTGCGTCTGGCGGCTCTGTGTCGTCTCCGGCGTGCTGAACTCTATTTTGCCAATGCACAGAGTGCGGAGAGTATGCGTGAGGCGGAGTATGTTGCTGATATCTTTGCCGAGCAGGAGGATCTTCCACATCTGGCGCAGACCATGTTGTTACTGGGTCGCATCGCGGATGGTCAGGGGGATGTTACTACCGCGTATGAACTCTGTAATCAAGCATTGGATGTCGCACGTGGACAGGAACTTTTAGATCTCCAGTATCGTTGTTATGATTCGCTGGGTCAACTGGCTGAGCGTCAGGGGGATATTGAGACTGCCGAGTCGTATTATGATCAGGCAGTGCAGGGGATTGATGAAGTACAAAGTCGGCTGGTAGTCAACGAGCGTACGAGTTTTCTGGAAGATAAAGCCGCTATTTATCAGCGCGCAATTGTACTGGCCTACAAACGTGGCAGGTTGGAACAGGCATTATTATATGTCGAGAAGGCGAAATCGCGCATCCTGAGTGATTATCTACGTACGAATGTAGATGTGCGTATTCTGCCCAAAGATATGAGCGGGGGACCACTATTCGAAGAGTTGAATATGTTGCGCGAGGAACATGCCTGGTTTAGCGCGATTGTGTATCATACGGATGAGCGTGAGATCGGGACGGATACCGGCGCTTTGCGACTCCCTACGCTGGATGTTGCGCTGGCCCGGCAGGAGATGCAGAAGCGCGAGCATCGTATTGAGCAACTGATTGAGCAGATTCATCTGCGGCATGCGGGCGAATTGGAACTGGCTGTCCGCTCGCGGCGCGGTTTCTCCGGGCGTGATGGTTATGCCCCGTGGTTGCAATTGCCAGCAGATACACTGTTGCTCGAATATTATTTTGCTGGTCAGGATATGTATATTTTCCAGGTGACGCACGCAGGTATTGTGGGGCATCTGGTTTCAGATGGGCGCAGTCAGATTGAGCGTCTGATGTCGCTCTGGCGTACCAATCTGGATGTCGCAGGTCAACTGGCTGGTGATGTACGACAAAACCAGTTATTTGTCGGTTTGCAGAAGAATAGTCTCGGTTTATTGCAGCGTTTGTATCAACTCTTGCTTCAACCAGTAGCTGAGGCATTGACACACGCTGCGCATCTGATTGTGGTGCCCTATGGAGTATTACACTATTTGCCATTCCATAGTCTTTTTGATGGCACATCGTTTGTGATTGAAAAAACGTATGTTTCTTATCTGCCAACCGGAGATGTGTTGGATATCTGCAAGCAGCGTGGTGAGCGTATCCGCCAGCGTGAATTGTCACTGGAGCAATCCCTGGTGTTGGGACTCTCAGAAGGTGGGCGACTTACCTATGCGCAACAAGAGGCGGAGAGCGTGGCGCAGCAACTGGGGGCGATTTGTGCTTTGAATGAGCATGCGACAACGGAGCTACTTGAGAAAATGGGGGCCAATAGCCCGATTATTCATATCGCGGCACATGGGCTATTCCGTCTGGATGCGCCAGATTTTTCTTATATCCAGCTTTTTGATCGACAATTCAGCACCATTGAGGCTTTTAATCTCAGACTTTCGCGCTGTTCACTGGTTGTATTGAGTGCCTGTGAAACGGGCCGTGCGGCTATTGGTGGTGTTGATGAGGTGATGGGATTAGGTCGTGGCTTTCTCTACGCGGGAGCGGCGTCACTGTTGCCAACGCTCTGGAAGGTCGATGATGCAAGTAGTGCTGAACTGATGCAGATGTTTTATCAGGCACTATTGAGTGGGGTTAATAAGGCGGCTGCGCTGGCGTATGCACAACGTACGTTTCTGGCACGTGTGCGGACATCTGAGCGTGCGGATCGTGTACATCCGTATTTCTGGGCTGCCTTTCAATTAATTGGTGATGCAGGAGCGTTGTGATGAATTTTGCTATTGTACCGGGTACATTTGCGGTTGCCCGTCTCTCACCAGAACAGGAGATTCCCACATGGGCTGTTATTGGGGAGCGAAAACATTTGCTTTCTATAACCTATACCAGGGAGGAGCTTTCGATTGTTTGTGCGGAGGAGCAGGTTCCGGCAGAGGTGAAATGCGAGCGAGATTGGCGCGTGTTGCAGATTGTTGGTCCACTGGATTTCGCTCTGGTTGGTATTCTTGCGCGAGTGGCTACAACGCTTGCTCAGGGGGGGATCTCAATCTTTGCGCTTTCGACGTATGACACGGATTATATTCTGGTGAAAGAACGTGTGCTGGCAAAGGCTGTGGCATTGCTCGAACAGGACGGGCATGCTTTTACAATGTCTGACTAGTGGAGTCACTATTGCGGGAGTTTCATGACTCCCGCATGATTAGACGATAGGTATCCGTCGTGAGAGCAAGAATGAACTGAAGTCTACGATACTATCCACTTCGCCATCGTCGAGCATATTCACAATGCGTTTGACGACCGTACGTCGTGGGTGGTCGCTGGTTGGCATGGTAAAACCAATCACACTGGTAAGTTGTGGTTCCTGTTCTTTGCGTAGCTCTTCCGCCATTAACTCAAGAAATTCGGCAAGGTCCAGTTCCAGAGCACGGGCCAGACTTTCAAGCACTTTGCCAGAAGGATATTTTTGCCCTCGTTCGATCTCCCCGACATAAATCTCCGAAAGGCCAGCCTGTTCGCCTAATTCTTTGATGGTGAGATTGTGTAGTTGTCGCTCCTGCCGGACAACTTTTCCGATGGTCTCCTGCAAGTCTGCCATATGCTCTTCACCCTTCTTCTTGTAGACCTATGCTCTGAGCATGTGTCTGGATGCTGGCTATGCTAATAGCATAGATTTTCTCTATCAGTATAGGCTATGAGCCTGATATATTCAAGATGTAACGAATAGCAACATGTAGAATTGATATCAGATGAGAAGAGAGGAGAAATCTCTATGCACGCAATGTATACAGGTTTTGGGCATATGTCCACAAATCCAGATAATCGAGCTTCTTTACCCATCCCGATGGTGTATGAACAATTTCCTGCACAGGCGCTCCGTTGGGAATATCATGTTTTGACCATTGATCCACGGGAAGAAACGTTGCCGCTGGCTGAACGCTTGAATGAGCTTGGGCGCGAGGGCTGGATTCTGGTGGGCGTGCTCGATGAGAGTACCACTGGCAAAGGTGGCAAGATACAGTATTACTTTACCCGACAACTGCAAAACTAGACATGCAGACATACGGAAGACTGAAGGAGGAACAAAATGTCCAGTTTATTAGTACCGACTGTGTTAGAGCAGACAGGGCGAGGCGAACGCGCCTATGATATCTATTCGCGTCTCTTACAGGAACGGATCATTATGGTGACCGGAACGGTGGAAGAGGCGATGGCGAATTTGATTGTAGCCCAACTGCTCTACCTGGCTTCACAGAGTGCCGAGCGTGAAATCAATCTCTATATCAGTTCGCATGGTGGTTCTATCGCGGCGGGATTGGCGATCTATGATACGATGCGCCATCTGCCCTGTCCGATAGCGACGACCTGCGTTGGTTATGCGGCGAGCTTTGGCACAATTCTGTTGCTTGCTGGTGATAAAGGTCACCGTCGCTCTTTGCCCAATGCGCGTATTCATTTGCATCAGCCTCTGATCCAGGGGGGCATTGGTGGTCAGGCGACGGATATTGATATCCATGCACGTGAGATTTTGTATACTCGCGATGTGATCAACACTATTATTCAGCGCCATACCGGGCAGGATATTGAGCGGATCAGACATGATACCGAACGAGACTTTTTCCTGAGTGCGCCAGAAGCGGTCGAATACGGCATTATTGACGAGGTATTGCCACTCGCAGAAAAGGAATAGTGCGAACTCAGTAACCGGTTGCCCATTTGGGCAACCGGTACTGGTGTGCTGTGAGTTTTTCAATGCGCACGCTATCTAGCTCAAACCATTGCGGTTGCGTGGTAATGGTTCCCATGCGGAAGATGCCACGAGGCGTAACAACCGCATATTGATTATCCAGCCATGCGACGAAACCAAGTGGGCGTGTGGGTGGATTTTTTCCCTGAAGTACGAGCGTATCGTCGACAAAGAAGCGTGCTTCGTGGGTATGCCATTCCAGTACATAGGTATGCCAATCTGTCATACGGGTGGTTATTACCGCTTCCTGTGCTCCGCTGAGTCGTTGGAGCCAGCGAGCGGCGGGACGTGTATCGTGCGTGAGCCATCCCCAGCCAGTTGCCAGCGCAGTCGGCAAGGTCGCGACGAGAACTTCCGGGCGCATCGCATGAATTATTTGTGCCTTCCATCCCCAGCCGGGTATGCCTGGTACCAGTGCCATGTTTGATGGCGGAGAGGCATAGAAAAACCAGAGCGCTTCTGGAAGCATCAGGATATCGCCACGTACAGAAAAAGGATAATTCCAGAAGCCAAAACCTGCGGTTCCCTGTAAACCTGTGCTGGCGTTTGTATGCGGCGTTGCGGCAGGTAAAGATGAGCGTGCGCGTACCGTCATGCGTAGTGGTGGTTGCCAGGGAAATTGTGAACGTGGGAGCGTGCCATAGTCATCAATCTGGGCATCACAATAAAGACGGTGTTGCGTGATTGCTGGTAGGGTCATGCGGAGCGCTGAATCTGCCAGTGAAAGCGAGCCAGCGCCCAGGCATGTTGTTACCCACCTTTTATCCAGTGTCGTTTGCGTAAAGTCATCAAAAACGATATCTGACATAGTATGCGTATTTTTTTCGTGTCCAGGGTTTTGCCAGAGGTGCACTATTCGACTGAGGAAAGCACATCTGGTTTTCGTTTCTCTCTTTTTGTTCTAAAGAGAGTATACAGTGTGCCAGATATCCAGATCAACTCCAATTGTCACATGGACCTCTATTGAACAGGAAGTTTTAATAACTCTTCTTCCAGACGTTGCCACACAATCAGATCGGCCTTGAAATTATTAATTGGTTCGCGATTTCGGGCTGCATTTAGCATTACTTCAGCAACAAGCTGGCGAAATCTGGCAAAATAGATCTTCTGTTCATTATGAGAAGGCATCACATTCAGCGCAATCTGGTCTGAGCGGTAAAAATCTTCCGGTTCAAACGCAAGCGCGACAAGCTCTGCATAGAGCTTAATTAGATCAGTACGTGCGGATGAAAGAAAGTAGTTGGGTTCCGCACTTGATACAAGGAGTACTCCTGACACTTTCCCGGCATAGAGAATAGGATAGATAGCTGAACTTTTTTCGAATTCGGCATGTAACGCGGGGGTTAAGTAGTGATCTTCATCCAGATCATTAATGATTTCCGGTTGGCAGCGTGTTACCGCCGCGCCAGACAGTGACTCTGCTCCCAGAAACATTGCGTTCTGTTCCAGGTTGCCTGTCCAGGGTGGTGTCCCGACACCAACGCTTTCACGTAGACTGCGTACTTTGTTATAAGGGCCAGATGGCGGCATGCAACGCACAATCCAGATAGCCATGCCACGATGATCAGGATCAAGTTGCCCAATAGCCTGCTGTAATATGAGATGGCAGGTGGACCAGAAGCGTAAGTTTTCGCTGGTAGAAGCGCGTCCAACGAGGACTCGTGCATAGAAATCGGACGGGATTGTATTGTCGATATCTTCATCCATTGCTGGATGGAGATGTCTGGTAAAACCCTTTTCGTCTTGTAATAGTTTTTTTAATTGATCTCGATAAAGTGGTAATGCATTCATGAGTAGGCGTAAATTCTGTGGGCGTGGCTCCGATTCACCGTTCACCCAGCGCATTAAGGTTACCGACGTCACTTTCAGTTCGTCGATGAGCCTCTGTTTTTCTTTGTTATTGGTAATGATTTGCGCTAGCAATTCACGCCATGTTCCTGCTTCTTGCATATATTCCATTCCAATCGCCGAAAATCGCGCTAAAAACGCACTATGCACTTTAGCATAACAGTTTTTAATCTGAACGTCAACGGGAAATAGGCGGATATTTCCCGTTGATTTGCAATGTTTATTCGCCAGGGGATTCAGGCTGTTCGTTGTATTTGCGTTCGGCTTTCTGACCCAATGCGGTCAGGGTTGATCTGGTGATCTTTGTCTCACTTTCTTGCCCACTATATGCTTGTGTGCCTTCGCTTGTTGGTAAAAAACGATTAATGAAACTGAACATGGCTGTGGTTATTTCTGGGAAGGCTCCATGCAAGCGCGTGAGAATCTGAGCCTGTATGCTGATAATCAGTTCGGCCTGTCCGCGTCTGGTGGCCTGGACAATTTGTCTGGCTGCGCGCTGAACGCTGATTGATGTGGCTGGCAATGTATCCAGTAATTTGAAGAGCGTATATTCTTCCTGATGATGCTCTCCTTTGATAATTGTATTGATAGCAGAACCTGTCCGCATTAGTCCAGGGGCAACAGTCGTTACACGTATACCCTCTTTGCGCAATTCCGTTTGTAGTCCTTCCGAAAAGCCAACCGCTGCGAATTTCGCGCTTGAGTAGGGTAAGAGATGGGGCACACTGACCTTACCACCGACCGAGGTGATATTGACGATGTTTCCATGATGGCGCTCTACCATTTGTGGGAGTGTTGCCATTGTCATGTTATACATACCCCAGAACATGATATTCATCGATTCTTCAAAATCTTGTCGTGTAAATGTTGACCAGGAACCATTACTGATAATGCCAGCATTGTTGATCAGGATATCAATCTGTCCCCATTGAGCTGTTGCTTGTTCAACTGCCTGTTGGACCTGTTCCGGATCAGCAATGTCGCATGGAATAGTGAGGACCTGTGCTCCTTGCTCCGTGAGTTGCATACGTGCAATTCTGAGTTCTTCTTCATCGCGTGCGCACAGCACTAAACGTGCCCCCTCCAGTGCGAATTCGTAGGCAGTTGCCAGACCTAATCCTCGTGATCCACCGGTGATCAAGACCACCTTATCTGTTAATGGGAGCATGTTCTCACGTTTTATGATTTCACGACCTACACCAAGGAGTGCAAGCGTTCCCAGGAGTTTCCAGTGTTTTTGTAAAAGTTTCATATTTCTCTTCTCTCTTCTGTTTCCTGTCGTAGCGTTATGAGAAATGTTCTCTCGTTAGATACACGAATGGTAACTGCATACGGGCTACGAATGGGGTTGTGGCTGTGCATGGTCTATGGAAATGAAGCGACAGGGGGGAAGAAAAATAGCGGGAACTCTTTCAATCATTGTCGCTAAGAGTTCCCGTTGTTCTGGTGTCTGTATGTATAGCCGACATATGTTGTCTGGCTTGAGGGCTGTGGTTTTATTTGCCCTTTGTGGCAACCATCTGTAACCACGTGCGAGGTACCGCATTCATTTGCAGTTCTTCTCCTGCCTGATAGACAGCGGTGCCTAATGCCTTGGCGGCGTAGGAAAGTGGCACACCTGGTAAGGCACCTTCGATGAAGAGCCAGTAGTTGCCAATATCGCGCCAGCCATCGAGTGTGATGTTCACATTGTCGTGGTGGAGTTCGACATCACCAAAACCGCTCTGTTTGAGGTCGGCGACATATTCATCTTTGGTGAGCCATTGCATTGCCTGCGCTTTGGCATCGCGAGAAGGGCGGACATCAGGATGTTCCTGACGCAACCAGCCAATAGCGCGACGGGTCCAGAGGCGGTAGAAGCGCTCGGTTCCTGGTACGTAGGTGCCGTCATAAAACGCGCTATTACAGCCGAATATGCCCTGTGGCGCAAGGATTTTCGCTACCTGTTGAAACGCGACCAGTTTATCCGGTACCAGGTGGATTGCATTGCAGAAGAAGGCAACGTCAACATCATGGACGAGTTGAGGTAAATCTTCGGATTCGCCCTGGATAAAATCGGCCTGGACTTCGAAGCCTAGTTCTTTCATGGCTATATCAGCGAGACGTATAGCTTCCGCAGATGGATCAACACCAACGATACGGGTATGTTTTATGCGTCCCTGGCGGAAAATTTCCTCCGCGATCAAACGTGTTACCGCGCCAGTACCACAGGCCATATCAACAATGGTCAGTGGGGCATCCTGGGGACGTGTTCGCAGATGTGCCAGCGTTTGTTTTACAAGGTTGCGATTGACATCTGTATAGAAGTCGTGCGATGCAAATGGTTCAAATGTGTAGAGATTAGTTTCTTCTGTTTCGATAAGACTCATGGTCAGCCCTCCTTAAGCGTAACTCTGTACACAGAGTTAGATCCGAATTTGCTCTCTGTTGTTTCACTAAATATGCATTGACATTCCGCCGTCTACACTCAGAATTTGACCAGTGATGTAGGCAGCATCGGGTGAACACAAGAAAGCAATCGTTGCGGCTACTTCATCAGTAGTACCGAAGCGTCCCAGAGGAGTCGAATCGAGCATAAATTTGCGTTGTGCGTCGTTGACGATTGAGGTGAGTTCTGTTGGTACAAAACCGGGGGCAACAGCATTTGCTGTCACATTCCGACTCGCCATTTCACGTGCGGTACTCAATGTCAGGGCAATAATAGCTGCTTTTGAAGCTGCGTAATTTGCCTGACCTGCATTACCGAGCAGTCCTGCGACCGAGGTCACATTTACAATTCTGCCCCAGCGAGCTTTCATCATGCTGCGGAGAGCCGCTTTGGTGCATAGAAACGCGGCGCGGAGGTTGGTATTCAAGACATGTTCAAAATCGGCCACTGACATTTGAAGGATGAGTTTATCACGTGTGGTTCCTGCATTATTGACAAGAATGGTGATCGGGCCGATGGCCTGTGTGGCCTCAGAAAATAATCGCTGGACTTCTTCTTCCTGGCTTACATCAGCGCGAATAGATACACAGCGTCTGCCAAGAGTCTCAATACTTGCTCTGGCCTCATTTGCAGCATCTTCGTTATTGCGATAATTAATAATGATGTCCGCGCCTGCTTGCGCGAGACGGAGCGCAGTGGCACGGCCAATCCCCTGGCTACTACCAGTTATGAGCGCAATTTTGCCAGCAAGTGGCAGGCTCTGTTCAATTGCCATACAATACCTCTAATTACCCATACACATTCAGAAACGACTCGCTTATTGCCTCTCATTCTTCCGTCACTGGTTGACCCAGCATTGCCTGTATGGTCAAACGAAATGGTAATATCTTTTGCTGCCACAGGTATCTGAATGTCGGGAAATATATAATAAATTTGAGCTTATAATGCTCTGACGGTTGTAGTATAACAGATAGTCGATTCTTTTTCGATAGGGATAGGAACGTTGCTGGCTGTGATGTTTTTTCTTTTTGCTGCTTTTATTTTGTCAGCCGTGAATGTTATTATGCATTTGATTGTTTGATAAAAGGGATTGCTTTTGTCCGGATAGAGCATTCTTCTACTGTTGTGGTGGGAGAATAACCCGTGTAATATTGAAAATGAGGAGCATGATTATGGGTCTGTATCGACATCCATCGCCAACGTCTTTTTTGTTGGATGAGGAACAAAAGAAATTGTATCTTTCCTGGGATGATGAGCATGAGACTGTGTATGATTGGGAGCGTTTACGCTGGGCCTGCCCCTGTGCCTGGTGTGCTGGCGAGGGCGGGCAGCCCGGTGCCCTTGCCACTAAAGAGAGCTTTGATCCTGAGGAGAAGACACTGGTTAATATTGAACCTGTGGGGCGTTATGGCCTGACTCCCGTCTGGGCAGATGGTCATAAGACAGGGATTTATACCTATGAGAAGTTGCGTGAGATGTGTGAGTGTGATGAGTGTAGGACGAAAAGGGGAAACCGCAACTAGCGTTGTTAAGAACTTCTGGTGTTTATCGTTGTAGCTAATGGATATGGTCTGAGTGCGCATTGCTTTTCTGCTCATTGATTATATCCAGCAAGTAATCGGGATTTGAGAGGGACGAGAGCATATGTCTGGCGTCTCTCTCATCCAGTCGTACTATGTGTTGTAAACGTTCCTAAGAAATAACGTCAAATGTTGACAAGCAATGTCATTTGTAGTATACTTCAGCTATGAAGTTGAGTCAATATGCCAAACAACAAGGCATTAGCTACCGGACGGCTTTTCGCTGGTGGCAAGCTGGTCAAATCAAGGGCTATCAAGCACCTTCCGGCACAATTATCGTGATGGCTGAAGAGCCTACAATGCAGACCGAAAAGGTTGCCATTTATGCTCGCGTTTCTACACGGGAAAGAAAAGACAACCTTGAACGGCAAATTGAACGCCTGAGTTCCTATTGTGCTGCAAAAGGCTATCAAATCAGCCTGAGTGTCAAAGAGATTGCTTCTGGGGTCAATGATCGTCGTCCCAAACTCTTGAGTCTGCTCAAGGATACCAGCATTACGCGTATTGTTATTGAGCACAAGGATCGGCTTACTTGTTTCGGTTTTCGTTATCTGGAAACGCTCTTAGAAGCGCAAGGACGAACGATTGAAGTCGTTAATCTTGCAGAGAACGATCATGAGGACTTGATGGCTGACTTGACGGCTCTCTTGTACTCGTTCACGGCACGCATGTATGGGCCACGTCGGGCCAAACGCAAAACTGATCAGATCGTGAAAGAACTTCAGACCCAGGAAGATGAGACATGCGATTAGTTGAGCAGCACTGTATTGGTGCACACGACCCACGCTTCGCGATGATTGATGATGCGGCGTTCCGCTTCAAGAATCTCTATAATGCTGCCAACTATCTTGTCCGACAATCCTTCATCCATCATGGGATCTACCTCAACTATGCAACGATCTTCCACCAGATGAAGACCCATGAAGCCTATCAAGCCCTTCCACGCAAAGTCGGTAATGATGCCCTTCGTCTTCTCGACAAGAACTGGAAAAGCTTCTTTAAGGCCATGAAAGCCTACAATAAGGACTCTACCAAGTTCTTAGGGCATCCCAAGCTACCAAAATACAAGGAGAAGGACGGGCGCAATATCCTCATTTATGACAAGCAAGCTCTCAGTAAGACGGCGCTCAAACAAGGGATCATTGCGCCCTCTCAACTTGGCATCACGATCCCAACCAAACAAACCAACGTCGTCCAGGTGCGCATAGTGCCACGCGGGAATCATTATGTGGTCGAAGTGGTCTATGAGCAGAAAGAAGAACAAGCCCCTGTTGATCCCACGCTCGTTGCGGCTATTGATATGGGTTTAGATTGTCTTGCCACGCTAACTTCTAACAAGCCAGGGTTCACCCCGCGTCTTGTTAACGGGCGACCACTCACGTCAATCAACCAGCACTACAATAAGCAGCGAGCCAAACTGCAGAGCAAACTTGGCACCCGTGGGACCAGTCGGCGTCTTGACCGTTTCATGAATAAACGCACTCGCAAAATCAACCACTATCTGCATACCCAAAGCCGCCGCCTGATGGATCTTCTCGTAGAGGAGGGGATCGGGACCCCGGTGATTGGCAAGAATCCCAACTGGAAACAGGAAGTGGAGATGGGCAAAAGGAATAATCAGCAGTTTGTCCAGATTCCTCATGCCCGGTTCATCGACATGCTGGTCTACAAAGCCCAATTGGTGGGGATGCAGGTCGTGATCACGGAAGAAAGCCACACCAGCAAGTTCAGCTTTCTGGATCTTGAACCCATTCACCATCATGACCGCTATGTTGGTAAGCGGGTCAAACGTGGCTTGTTCCGTGCCTCTAATGGACAACGCATTCATGCTGATGTGAATGGCAGCTATAACATTCTGAGAAAAGCAATCCCTAAATCCTTCGGGCAGGGGATAGAGGGCGTGGCAGTCCGCCCTGTGAGTTTACCCACATACTGAGCAATATTTGTCATTGCTTAGGTGAACTGTATCTTCTTGTTATCTGGTGTCTGGATGTCATTTTGAGAGAGGAGAAAATACATGTCCATGCGTCGTACGTCCTCATTCGCTGAAAAACGTCGTCATGCCATTTTGCCAGGGTGGGTCTGGCGCTTGCTGCTCGCCCTTATCATCAGCGCTTTTATTGTGCTGGCCTTCTTTGGTACTACGGCCCATTAAGCGCGAAATACTATATTTGTACCCATGTATATATGTCTGGTAGTGCGTATCGCGCCAGTGTAGACCCACATTTTTGCTAGGAAAAGATAGATCTACACTGTCTGATTAATGAACTGTAAACTAGCTCATCGTTAACTGGCTACATTGTGGGCCAGAAACCCATGCAGGATGCTAGAATGTGAATTTCTGAGCGGCCTGACGAATACTCTTGAGGGCTGTTTCGATCTGTTTGTGCTCGATGCCATAATGTGTTACAGCGCGAATGCGACCTTCACCCATGCCACTGAGCAGGACACCATGTTCACGTACCTGCGCAATAAAACGTGCTGCGTCAGCCTCACTGCCGAGCTGACCCTGTGCATTTCGCACGTGAAAAACCAGAATATTTGTAACCATATGCTCTGCGTGAATATCAATCTGTGGAACCTCTGCTAATCCCTGGGCTAAGAGTTGCAGGTTTTCATGATCTTCAGCCAGACGATCTACCATCTGTTCGAGCGCAACGATCCCTGCTGCGGCAATAATACCCACCTGACGCATACCACCACCCAGGAATTTGCGAATGCGGTTGGCGCGTTGGATAAACTCTTTGTTACCGGCTAACAGAGAACCGACAGGGGCGCTCAAGCCTTTGGATAAGCAGAACATGACCGAGTCAACGTTACGGGTTACGGTGCTGACCGGCACACCAAGAGCGGTGGCTGCGTTGAAGAGACGTGCGCCATCCATATGTAATTTGAGATTATGAGTATGTGTGATGGTGGCTATCTCCGCGATCTGTGCTTCATTGAGGACAGTACCACCACAGAGGTTCTGAGTATTCTCAATACAGACGAGTGCGGTTGGGGCTTCGTGTACGTCACTCTCGTCACGAATGCTGGCCTGCAAACGTGTGAGATCGAGCATGCCATTTTCCAGATTTGGTACGACTGTTATGGGGGAGCCGCCCAGGAGTGCAGCACCACCCCCCTCAAAGAGGTAAATATGTGATTTGTCTCCTGCGATCACGGCCTGTCCGCGACCAGCATGAGCCAGAATAGCCGCTGCGTTTCCCATTGTGCCAGTTGGGACAAATAAAGCCGCTTCTTTGCCGACCATTTCAGCCGCAAGCTCTTGCAAGCGGTTTACTGTCGGGTCTTCTCCATAAACGTCATCACCAACTTCTGCTCGATACATGGCTTCGCGCATCTCCGGCGATGGATGGGTAAGTGTGTCACTGCGCAAATCTATTTGCATGGGATCAGTCCTTCTTTTTTAGTGCAGTATCCTGAAGGCGAAAATGCTGTCCAATTGAACGCAAACCGCTATGTCCCTTTTCTCCGTATACTGCATAGAGCATGAATGCCGGGAAGGGAGATCGATGTTGCACCTGTGTATAGAAATATATTTTAAGTATATACAGACTGCTGAAGCCATTCAAGGGATCTGTGATGAACCTGGCAGGCAGATTTCTTTTTACCTCAGCTTTTGTGCAGGTGTGTTTGTATAAGTGCCTATATTTATTGTGTATACATGTATAGAAGATTATATGGATAGAGATATGTGCAAAATGTTATCTCCATGATTGATGTACTACAGGCGCTGTGTTGGGACGTTGTGATAAGTAGTGTGTAGAAGCGTTAATTGCTTGCTTCGTTGATGTTTTTGTGAAGCTGCCTGCTAAGCATGTATATGTGGTCGGTAGTATGGAAGGAAATATCATTTTGGTTGAACAACAGCAAATTATGAATGTGTATCTTGAGCAGGAACGTAGCTTGCTGATAAAGCTTGCTCAGGCGGTAACATTACCCTGTGAGACGGTTGTCGTCAGGGATACAGTCACGCAGCAGACGATTGCAGTGCAACAGGTGGATTCAGCACGGTTGTATCATGCCGTGGTGGTTGGAAATTTTCAACATGTGCTCTCTGATCATGGGGACTGGAATACAGGCGACGAGATGACACGCTTGCATTGCATCCATGCTAATCTGTACCAGTGTACGGTAACATTGCCCGCAGGAACGTACCAGTATAAAGTTGCGTTTAATGATGGTTGGGATGGTGCATTGCCTGAGAGCAATATTTATTTGATTGTTCCACACGATCAGACGAAAGTGACATTTTCGTTTGTGCCAATCGATCCAAAGATCGCTCAACCAGAAGTATATGATTCGATCAATAGACCCAATGTGCCATTGCCTACAACTTCAGCAGGTATTCAGACCGATTTACTGACCGTTGTATTGCAGGATACGCCGGATATTACGCATCTTCTTCAGGTAGTGCTGGCTGATGCGCAACCCCATACTGTGATTCCACGGAATGTATTGGGTTCAGAAGCATATCAATATACCGGGGATGACCTTGGCAATTTTTATACGCATGCTGCGACACAGTTTCGTGTCTGGGCACCGACGGCCTCTGATGTGCAACTGTTGCTGTATGATACTGCGGAGCGGGATCTGACAAAGCAGGTTCCATGTGCTCGTGGTGAGCAGGGAACATGGACCACGACGGTGCATATGGATCTGCAAGGCTGGTACTATCTGTATCAGGTGACGATTCATGACTCTACGCAGCAGGCGGTTGATCCGTATGTACGTGCAATTGCTCCTAATTCGACACGAGGCATGATTGTCGATCTATCAAAAACAGATCCTGATGCATGGGCGGATGATCAGTATGTGACGCTGGCGCATCCGGTAGATGCGGTCATTTATGAGACACATGTGCGAGATTTCTCTGTCGATGAGCATTCAGGGATGGTCAACAAGGGAAAATTTCTGGCTTTTACCGAGCGTGGCACTACAGGCTCAGATGAGATTGTGACTGGTATTGATAGTGTCAGGCAACTGGATGTGACGCATATTCATTTACTGCCGATAGCAAGTTTTGCCAGTATCGATGAAACATGCAACGATCAATATAACTGGGGCTATGATCCGCGTAACTATAATGTGCCAGAGGGGGCTTATGCCAGCACTGCGTATGGGACAGCTCGTATCACTGAGTTGAAACAACTGGTACAGAGTCTGCATCAGGAGCAAATCGGGGTGATTATGGATGTGGTCTATAACCATACGTTTACGACCGCGAGTTCCGATTTTGATAAGCTGGTTCCTCAGTACTACTATCGCACCGATGATGAGGGGAATTACACCAATGGCTCTGGTGTCTCTAATGAACTGGCAACCGAACGACCAATGGTACAGAAGTTTGTATGCGACTCTTTATACTATCTGGCGCGAGAATATCACATTGATGGTTTCCGTTTCGATTTGATGGCATTAATGAGTGTTGAGACGATGAAGAAGATTTCTCAGGATCTTCATGCACTGAATCCCGGTGTATTGTTATATGGCGAACCCTGGACCGGGGGGCAATCCGCTCTTCCTCCTGCGCAGTTGTTGCTGAAGGGTCAGCAACGTGGTCTGGGAGTTGCTGTGTTTAATGATGACATACGTAATGGTCTGGTCGGTAGTGCTTTTGATCGTGGTTCGCGGGGTTTTGCCAGTGGAGCTGGTGATCAGGTTGCGATCATTAAAGAAAGTGTGAGTGGTAGTATCCACAGTTTTGCGAATGAGCCGGGTGAGACGGTGAATTATATCTCCAGCCATGATAATTTGACGCTCTGGGATAAGATCGCGGCGAGTAACGTGGAAGATAGTGAGGCTGATCGTATTCGCATGGATAAACTGGCACAGGCTGTTGTCCTGACGTCACAGGGTATTCCTTTCTTGCAAGAAGGCGAAGAATTTTTACGTACCAAAGATGGCAATGAGAATAGTTATAATGCTGGTGATGCTGTCAACAGACTTGATTGGTCAAGAAAGAAGGTGTATCAAGATGTGTTTGACTATTATACTGGCCTGATCCACCTGCGCAATCAGCATCCCGCGTTTCGCCTGCGTAGCACACAGGAGATTGAGTCGCAGCTATCATTTCTCTCTAGCCCTGCGAATACACTGGCTTTTTGTCTTGGCGAGTATGCCAATCAGGATACATGGCGCAAGATACTGGTGATGTATAATCCGCACACTGAAGATGTGACGTTCACATTGCCAGCGGGTTTCTGGTGTATCGCGAGTGCCGATGGAAAGTTTTTTGCTGACATCACGCAACAGGTAGCGGAGTCGCTCATCGTGCCGCGTATCTCCTGCTCAATTTTGTTTCAGCAGTAGGAAGAGTTCTTCCTGCTGCTTCTTTTTTATGGTACGCATATAAGATGAGAATAGCATTATGGTACAAAAGAAAAATGGGTGCTTGCATTCTACACGAGAGTATCAGAAAATACTTATCGGTTGTTGTCGGCAGATAGTGTTCCTGATAAGCTAATCTTCCTGAAAGTCAGTATCGAAAAGAGTGCGAGGTATAAAGATGGAACTCCAGATTGGGCAAAGGATTGGTCGTTATCGTTTAGATGAAGAGATATCCAGAGGTGCCTATTCAAATGTCTACAGAGCGTCATATGGTCTTTTCTCCGAACGTGTTGTCGCGCTAAAAATAATGCACACCCCATTTCTGGAGTCAGAAAATTCGTATGATGCTTTTCAACGTGAAGCCGATATTTTGAAACCAATGAAGCACCCATATATTCTGGCTGTGATCGATGTGAATGCATATGAAGGTAATCCCTATATTGTGAAGCAATTTGCCGGACATGGCTCATTGCTCTATCGACTTCAGCAGCAACAAGGTGGATTGCTTCCGCTGGATGTAGCATTACATATTTTATATCAAATTGGAGATGCGCTTCACTTCGCTCATCAGCATCATGTTGTTCATTGCGATATTAAGCCCGCGAATATCCTTTTTAATGAAAATGAAGATGCGTTGTTGTCTGATTTTGACATTGCACAGGTATTGACGGCAGCGGATATACCTGTTGAACCTATCGGCGGTTCACCTTCGTATATGGCTCCCGAACAATTTCAACGCATGGCACGTTATGAGAGTGATCAATATTCACTGGCCTGTATCGCTTATGAGATGATGACTGGAAGGCGACCATTTGAGGGCAGGACGTTTGAGGAACTGGCATATGCGCATCAGCATCGAAGGCCAGTTCCGATAGGAAAGTACAATCAGCAGGTTCCCCCCGCCGTTGAGAAAGCGGTTCTCAAGGCGATGCATAAGAAATATGCGGAACGCTTTAGTGATGTAGGGGCATTTATTGAGGCACTACGGGGTGGGAGTGATGTATTGCAGTTGACGCCGTGGCAGGTTGGTGGACAGCAAGGACATCGACTTGTACTGGATGATGGAGTTGTTGATAATACTGTTGATGAAAGTCTGTATTATGAAGAGACTGTGGTTTCTCTACCGGATGAAGAGACACAAGCGGGTTCAGGAAGGGTAATTGCCTCGATAAATCCTGGTCAACCCAGAACCCGGAAAACTGGTACAGGCACAGGAACCTCTGGACGCAGGAAAAGTCCGACAACAGCGCATCAAACAACGGCTTCCGCTGCGAAGACAGGTAGTAGGAAGAGAAAAACGTCTACGACCACTGATGAGAAAGCAAAGCCGAAAACTGCCTCTCGCGTCAGAAAGAGTGCCAGTGACGCGAAAGATGAAGTTGTGGTTATGAAAAAGAGTGCAACTGCCGGGCGTAAGCCCAGCGTCACAACAAAGTCTACGACTGAGAAGCGTACGTCCTCTGCCAGCCCGAAACCACGCTCACGCTCCAACTCTGCCGCTTCGCCTGCTACCAGAAGCGCTGCGAAAAAGCCAGCCGCATCGTTGCAAAGAAAAGCTATGTCATCATCAGCATACAATGTGCCTAAAACGAGAAAAAAGCGTTCCACCGGATCAGATGATTGAACGTCTGATTGAATGTTCAATGAAAAAGCGTGCCGCATCAGTTATGTACGGCACGCTTTTTCATTGAACAAAAATTGTGACGATTAGCCCGGGTCAACCATACGACCGGCGATGGCATAGATGAGAATGAAAATTCCTGCTACAACAATATCAGCCAGGATATCCATACCGAAGATGGGAAATGAACTCAGTCCGCCTGCCTGATAGAAATAGATGCCATACATGATACCCAGACCGAGAGCCGCAAGGATGCAGGAGCGAATCGCGGAACCGATACTTGGATAGATTTTTTTACGAAAGATCACGGCAAGGCCAGGAATGACGCCCGATGCCGCAGAAATGAGCCACGGAAACCATAAGGCATATGTTGTGTATGATGAACTGGAATTGCCCATGTTGCTTGAGCCGTGAATGAGAAATCCGGCGATACCGATGATAATTCCTACCACGGGGCCAAATGAGGCACCGAAGAAAATTGAAATAATAAGTAGACCATTCAAACTAAAATGTTGATAGATCGGATTAAAGTTCCCTAATAGCCAGATAATAAGCAAGCCTGCTATCGTTGCCACAACATGCCATTTCCAGGGGCCGATAATATCCAGGAAATCATCACTGCTCTCACGAGAGCTATTATTTGCCATTGATGGTCGTTCTGGCTCTGGTTGCTGTTGTCGTTGTGGTGCCTGTTGGTTCATCTCATGTTGTTGTTGAGCTTGAGATTGTTGGTTCATCTCATACTGTTGTGGTCGTTGAAACGCAGGCGGTATTTGTTGCTGCCCATTATTTGGGGCAGGGTTTTGCGCCGGATAACGTTGTTGTTGCTGTTGCGGATATCCGGGCATGGCTGCCGGGTTTGGTGGTGGCGGTGGCGGTGGTCCTTGATGCTGACCATAAGGATTGGGTTGCTGACTATAGGGATTGGGTTGTGATGCCTGTGGCGTTGGAAATGGTCCCCCATTCGCCGCCTGTGTAAATGAGGGTTGGCTACGGAAATTCTGGTTTGTCTGATTATTTTGTGCTGACCCACCTGGACGATTATTTCCCATGTTTCCTCCCTGACTATTCTGGTAGGAAGTTTGTAGTTGGGTTGGCATAAATGGTCCCTGTGATTGGGCTTCATTCCCTGTTTGGGCCATCGTTTCTGATGAATGCATCGTCGGCAATGGAGGAGCAGGTTGATTGGTCGAGGGATTCATTTGTGATGATGGATCAAATCTGGCGGTTAGTCCTTGTTTGCCATTTCCTGTGAGGGACTGTGGTGGTTGGAATTGCCCCGAAACGATCTGTGATGGCGTTTGCGCAAGCATGGTGCCATTGGCTTCCGCGTCCTGGGTCATGGCTACTGTGGCATAAGATGTGCGGAAGGTTTCCGTCGCTGCGGTTTTTGATTGGGCCGGAAGACTCGCCTGTTCTAATGCCTGCGCGAACTCCTGTATGCTGGCAAAGCGCTGTTTGGGATCTTTTTCCAGGGCTTTGACTACGACAAGTTCGATCTCCGGTGAAATTACGGCCAGTTTTTCCCGAATGGGTGGGGGGGCCGCAAACATATGTTGCGTACACATCTCCGTAAATGATCCATGAAATGGACGATCTCCGGTTAGCCATTCATAGACAACAATACCCAGAGAATATTGATCGCTCGCCGGGCGTGGTTTCCCCTGGATCTGTTCAGGTGACATGTAGGCGACTGTTCCAATGACATCCTGGGTGCCCTGATAACGAGAGCTTTGAGCAACGAGTGCGATACCAAAGTCACTCAGCAAAATTTCGTTACGACGACCAATCAGCATGTTTTCTGGTTTGATGTCGCGGTGGATCAGGCGTTCATCATGTGCATATTGTAGGGCGTCGGCAACTTGCTTTACATAGGTAACGACGCTGGGGAGTGGAACCGTTGTTCCTCGTGTGTGAAATTGCCGTAATGTTCCATTTGGGGCATAATCCATGACGAGAAACGGTGTCTCGTCTTCAATGCCGAAATCCATAACCCGTACAATATTGGGATGAGAGAGATGTGCGATAGTTTGAGCTTCTTTTAAGAAACTCTCTGTATCATCTGCGCCGGAAAGTCGAGTTTGCAAGATTTTTATCGCTGCTTGTGACTTCAGGTAACGATGCTCGCCAAGATAGACTTCGGCAAACCCTCCCTGTCCCAATAATTTGGTGATGGTGTAGTTTCCTAGTTGTTGTCCTACTCTATCCGCCATCCTGGCTCCTTATAAATTGTTAGGCATGTGCCTGTATGTTAACATTGTTAGGATAATTGTATGAAAACAGTGTAATTACGTCAAGCGTTCTCTCCTTCTAGTACCGTATCAGGCTGTTTTGAACTCCTATCTGTCGTTTTGCATTCTTACATGCGAATTTTTGTCGCGCATTTCTATTGACACACCTCTATCAGCATGCAATAATGTGCGAGCTATATCAGACCCGCTGACGAGAAAAGTTGGAAGCTGGTCGATAAGGTGGTGGTGGGGTTGCGAGGGGTTTTCTCGCCTCATTGTTTCCATCGCGCCGCCGCAGGCGGTACGAAAAACTGGTCCTTGACAATGCACCTTACATATGATATAGTTACTTCTCGTTGAGTAAAGAACGAAATGTTTTTGAAAAACGAAAAAGAGAAAAATGAACCTTGACAACAGAATAATGTATTCTTACTTCAATTTTGTCGAAGAGACAGAAGAGAAGCAGAGGAAGAGATCACCAAAATAGATAGAGAACAAGCTACACAGAGTACGAGGTGGATGCCTTGGCGCTGTTTGCCGATGAAGGACGCGGAGACCGGCGAAACGTTTGGGGGGAGCTGCATACAAGCGATGAACCCCAAGATTCCGAATGAGGCAACTCCTCCAGAGTGATGTCTGGAGATCCACCGCTGAACACATAGGCGGTGAGAAGGGAAGCGGGCGAACTGAAACATCTCAGTAGCTCGACGAAAAGAAATCAACCGAGATTCCCGTAGTAGTGGCGAGCGAACCGGGAAGAGCCCAAACCATCAGTGTTTCGACACTGGCGGGGTTGTAGGACTACCAGCAGCGAGCGTCTTGATACTTGAACGGGTTGGAAAGCCCGACCAGAGCGCGTGAGAGTCGCGTAGAGGACGTTGAGACGAGCGTGGGTAGGATCCTGAGTACCACGAGACACGTGCAATCTTGTGGGAAGCAGGGGGGACCCCCCTCCAAGGCTAAAAACAAACAGCGACCGATAGTGAACCAGTACCGTGAGGGAAAGGTGAAAAGCACCCCGAGAGGGGGATGAAAGAGATCCTGAAACCACGTACTCACCAGCAGTCAGAGGCCACTGTGGCAAGAGCCACCAAGGGCTGATGGCGTGCCTTTTGTAGAATGATCCGGCGAGTGCATCGCACGTAGCGGGTTAACCAGCGGTAAAGCTGGGGAGCCAGAGGGCAACCGAGTCTGAAGAAGGCGAAAGCGTTGCGGCGATGCGACCCGAAACCGTGTGAGCTATCCATGGCCAGAGTGAAGCGGATGTGACA
>Ga0310811_10001229_pt1 | contig 32832 bp, 25 predicted proteins | sample YCmetagenome_FD_207642 | JGI IMG/M metagenome (GOLD analysis project Ga0310811, IMG submission 207642) | Soil microbial communities from experimental microcosm in Duke University, North Carolina, United States - YC | ecosystem: Engineered > Artificial ecosystem > Soil microcosm > Unclassified ...
TCTCTCCGTTCTTCGGAGCCTCCGCATCCATCCTCGGGACCGCCGGCGACTTCGCGTTGCTTGGAGGCACCGCCATCACCAGCAGTGGCACGGTCGGAACGGTGATCCAGAATGGCAATGTCGGCCTGTCCCCGGCGGCCACGACTAATATCACCGGCTTCCCGCCGGCCGTGATTCAAAACGGCGCGATCGTCCCCACGGGTTCCACGACCGCGAACGCGCGCCTGGATCTCATCAAGGCACAGGCCGGCATCGCGGCCATGCCGAGTGATACGAATCTCAGCAATGTTGATCTGGGAGGACTGACCCTCACCCCAGGAGTTTACAAGTTCGCGGCTGCTGCCAACCAGACCGGGGCTCTCGTCCTGGACGCGCAGGGCAGGAATGGAGTCTTTTGGGTTTTTCAGATCGGTACGACGCTTACCACGACGCTTGGCTCGACGGTCACGGTCATCAATCCCGGCTCGAACGGCGGCTCGGATATCGGCATCTTTTGGAATTGCGGCTCGGCCATCAATGTCGCCGCAAACAACGAGATTGCGGGTATCTACCTCTCCGGTACCAGTGTTGTCTTCGGTGTGAACAGCACTCGCGGCGGGCGTGTCTTCGCCCTCGCCGGCATTACCCTCGACAATAACCAGTTCGACGCCCGGGGCGGTCCTGGCGGAGGCGACTATTCTGGAGGGTTGATGTTCGACTCGAGCGGAATGGTCGTACCCATCACGGCAGCGGCCAGTGTTTCCTTCAAATACTTCGGCAAGCCCAGGCGCTCGACCCACTCTGCCTCCAGGCCGGTCAAAGGTGATGCCACCAGCGCCACCGTCGTACAATGGCGCACACATGGCCGCAAATGGCACACCGTGAGCGTCCAGGCCAATGGCAACTGGGCCTTGAAGGTGCGTTCTCTCACCCTCGGAAAAAACAAGGTCAGGCTTCGGGCCATGAGTGCGGCCGGCTCGTTTTCCGACGTGAAGAAACTCGTGATCGTCCGTTTCTGATTCTCCGTCCCCATCTCCGCTCGTGGAGGGAGAGTTCTCTGCTCCACGACGGACTTTGCCTTTTCAACTCATGACTCTCGCTCCATCCAATCTCCTGAACTCGTCCTGCGAAAATGCCTCGCAGCTCTTTCCGATCGCCATGGCATTTCAGCCTATCGTGAATGCCGTTCAACGCACGATCTACGCCCATGAGGCTCTCGTGCGAGGCCCGCAGGGAGAGACCGCCACCGAGGTCTTTGGCGGCACCTCTCGTGAGGACCTCGATCAGCTGGATCAAAGCTGCCGGGTTGCCGCGATCCGCGAAGCCGCCGAACTGGGGTTGGACACCCGGCTCCACCTCAATTTTCTGCCGAACTCCCTTGAAGATCCCGAGAGCTACATCAGTGCCATTCTGGAAGCGGCGAAAGAAGCCGCCATGCCTCACTCTTCGATCACTTTCGAGATCGTGGAGGGCGAGAAAATCACCGATGTCGCGAAGGTCAAAGATGTCTTCGCCTACTATCGCAGGTTGGGATTTTTAACTGCCCTCGACGATTTCGGCGAAGGATCCTCCGGCCTCAATCTCCTCTCGGAGATTCGGCCCGACATTGTGAAGCTCGATCTGCGGCTTATCCACCATATCGATAGCGACTCCGTTCGAGAGACGATCGTGGGAGCCATGGCTGACATGTGCCGCGAGCTGGGAACCATTCTTATCGCGGAGGGAATTGAGACTGCCGAAGAATCGTGGCTGCTTCTCGATCACGGGATTACTCTTCAACAGGGCTTTCTCTTTGCCCGCCCTGCGTTTCGCCAGCTCGCCATACCGTCTTTTCCGCCCCGCCGGGAACAGGAGGCTGACCGGAAGATCCCCGAAAAGTCCTGATGGCAGACGGGTACGGCGTTCGGGTGGAGGTTTATGGGTGCTGAATTTGCCGTTGGTCCTGCTGCGAGTTCTTTGGCTCGCGGGAGATGATGCGGCATATTCGTTTCAGCGTCAGCCCGGCCAGCGCAGCCATGCACAGGATCAGCACCGAAGTTCGCAGGTTTGCGGCCGCGGCCATCGAAATCCCCACGCCGCCGAACAGTGCCACATAGGCGGCGACGCAGGCCGGGCATTTTGGCAGCAGCACCAGCACGGCACTGGGAAAAAGCCATGCCGCGATTTCGCCCCCGCGCCGCCAGAGCGGCGCGGGCTGTGTCCACGCTGTCCCTTGCGCCTTGATCGGGCAGCAAGGGTGAGCGCTTGTTTCCGCATTCATGCGCTACAGCAGCATGAGCCGCCCTTTTCCGCGGGCGTTCCGTATTCGTCGTGACGGCGAAACCAGATGCCGCTTTCGTTACGGCCGAACGGCGCGCGATCCAGCCATTGATACATATTCCAGAGCCCGTCCAGTCCGCGGGAATACGCCGAGTAGGTGTGATGGACAACGCCATCCTCGAGGACGAAGGAACTCATGCCCGGCGACTCCCGGGCATAGGTGGCCCAGTCCGTCCCCGAGCGCCCGGCGAACTCGGCCATCCAGTCCGCAACCTCGCCGGCCCCTCGCGGGACGGGGCTGAAGTTGTATTCCACCGTGCCCGCCTCCTCCTGTTCCTTGGTGTGCGAGGCATGGAAGTCGTAGTTGAAGTCGCTCTCCGACGACGATGCCCACGGGAACCTCCACCCCATCCGCTGCTTGTAGGCCTGCAACGTCGCGAGCGGAGCCCGCGACACTGCGCTGAATGCGACATCGTGGTTCGCGAGATGAATGGCGAAGCCGTCGAAACTGTCCGCGATCGACGAGCAGGACGGGCACCCGGCCGAGAATTCCGGCCCGTACATGAAGTGATAAATGAGGAGCTGCGATCGTCCATCGAAGAGATCGGCCAGCTTCACGGATCCCTTCTCGGTCTCGAAGCGGTAGTCCTTGTCGATGCGGACCCACGGCAGTTCCTGCCGCCAGAGGGCCAGCGCATCGCTGCGCCGCGTGTGCTCTTTTTCGGCTTCGAGGAGCTCCTTGCGGGCCTCGAGCCACTCCTCGCGCGAGACAATCTTGCGCCCACGCTGCTGCTTTTCCGGTTCGGATAGGGTTGTGCTCATGGTCTTCCTTTCGTTGTTGGGTGATTGATCTCGTGTGTTTTACGCCGCGAGGAACTTCGCCATGCGGTCGAGCCAGTTGGTCCAGCCGCCGATATGGCGGTCGCGGCTTTCGACCGATGCGAACTTCTCGTGGGTCAGCACCAGCTCCGTGCGATCGCGTTGCTCGCGGAACTCCACCGTGAGTTGGGTCTCCTTGCCCTCGAGCTCGCCGAATTCCTCGCCCGCGCCGTCCTTTTCCCAGTCCCACGTGTAAACGAGCCGCTCGGGTGCGTTCACTTCGATGTAGGTTCCGGCGGCGGTGAAGTACTCGCCCTCCGTGTCCCGGGTCTGGATCCGGAACTTGCCGCCCACGCGGAGATCCATCGTGACCGACTCGATCGTCATGTCCTCGCTCATGCTGAGCCACTCCTTCACCCGGCTGGGCTGGGTCCAGGCCTTCCACACCAGGTCGCGCGGCGCGTCGAATTCCCGGGTGATGACCAGCTTGTGGCTGGGGGTCTCGAGATACTCCTTGAGCGAAGAGCCGATGATCTGCGTCCAGCCTTTTTCGAAGTTCTCGCGGCCGAAGGCGGGAGATTTCGGAAAGGTCTCCAGTCCATCGTGGGTGAGTTTCAATCGCGTCTCCGCTCCTTCTTCGAAGAGCTCGATCGTCACGAGCGATTCTCCCTCGTGCCCATCGTAGCGCCACGTATAGGCAAGCTTCTCGAGAGGGATCGCCTCGGTCACCCGGCAACGGTGATCGTAGGTGTGCCCCTCGTGCTCGACGACGAACCGGAATTCGAAACCGGGCTCCGCTTTGAACTCCGGCAGATCGAAATACCAGACACGCATGGCATCCGCGTCGGTGATCGCATGCCAGACTTGCGCGATGGGGGCTTGGAACGTCCGCTCGACGACGAGCGGGGGGACTTGATTGGTTGGGGTGGTCATGGGTTTTTCTCCTTGGCTTGGACTTGCTTCAAATATTCGTCGAGGCGGTCGAAGTTCCCTTCCCAGAACCGCCGGTACTCTTCGATCCATTGCAGGGCGTCTTTCATCGGTTTGGCCTCCAGTTTCAGTTGATGCACGCGACCCGCGCGCTCGCGGCTGACCAGCCCCGCGTTTTCCAGCACGCGCAGGTGCTTCGAGACCGCCGGAAGGGACATCCGGTACGGCTTCGCGAGATCCGTCACGCAACGGTCGCCTTTTGCGAGATGCTCGATGATCCGCCGCCGCGTCGGGTCCGCCAGCGCCGCAAAAGTCCGATCCAGTGATCGCGGTAAACGCTTAACCATATGGTTAAATGTCTAGCCTGCTTTCAACCCGACGCAACCAAATTTTTCCACTCTGATCGTTCACTTCCGCGAAACGCGCCTCCCTCCAGATGGTAGGGCTGGCGCTCCGCCGCCGGCCGACTTGTTATGACGACGAGTTCACCAGATCTGGCCTTCGGCTCTTTCTCGGACAGGCCCTACAGAACAATCGCCGCAATCAGCAGAATGAAGCACGCGATCCACAAGCCCGTCTGCATCCGCGCAAAAAATACGGAACTGCCCGATGCCTCATCCCCGCGAGCCGCGCCCCATCGCTGTTTCCGCAGGTCGCTCATCGCCTGGATCTTCACGAACGAGCCTACCCACTGCTGGTAGAGCAGGAGCGGCAGATCGGTCGGCGAGAGCGAGTGACCCTCGAGCACAAGCGAGAAAAGATAGATGAGCCGGCTCAGCAGGATCCAGATCAGGAAATAGAGCGGAATCACCGGGGAGATCGCGATCGCGAGCAGGACGCACGTAGTCGGCATGACGAGACTCGTCCACATCGAGACCCTCTGATCAAGCAGGAGCAGCCATGCAAAAAGGCCGACCCGCCGTGGCCCGAGCGCCAGTGCGCGCCCGTTCGTGCGCAGCATGTTTCCAAACCACCGGCGCATCTTGCCGATGCTCTCCCTCATCGGCTGCGGTCCGGCGTTCTCCATGCAGTAGATCCACGCGTCGGGGACGTAGAGCATTTCCCAGCCCTGGCTCAGCAGGCAGAACCACGAGCTCTTGTCGTCGCCGGTCTTCAGGGCGATCCGGCCATAGAGCCAGTCATTCGTGAAGTCGGTCTCGATGCGGTTGATGAACTCGTCGGAGAGCGCGACGCTGCCGTGGAAGATCGAGAATCGGCCGGTGAGCGTGAGCAGCTTCCGCGAGAGGCTGGCCGAGCACATGTAACGGCTCCGCAGCGCGAAACGCAGGGCATACCATTGGCGGTACCATTTGGGGCCGGTCGTCAGCGCGACATTCTCGGTCGTGATGCCGCCCAGCTTCGGGTTCATCTTGAAGAACGGCAGCGACTTTTTCAGCAGCTCGGGCCCGAAGACCGTGTCCCCATCCATCAGGACCACCAGCGAGGAGCGCGCTCCGTTGGCCCGGGCCGCGGCGCGCAGTGCGAAGGCCATCCCGGACCGTTTGCCATTCTGCCGCAGCAAGCTGATCTGCATGCGCGGGCTGGTCGGGCAGGACTCCATCGTGGAGCGGATGATATCGTCCTCCTCCGAGCTGCCGGTCGGGATGTAGATGCCGACCTGGCATGGCAGGCTGGCTGCCTCGCGCGTGACCGAGAGCAGCATGCGGCGGGTGACCCACGGCTTCTCCTGATAGGTCGGGATGATGATGTGGAGGATGTCCGGACAGGCGCGCTCGATTGGCAGCCGGTTGGCGCGGGCTCGAAGTGCCGGGAAATGGACGAAGCGATACCAGTAGGCCCGCACGACATTGACCACGAGCCAGGTATAGCGCCACGCCGCAAGGATTCCGATTCCAGACATCGCCGCCACCCGGTGCCCGGAGCTGTTGTCGACCAGGAAGCAGCCGAGCCAGGCAATCCCGGCCAGGATGAGGTAGAGGGCGGTCGTGGCGGCTGTCTGCCAGCCTCCGCCGCCACGCGCGGCCCTCAGGGCCGGGATGGAGATGGAGGCGGTCTTCACGAGAGGAATGCGATCAGCGGGTCAGATCGGTTGTCGCGGCTGGCGCCGGACGGGTGATTTCCGGGCTGTAGCGTTGCAGCAGATTCGTCTCGAAAAGGAAGTTGCCGGCTTTGACGGCGGTGATGTTCGCGGTGAACAGTTCAGCCAGTTGCCGGAGCCGGGTCTCGTCCACGTCGATCAGATCGATGTCGCGCTGGGTCAGGTCGATGGAGTTTTGCGACAGGGCCCCGGCGGACTGCGCCTTGCAGCGGGCCACGATCGCTTCCAGCGACTTCTTTTGCAGGTCGAGGGAGTGGATCTGATACTGCACCTGCTTCAGCCGGTCCTCGGCCACCATCACGTATTTCTGGCGGTCCTCGGTCTGCCTCGGGGAGACCTTGGCATCCTGTGCGATATCGGCCAGCACTTCGGTGAGATAGGGCACCGGATCGGTCTGGTGCTCGGTCCCGTAGCCCCCGAGGACGGATTGCTCGAAGAAGAAATCACCCTTCTTCACCGCCTCCACGTCGGCCTGGAGGATCGCCATGTGGACGTCGAGCATCTTGCGCTCGGCGGTCAATTGGTTGACGCCGAGTTCCAGCATTTTCTTCTGCTCGTCGCTGATGCGGATCTGTGGATTCGGGCCGCTGCACTCCGCGAGGAGATCCTTGGTCGTGGCGAGCTTCGCATCGAGGACGTCGATCGACAGTTGCGTGGTGATCATGCGGCTCTCCGCGATCTTCTGGTAATAATCGCCTTCGTTGAGCCGGGACTTCACCCGTTTGAAAAAGAACGGCAGGGCGAAACTGCCGACTCCCACGATCAACGCGATGAACACGCAGATGATGAGCGCGCGCTTGAGCGATCCGATCCAGGTGCTCCAGGACCAGAACGATCCGCCCGCGTCCTCGAGCAGCGCGCTCGGGTCCGGCACGGGCTGGCGCCCGGCGTTCTCCAGCTCCGGGATGGTGATGGAAAATCCGTGGAAAATCGCATCCGCGTAGTGGTGCAGGATGGCGGACTCCCGGGGCGGCATGTCGATGAACTTGCAGCTCCAGCTCCGGCCGCTCTTCCGTGCCGGGGAGATCTGCACCGGCAGGGAGAAGATCCCGTCCGCGCAGGGCAGCAGCATCTCCGACGGCTGCGGCACGCCCTCGGCCAGAGCCAGTCCCTCGGCCTCGAATAGGATTCCTCCCGGCGACCAGTTCTTCGCGGCGCAGATCTTCCCGGCCACGCTGATGCTCATCGGCGTCTGGAGTCGGCGGTATTTTCGCGCGCAGTTTCCTTCGACGTTGATCTCGATCGGGTTCGGGTCGGGATTGGGGGACGGCATCATTTCGCCTGGATTTTTCGGGAGGTCTCCGCGGTCTCGCCGGTCACGTCGACGGCGCGCGCGGTGATCACGTTTTTTCCCGGCTTCATCGGGACGGTGCTCTGCCAGGTGCTTCCTCCGCCCGACACCTTGGCGGTGGCGTGGCGGTTCTTGTCCGTGACCGTGATGCTCTGCACGCCGGCCGAGCTGCTGACGCTGCCCCGGATGATGGCCCGCTTTTTTCCCTGGAGGGCCGCGGTACGCGTGGTGATGCGCAGCGACAGCGAGGACTTCGGCGGCGGTGTCGGTGTGGGCGCTGCTCCGGTGAGGGTCACGCGAAGCGTCGGGCCCGCGGAGGAAGAGCCTTCCTTGGAGCGGAAGGCGACTACGGCATCCGGATTCGTCTGGCTGATGAGGCGAAGCTTGAAGGCGATGCTGCTCGCATTGGCATTGAGCGCGGCGAGGACGGCTGACGTGACATCGACGGTGACCGTGGAGTTATCCTGCGACTGCCAGCTTCCAACCGTGTCGGTGGCCGCGGGCTGGTTGTTCCAGGTGACCGCGCTCTCGACCCAATTCGTGTTCGGAACGGCCAGCACTTCTCCGGAATAGGTCCCCGGGGAATTCGTGGGCGTGAGGACGAGGTCGGCGTGAAGCACGCTCGCCGCGCTCATCGCCGGAGGTGCGAACTGCAACAACGCCTCCCGCTGGAGGTTCGCCTGGTCGGATTTCTTGAGCTGGATCGTCGACTCGCTCCCGAAGTTCGTATCCGCGAAATCGCCGCCGCGAATCGACGCGTCTTTCGTGGCCAGCAGATAGGAAAAATGGGTCTCGAGCGGCGTGCTGCTGAGCGTGACGACGATCCGATCGGTCGAGTCGGTGCCATTCCACGTGCCGCGAACCTGGAATTCATACGTTCCGGGTCCGCCCAGTGTAACCGTCGGCGAGGCCACCGTGGTGGAGGAGAACGTCGCCGATGCCGGGGCGCTGATCACCGTCCAGACGAAAGACGCCGCGCCGGCCACCTGGCTGGCTGGGGGGCCGTTGGTGACGGTGGCGGAGAGTGTGGTCTGCGTGGTCGGGGGATACAGCGATTGATCCGCTCCCGTGGAGACGCGGAAGACGGACTGCCCGAGCCGGCGCAGCACTTGATCCTCATACAGCGACGGCGGTTGCAGGGACGTCCCTTCGCCCACGCCTTCGACGTAGTCGACCGGCGTTGTTTTGGGCGTCGAGTCCACGGAGTGGAAATACAGGCCGGTAAGGACCTGGCTGCGCGTGCCGCTCGTCCCGATCACGTAGCCATACCGGCTCTGTTGCGTGGCGACCGCGTAGCTGCCCTCGGCTCCCGTCCACGAGGGATCGCCATTGCCGATCGTGTTCCAGAAGACGCTGTGCGCGGCCGTCAGATCGTGCTTCGGATCCGTGCCGAAGGGACGATAGACCGCGAGGAAGAAGCTCGAGTTCGCCGTGCAGGAATCGATGAGATTCGAGTGGCTGAAGTGCATGTGATGCTCGCTGCCCTTTCCTCCGGCGACTACGCTCCCGGTCGAGCCGGTATAGCGCGCGGTCTGGCTGTCGATGCAGCGGTAGAGGACGTTCCCCGAGGTCGCCATCTCGGAAAAGATGAAGCCGTGGCGGGCGAAGGTGGCCGTGCAATCCTGCACGAGATTGTCGCCCGAGTTGTCGAGGCGATAGAGATAGCCGTTGCCGCCGCCGCCCCCATATTGCGGCCGCTGGAAGGCGCAATTCTGGAGCGTCATCGTACGGCAGAAGGTCAGGCGGATGCCGTTGCTCAGGATGTGCGCCGTGGTCGTGTTCCCTGGCGCCTGGAAGGTGGAGACATTGCGCACCCATGAGTCCGCCGCACCCGTGACGCGGATCGCGTAGGAGGAGTGGCATTCGTAAGCGCCCGCGGAGGTGTCGTTGTAGTCGTTCTCGCCCCAGCCAGTCGTGGCCGCGCTCTGGACGTTGCCGATCGAAAAACTCTCCAGTCCCACCTCGGTGAGGGGCGTGGTGATCGGTTCCACCCGCGCGTTGTCCCGCACCTTCAGCGCATATCGGGTCGGGATGTCGATGGTGATCGTGCCCGCGCCGGTGTCCACGGCTTTCACCTGCCGCAGATAAGCGAGGCCTCCGAGCGTCGCGCCCTGGCCGACCCAGTCGTTCTCCAGTTGCTCGGTCGCCCAGGCATCCGTGGCGTCACAGCGTACCGTCACCCAGTCGCCGGCCGGGAATTTCGCCGGATCCGCAACGGGGATCACCGTGGCCGGCCCGGTCAGGTCCGCGGTCAGCGGAGTGCCCGTGGCGGAAGGGACGCGCCAGTCGAGGGGCGTGCCCGCCTGCACCAGTACGATCGCCTTGCCGCGCATGTTGGAGGTGCTGTTCAGGATCTTCGTCTGCCCGGCGCCGGCTCCGCGCAGGATGATGCTGGAATGCGAGATGGTCAGCGCATAGTCCTTGCCGGTCGGGGGCGCCACCTTGTAGGTGCCCGCAGGCAGATAAACCACGCCGCTGCCGTTGGTTTGGGCGGCGTTGATGGCGGCTTGGATGGCTGACGTACTGTCGGCGCTGCCGGAGGGATCCGCCCCGTATGCCGCATCCGTAACGTTAAAAACCGGCCCCGTCGGGGACGGAACCGGCGCTTCTCCCCGGTGATAACCAGCGTACGAAAAATCCTGCAGGATCTGATCCGTGAGAAAATTTTTCGTCGCCGCGGGCGGCTGCCAGTCGGCCGGGTAAAGCAGGCTCCGCCATTCGGCTCCGCGGGCCGTCGGTGGGAGGAGCAGCAGGAGGGAAAAAACGGATCCTCTGCTTAGCAATAATCGAAAGGTTCTTTTCAAATCAGGAGTGACCGTGACCAAAATTAAATAGCGACCACATTAGCATGCATTATGCCAGCGGCACGGAGGAGAGCAGGTCGTCCGGAATCGAAAAAGCTCTATTTTCGTCTCTTTGCTAATTGCTAAGAATGTGCATTTACCTTCTTGCTAAGGAGTGAATACGGGTTGAGGTCGTGGCGTGGATTTATTCCTAATGCAATCTCCTTAGTTTGATTAATGCTTCGGGATCACGGGAAAGGTGCTGCCTGGAGCTCTCCTGAAGCCCATGGCAAAAATCCCGCGAATATGTCTACTTCAGCATCCGCGGCAACGCATCGGTTTCACGGTCGGATTCTGTGTTTCCCGCCAGACAATTTGTGACTTGGGAGCGCCTTTCGACCACCATATCCGGCGCGGCCGTGAATTCTTCCTCCGATGAAAAACCTGTTTTCTGTGTTCCTGCTCTTCTCCCTGAAGACCACGTTGCTTTCCGCCGGGGCAAGCGACATTCGCATTGCGAAATTCCACGACGATAAGGCAGCCGCGATCAGCTACACCTTCGACGATGGCCTGCGCGATCAGTTCGAGATCGCCGCGCCCATGCTCGATGCGCATGGCATCCATGCCACCTTCTTCATCATTACCAAGCCCGTGGCAAAGACTCCCGAGGAAGGCCGCGCCTGCCCGCCCGGAAAATTCGGCGGCATTAGCTGGCCGGAACTGAAAGATCTCTCGGAGCGCGGACATGAGATCGCGAATCACACCTGGACTCATCGAGACTTCCGCCGGATCCCCTGGCAGGAGGTCCGCCCCGAACTCGATCTGGCCGATCAGGACATTCGCACGCATCTCGGCTTTGCACCGCTGACCGTCGCCTACACGGCGAACAGTTTCTTCGACGAGGCGCGCAAGGAGGCCCTGCGGTACCATCTGGCCGATCGCACGTTCCAGACCGCGTTCGGCGGCCCGAAATTCACCGAGGCGGATGCCGACAAGTGGCTCGATGAAACGTTGCGCGATCGGAAGTGGAGCGTCGCCATGATCCACGGGATCGTGCAGGGCTTCTATCCGTTCACCGACCCGCAGATTCTCGCTCATCATCTCGACTACGCGGTGAAGTTCCGCGACCGCCTTTGGATCGATACCTTCGTCGCCGTGGCAAACTATGTCCGCACCCGCGACGCCTCCAGGCTCACCGTCACCAGCGCGAAAAAGGGTGAGGCGACCTTCATCCTCACCGCGGATTTGCCGCCGAGTTCCGCCGGTGTCGTTTTCCCGCACGCGGACCTCACCGTGGTGATCCCCGTGCCGGGCGCCCATGAGGCGACGGCCTTGCGGGATGGGAAGCCTCTTCAGGCCAGGGTGACGGACGATCGCATTCTGGTTTCTGCGAAGCCGGATCCGGAGCCGGTCACGGTGCGCTGGAAGTAGGCGCGTTCTCGTGGTTGGTGAGCGTCTGCCGATAGCGGATCATGGCGCTGAGAAAATGCTGCACGTAGTCGACGCGGATGTCGGTCGCCGCCGGCGCTTCGGCCGTGGCCACGGCCCCGGGCACGCCACCTGCGTAGGGGCCTGCTTGAATCTGTGCCCGGATCAGGAAACGCACGCCTTCCCGGACGGATTTTTCGATCCGCGAACGCAATGCTGTCCTATCGGCCGGCAGGAATTCCAGTGTGGCCTGCAGGCCTTCCAGCCGTGTCGAGGTCGGCGTCGTGCGTCCATCGGATTTGAAGCCGCCGTCGAGGCCGGGCGGCGACGCGTTCTCGATCTGGTCCGGGAGGATGCCTTCGCAAATCTGGACTGCGTGGGAAATCAGCCGCTCACGGTCGATGGCGCCCGTTTGCGACTTTGGAAGCGACAGAAGCTTTGCCGTGGCAATGAGCGCCCAGTTGTCCGCCGGCACCTCCGTTTTTCCGGCCCGCGTTTTCGCGAGATACTCGAGCGCGGCCACGCCGGCGGAGAGCCATTTTTCCGACGGGGCGGCCTGGTGGAGCGACACCAAAGCCAGGGCAGCCTCTCCCGGGTAATAGAGCGATCCCCAGGCAGAGAATTTACCTCCATTCTCGGCGAGATATTTGGAGCGGAATTGCCCGTCCGGCTTTTGCAGGAACCGCAAAAATTCCCCAAGCGATTGCAGCTCCCCGCGCGAGACGGAGTCAGGCGCGACCGATGCCAGCCCGATCAGTCCAACCAATCCCAGGCCGGTGGCTCCAAGAGTCGCTTTCTCGTCACCCTTCTGATGCAAAGGCGCGGCCCAGACCGCGGAGGTATGATGCTCCTTGAAGGTCGGTCCCGGGCGGATGTTGTTGAGGCGGAGATATTCCCCCGCACGTTTTAACGCCTCGGCGATCTTCGGATCCGGCTTCACCCGATAGGCCATCGCAAGCGCATACATCGCTCCCGCATGGCGGACGATATTGTAGTCGGAAGAGGTTTTTCCGGTGACCGTATCGACACTGTAAACGAATTTCCCATCCGGCTGGCAGGAAGCGACGAGATAGTCCGTGGCCAGAGAAACGGCCCGGTCGACGTCGGCAATCGTCGGCGCGTCGGCGGCCTCGCTACCACGGGCCGTCACCGCGAAAAACATCACGACCACGAGCTGGGAGACAATTCTCACGGCGCGGCTTTTGCCTGCCCGGCTCCGGAAGGCGAAAGAGCCATAAGCTGAAGTCCGCCATCCAAAAATGGAGGGGCGAGGCTCCCGCCGAGCCGACTTTGCCGCTTTCAAGTTATGAGGTTGCGTCACGGACGGAGGAAACTCTGCGCTGCGAGTCGATCTAATTTCAAGCCGGCTGGTCGGTCGGTTCCATCTCTCCGTTGTTGGACCAGAGCAACTCACCCGTCTCCTCTCTTCCTTTCCGCGCCATTTTAGCCGACAAGTCGCGACGTGGGCGACTCGGCAAAATGAAGAGGATGATCAATCGCAATCGTACACGGCATGGACTGCTGACCACTGCCGCCATGGGACGGACTTGGATCGCCGCCGGGAGCCTTTTCCTGCTCGGCTTCAGCCAGGGCTGGGCTCTTCAGACGGAGACCGAGGGACTGCATGCCGTCCCGGCCCCGGGAGCGGTGACCATCGACGGCGATCTGTCCGACTGGGACCTCTCTGGCCAGGCGTTGATGTGCTACGACGTCGAGAAGCTGCTGGACGTGTACTCCGGCCGGGTCGCCGCGATGTACGACGCCGACAACTTTTACGTCTCCATCCATTGGAAAGACCCCATCCCGATGGGCAACTCGCACGATCCTCAGTATGCCGCCAACCGGGCCTGGGCAGGAGATTGCGTCCAACTGCGATTTCGTACCGACCGCATCCTTCACGCCACATGCTGGTACTACGCCCCGAGTAACGAGCCCGCGATCCAGCTCGATTTCGGTAAAGATCGGTCCACCCCTTTCGACGGTGGGAGCGTTTTGCTGAGGCGGATCCAGGGAGCGAAAATGGATCGTGGCACAGAGATGGCGTTCCGCAAGGACGCGGATGGGAAAGGTTACGTGCAGGAAATCAAATTCCCGTGGTCCCTGCTCGTGGGGCGGAAGCTCATCCCCGGAGAGAAATTCCAGATGGGAGTCGAGTTGCTATGGGGCGAGGGGGATTGGCCGGTGCATCGCTATGCGGATAATCTCCTCCCCGGGCCAAAGGGACGGGAATTCTTCCATACGAATTTCGGCGTCTGGGGCGAGGTCACTCTCGAGCCGGCGGGTCACCTCGAGCTTCCCGATCCCGCCTGGATGCACGAGTTGAATCAGGCGCAGCCCCAAGGTCCCATCGAGATCGCCTATCAACTCCCCAAGGACGCACTGGTGACGCTCGCGATCGACGACTCCGCCGGGAATCGGGTGCGCAATCTGGTCGCCGCCCAGCCAAGGAAGTCGGGTAAAAATATCGAGCGGTGGGATGGCCTCGATGACCGGGGCCGGCCGGCGCCTTCGGGCTCTTATCGATATCGGGCTCTCTACCACGACGGCATTCATCTCCGCTATGTGATGAGCTTTGCGAATCCCGGGAATCCCCCGTGGGAGACGCCGGACAACCGAGGCGCTTTCTATGGAGATCATACCCCTCCGCAGGCTGCCGCGGCCGCCGGAGAGTACGTCGCGCTGGCGGCGCCGATGGGCGAGGCCGGAAAGCCCATCATCGGCCTCGACCTCGAGGGAAACAAATTGTGGGGATTGAACAATCGCCAGTTTGCCGACGGCAGCGAGATCTCGCTCGCGACGGATGGCCGTGTCCTTTGGGTCGGCAATGAGGGAAAGCGATCCCTGATCTATCGCATCGATATGAAGACCGGCCGGTATTCTCCGTGGAAGAAAATGGAAAAAGACGAGACCAGCCGCGACGTTCCGATGCTCGATCGTTTCGTCTCGGATGCCACAGGAAATGGCGTGGCCAATTTGTCAGGCATCGCCCTTGCGGATGGAATTCTTGCCGTCGCGCTTGCGAAGGAAAACAAGCTCCTCCTGCTCGATGCGGAGACAGGCGATACCCGAAAAGAAATCCCGATCCCCACGCCCAAAGCAGTCACATGGGCAATCGATGGATCGCTCATCGTGCTTTCCGAGGGGCTATTGCTGCGACTGACGGATGACGGGAAGAGCGTGGCCTTCACCAACGGCTCGTATGCCGACGGATATGGCCTGGCGGTCGATCGGAAGGGCGACGTCTATCTCTCGGTGCGCGGACCGGACCAGAACGTGAAGGTATTCTCGCCCGATGGAAAACTCGTGCGGGAAATCGGAAAACGCGGCGGCCGTCCGATCAACGGATTTTACGACCCCGCGGCGATGCGAAATCCCGGCCGCCTGGCCGTCGACAGCCGCGATCGCCTCTGGGTTCCTGAGAGCACGAGCAATCCAAAGCGAACCAGTGTGTGGGATCTGGCGACCGGCCGGCTGCTCAGGGACATCGTGGGCACGACGACCTATGCAGGGGCAGGCACGATCAATCCGGACGATCCCACGATGGCCTTTTCCGACAACACGGTCTATCGCATCGACCTTGCGGGCGGCAGCTGGCAGCCGGTCTACTCGCTCGGAAGGTCGGAGAACCCCGAGGCCATCTTTCCCGCCCGGGCGGGGTTTCGGGACCAGGTCTTCAATCGCGGCGACACGACCTATGTGTATTCCACCGACCGGACGCAGAGCATTCTGTGTACGACGTTGCACGGCGGAAAATGGCAGCCATCGGCGGCGATCGGTCCCGTTCTGGAAAGAAACGATCCGGAGTGCCGGATCAATTTCGAGCACCCGCTGATGAAGGCTCACGTCGGCCAGACGTATGCCTGGGCGGATCTTAACGGAGACGGACTCGTTCAGCCCGGGGAGCTGACTTTTGCTCCGATCAAGGCCCGGTGTCCCTATTGGGGGAGTCTTCCGGGAAGAGACGGCATTTGTACCTTCCTCGATGGAGATCATCAGCAGGCTCTATGGAAATTTCCCGTGGTGCGTTTTGCGGATGGAGGCGCTCCCGTCTACGATCCCGCTCATCCGGAGACCGTCACTTCATCCGAAGTCAAAGCGTGGGGAGACCGGGGTGGCGAAGGCATGATCCATGGCGGCGAAAAAGGGAATGTGTATTTGAACGTGAGCCCGCTCACGACGATGGACGCCGCCGGGCATATCCTCGGCACTTATCCGAGCGACTTCGTTTCGGTACACGGCTCGCATAATGCGACCAGCGCCCACGCCGGCTATCTCATTGGCCCGAATTCCATCCTCGGCACCGCCGATCTCGGGACCGAAATCGGCGAGGTCTTCAGCATGAATGGCAACCTTGGCGAGAACTACCTGTTCACCGCCGATGCGCTCTGGATTCAGAGCCTTTTCAAAGACACGCGGGGCGATTTCACGACGCCCGACCGGGCCGATCACGGGATGAGTATGGATGCCACCAGCGCCGGAGGAGAAAGCTTTGGCGGGGATTTTCTGCGCACCGCCGACGGCAAGGTCTATCTGGTCATCGGAGGCACCGATGCGAGGGTGATCGAAGTTAGCGGCCTCGATACCATCAAGCGCTTCGCCGGGCAGTTTACTTACACGGCCTCTCAATTCTCCGAGGTGCAAAAGCAGCTCGCCGCTGCGGCCGCGAAGCCCCCGGCAACAGAGCTTTCCTATGCTATTGTTCGCGCCACGGCGCCGCCATCACTCGATCACGGTGGTTCCAAATCCTGGCCGGAACTGTTCAACCAGTCCTCCGCGGCCGTAAATATTCAGGAGATGGATTCACCCCGTTTCGCTCGGGCCGCCCTGCGTTGGGATGATCAGAATCTCTACGCGGCCTGGAGAGTCAAAAGCTCGTCGCCGCCTCGGAATTCCGGTCAGGACTGGCGCCTGTTCTTCAAAACCGGCGATTCCGTGGATCTGATGATCGGAGGCAGCGACCGGCAGACTGGAAACAGCCGCGCACTCATCGCTTTCCCACCGGCCGGCCCGGTCGCAGTCTTCAATCGAAAATCGGCTCCAGGGGCGAAGCCCGACGAGCATTACGATTTCACCTCCCCATGGCGGAAGATCACTTTCGATCGTGTCGTCAAAGTTCCGCAGGTCGCCGTTGCGATGCAGCCAATCAGTGGCGGCTATCTCGTCCAGGCCTCGATTCCCTGGACGTTGCTGGGAATAGCTCCGTCGAAGGGGCTGAAGTTGCGTGGTGACCTCGGTGTCCTTTCCGCGGATGGCGGCGGCACGCAGACCATCGCGCGCCGGTATTGGAGCAACAAGGCGACAGGCCTCGTGAACGACATCCCCGGCGAGGCTGATCTGGAACCCGCAACCTGGGGAAACTTCGTCCTCGAATAGATGTCCCCCCGGGGCGGGCCGACTCTCGCCGAGTCGGCTTGTCAGGGAAGGTTCGACCGCCCAAGTCCTGTATTCCAATCCTGGCTTGTCTCATGGAAAGCGACCCGTCCCGGCCAGAACTCTATCTCGAAGGTATTTTCCTGCTTTCCCTGGAGTTTCTGTTTTTTCCCCGAGGTACAGACGTTCATCTCACGTCCAACCGAACCCCGGAATCCCCTAAAGCCGATTCAAAATCCGAGTGATCACCTTGCCGCTCTCGAAGTGCTCCTCTGCCAGCGCGCGTGCGGCGCGTTGCTGGGCCGGGAAGTCGGCGAGCACGCGTTCGCAGGCGGTTGTTGCTTCCAGCGGTGTGGAAAAAGGATGAAAACCATCCCCCAAAGGCAGCAAATCGCCGATCCCGGTGTCCTGCGCGACGAGGGGCTTTCCTGACGCGGCATAGCAAACGCCGCGATCGCTGAACCACCCCGCCCGGGAGAGTACATAGCCGCCCTTGGCGATCGAGAACTCCGCCGACGAGTTGCGGATATATTCTCCGTAGGCATCGAGCGTGGAGCAGATAGGCCCTGCCTCCGTGAAGCGCCAGCCGCCCTCGCGAAAGGGGCCGAGTTCCGCTTCATGCGTGGCAACGTGGGTGGCCAGCTCGATAGGACGTGAAACCGAGCGCGGCACGTCGGTGAATTTTAGAAACTCCTCGCGCTTGCCGTGAAACCATTCCCCGCGCCACTCGCTGCTTTTGTAGCCTTCCCAATGTGCGACGCTCGTGAATCGGTCGAATTGTTCCTGTGGGCTGTACGGCCAGTATTTGAGGACCACGGGAGGGAAGGTGGGGATCCACTCGATGCCGCAGGTTGGCGAAAATGTGCCCGGCTGCCCGAGGCGAATCCCGGCCGTGATGAAGCGATCGTGCGCCGCGAAATGCATGTCCACGCCATAGCTCTCCACCCAGACCTGCGAGAAAGCGGGATCCCCGTCCTGATAGATCTTGATCGCCTTGGGAAATGAAACCGCGTCGCTTTGGAAGTGCCCGGAGAGATTGAGGAACAGATCCGCTTCGGCGCAAAAATCCTGGAAGATGTCGAGATCCGTGGCTTTGCCATCGACGAGCAGCATGGCGCGATCCTCGAGGCCAAATTGTGCGACGATCTCGCGCCAGTAGGCCAGGTTTGCGCTTTGCTCGAGTGGGACACGCTGCCACTGGCCATCCACGCATTTGTCGCTCGCGATCGCCTCGGTGATCCACACGTCCCAGCCGAGTTCGCGAAAACCGAGCGCCCAGTTGAGCGAGTTCCAGGTATTCCCCGCGGCGGAGATGGGGTGGGAGGCGATGCCGACGGCGACGACGATTTTCACAATATTGACGAGTGCCAAGCCGCCGCTGGTAAGGCGAGCGGGAATTTCCTAGGCTGCCACGATGCGCATTCTCGTGACTGGGCTTATTGGCAACTACGCCTTCGGCGGCGTGACTTGGGATTACCTCCAGTACGTGCTCGGCTTTCAGGCCCTCGGCCATGATGTCTGGTACCTCGAGGACACCGCGACCTGGGCCTACGACCCGGTCAAGCAGGAGCCCTCGGCGGACTGCTCCTATAACGTGAATTATCTCGAGCGCGTGATGCACGAGTTCGACCTCGGCGACCGCTGGATCTATCGCAACGAGGCTGACGACACCTACCACGGTCCGGCTGGCGCGGATTCCGATCGCATCATCCGCGAGGCCGATGTGCTCGTGAATGTCTCCGGTGCCTGCTGGTTGCGCGACGTCACCGCGTCGGTGCCGCGAAAGCTTTTCGTCGATGGCGATCCGATGTTTACGCACGTCGGCCTCACGGAGCCGGGGAAAATGCGTGACCACGTCCTGGCGCATGAGGAGCATCTGACCTTTGGGCTTAATATTGGCCAGCGCGGTTGCAAGGTGCCGACCGCTGGCATCCAGTGGCGGCCGACCGTGCAGCCGATCGCCATCGACTGGTGGCGGAAGAATCTGCTGCCCGCCACCGCCGAGCACGTCGCCCGGGACGCGTGGACCACCGTGATGAATTGGGCCAGCTACAAGCCGAAGGAATTCGAGGGCGAGGAATACGGGCAGAAGGACCTCGAGTTCCTCCGTTTCTTCGACCTCCCGAAACACACCGACGAAAAGTTCGTCCTCGCGATGGGCCAGGGTGTCGGGCGCAACCGGCCCACGGAAAAGCTCGAGGCCGCTGGCTGGAACATCATCGAGCCGGACATCTATCTGCCAGACTACGCCACCTACCACGACTTCCTCGCCAACTCGAAGGCCGAGTGGAGCATCGCCAAAAACGGCTATGTAAAATCACGCAGCGGCTGGTTCAGCTGCCGCAGCGCCTGCTATCTCGCGCTCGGCAAGCCGGTCGTCGTGCAGGATACGGGTTGGAGCGAGTTCCTGCCCTCGGGCGAGGGCGCTCTGGCCTTCGACGATCTCGATGGCGCCGCCCGCGCCATTGCCGCAGTCGCCGCGGACTACGATCGCCACTCCGCCGCCGCGAAAGCCTACGCGGAGAAATATTTCGACGCGGCGAAGGTCTGTGCCGACCTGATCGACGGCTGAGACGCGAGCCACTCCGCCCGGCGGCCGATATTTTGTCACTATTCCATTGATCGCAGGAGCCCGGTTCGGGACTCTTGCGCTCATGTCGCGAACTCCCCAGACGGCGAAGCTTTTCCTTTGGTCCTTGAGCTCGGCCTTGGCCGGATTTCTTTTCGGCTTCGATACGGTGGTGATCTCCGGGGCCGAGAAGACGATCCAGTCGCTCTGGCATTTGAGCAATACCGTCCACGGTCTGGCCGTTGGCATGGCCTTGTGGGGCACGGTCCTGGGCGCGCTCATCGGCGGCTGGCCGACGGATCGCTTCGGACGCAAGAAAACCCTTCTCGCGATCGGTGTGCTCTACATCGTCTCCGCGCTCGGCTGCGCCTTCGCCCAGGACGTTTACTCTTTCATGCTGGCCCGGTTTCTCGGCGGCGTCGGCATTGGCATGTCCACCATCGCGGCCCCGCTCTATATCTCGGAGATCGCACCGCCGGAGCGGCGTGGGCGGCTGACTGGCCTGTTCCAGTTCAATATCGTTTTCGGCATTATCGTGGCCTATGCCTCGAATGCCTTGTTGAGCCATCTTGGTGAGGACTCCTGGCGCTGGATGCTTGGCGTCGCGGCCGTGCCTTCGCTGATTTACACCGCAGCCTGCCTCTTCCTGCCGGAGAGCCCGCGCTGGCTGATTGGCGTGAAGAACGACCGGGCCGCTGGTCTCGAGGTTCTCGCGCAAATCTATCCGGAACTTCCGCGATCGGAGATCGAGACGAAGGCCGGGGCCATTGCCGAGGCGTCGCATCAGCGTGCGAGCGCCAGTTCCTTCTGGAGCTGGCGTCTGAAAACGCCAATCCTCATCGCGTTTCTGGTTGCGTTCTTCAACCAACTCTCGGGCATCAACGCGATCCTCTACTTCGCGCCTCGTATTTTCGAGCTCACCGGCCTGGGTGAGAAAGCCGCGCTCCTCCAGTCTGTCGGCATCGGGATCACGAATCTCATTTTCACCTTCGTGGGCCTCTGGCTCATCGACCGCGTTGGCCGCCGCACGCTGCTTGTCATCGGGTCCTTCGGCTATATTGCGTCCCTCGGAGCTTGCGCCTGGGCATTCTTCAGCCACACCTATGCGATCGTTCCGGTTTGCATCTTTGCCTTCATCGCTGCTCACGCCGTGGGCCAGGGCACGGTGATCTGGGTTTTGATCTCAGAGGTGTTTCCCAACCGCCACCGGGCGGATGGGCAGGCCTTCGGCTGTTCCACGCATTGGATCTTCGCGGCCCTGCTGACTACCTTTTTCCCGATCATGGTCACCGCCTTTGACCCGGGTTACGTCTTCCTCTTCTTCTGCTTCATGATGGTGCTCCAGCTCATCTGGGTGAAAACCATGCTTCCCGAGACCAAGGGCCGCCCCCTGGAGCAGATTGAGCGTGATCTGGGCCTCCAGGACGGCTGATCGGCGGAAAACGAGAGATTTCCCGGCAAAATGCGAAACGGCGATTTGCATTTTGCCACGCGTGTGCCATTTGGAATGCCTGATGGTTGATGTTGATGCCGCGGTGTTGGGAGCGCTGGAAGAAGTTGTTCAGACCGATGAGGTTCGGAAAAACCTCGATCTTTCGCTTTTTGAAAGTGGGTTGCTGGATTCCATTGGCGTCGTGCAGTTGCTCGCCGCCCTTTCTCAGAAGTGCCAGATTGAGATTCCTCTGACCGATTTCGACGCCGCGACTTGGGACACTCCGCAGCATATCGTCGATAACGTACGCAGCCGCCTCTAGTGTTGTGAAACAGCCGAGCCTCGCGGCCGCCTTGGCGGCCCTTCTGGTGATCGCCGGCCTCGTCGCCGGGCTCCGTGCCTATGCCCAGTCGAAGCTCGATCACCATTTTGACCAGCTTGCTCTGGCCAATTTCAAATCCACCCGCCTCGGCCTGTCGACGGATGAGCGCGTGTTGCAGCGCGCGGACTACCTGCCAGTTTACGGCAGTTGCGAACTCGTCTATCCGCAGCGCAACCGGATCGATCATTTTTTTGCCTCGAGGCCCACAGGCTTCCGCGTGGCGCCGAATGGCGATCGTGGCGTGACCTCGCTGCTCATCGCCGAGCGGTTTGCCGCGCTGGGCGAGCGGCTGCGCGGCAAGCGGCTGATCGTCATCCTGACCCCCGAGTGGTTCTTCCGGCCCGAGGCCAACACTCCGACGTACGATGGAAATTTCTCCGTCGAGCATGCGCTCGCCGCGCTCACGTCGACCTCGCTCGATCCGGGGATCAAACGGCGCATGGCTCTCCGCATGGCCGACTATCCGCAGACGCTGGAGAAGAATGTCTTCCTCAGCCAGCTGGTCTCCGCGCTTTGTGATCCCAGCCCGGCCCACCACGCCGTCCTGCCGGTGGTCGATGGGCTTGCGGGTGGCTACCTCGGGGTCGAGCGCATCCTCGATCCCATTTTCACCTATGCTGGATTTCGCCGTGAGGTCAGCAAGCTGAGGGTCAATCTTCCCGCTCCCAAGGCTCAGGAGATCGATTGGGATCATGTCTTTGCCCGTGGAGCGAAGGAGTTCCAGAAACTCTCGGGCGACAATCCCTATGGCTTCCGCGACACGCTCTGGGAAAAGGTCGAGGTCAAGCCGCGCACCTACTTTTACCAGACCAATGACCGGTCTTTCGTACAGCGACTCCGGGCCACCAAGGAGTGGGAGGACTACGAGCTGATGCTGGCCGTCCTCAAGCAGTACGGCGCGCAGCCCCTTGTGATCTCGGCGCCGATCAATGCCCGCTACCTCGAGGCGCTGGGTGTCTCATCAGCGGCGTGGGCGAACTACTATGGCGAAATGCACAAGATTGCCGGCGAGTATCATGTGCCTGTCGTGGACTTCAAAAAGTTTGAGGACGACCCCGAGTTCTTCGGCTTCGCCGATCCGAATCCCAAAGGCTGGATCTATATCAACCGCGTCGCGGACGCGTTTTATCACGGCCATCTGGGCAATTTCAAAAGAACGCTTTGATATCCGTATGCACGCTTTCTTCTCGAAGATCAAAAACCCGCATCTGCGTTTCGCCGCGCTGCTCGTCTATTACGCTGTGGTCCTGGCTGTGGTCGTCTATTTCCAGACACACGGCAACTACGCCACGCCCGCATTTGTCTATCAGGGGTTCTGATTTGTGATCACCACGCCTGCTGAATTTTTCCGGCGGATCGAGGCTGCCGCGGCAACCCATCCCGATGAAACGGCCTACTCGAACGGCGCCCAATCCATTGCCCGTGGCGACCTCTGGGCGGCGGCGGCCAGCGTTGCGGCCTACCTGCGCTCGCTCGACGGCCGGGCGCCGGTGTTGATCGTCGGTCACAAGGAGCCCGAAATGCTCGCGGGTTTTCTCGGTGCCGCGCTGGCAGGCCGTGCCTACGTGCCGGTCGACGATCATCTGCCGGTCGAGCGATTGACCCGTATCTCCGAGGTCGTCCAGCCCGTGGCGGAACTTCGCGCGGATGACATTCGCCGGTTGGCGGAAGCCTCCGCTTCGGCCGCCGAGCCCTACCCCGTGGAGCTCGACGATCCGTTCTACATTCTTTTCACCTCCGGGAGCACCGGAGAGCCGAAGGGCGTGGTCATCACCTGGCGCTGCCTGCTGTCGTTCCTCGACTGGCTCATGACCGAGCAGAAGTTTGCCGATCACGCGGAGGTCTTCCTCGGCCAGACTCCGTTCACCTTCGACGTCTCGGTGATGGATCTCTATCCGTCGCTGCTCACCGCCGGCACGCACGTCTCCATCCCGCGCAACGTTCTCACCGCGCCCCGCGAGCTCTTCGCGCTTCTGGAGAAAACGAACCCGACGACCTGGGTTTCCACGCCTTCGTTCGCCGCCTTTTGCACGGCTGACGCGAAGTTTGCCGAGCCGCTCCTGCCACGGTTGCGGCGGTTTCTTTTTTGCGGCGAGCCTCTTCCTGAGCAGCTCGCGCTCCAGCTTCTCGAGCGCTTTCCCCAGGCCGAGATCTGGAATACCTACGGCCCGACCGAGGCCACGGTCGCGGTCACGTCGATCCGTGTCACCCGCGAGCTTCTTGCGGCGCACGATTCCATGCCGCTCGGTTACGCGATGACCGGAGTTCGCGTCTATCCCGGCAACGAGCAGCGCCAGCCACTCGCCGATGGCGAGCGCGGGGAGTTGCTCATCGTCGGTCCCAGCGTGGGGCCGGGCTATCTCGGTCGGCCCGATCTCACGGCGCAGAAATTTTTCGAAGTCGATGGAGAGCCTGGCTACGCGACCGGAGACCTCGCGAGCGTCCGCGACGGACTGCTCTTCTTTCATGGCCGCATGGACTACCAGGTGAAAATCGGCGGCCACCGTATCGAGCTCGAGGATGTCGAGACCAACATCCGCCAGTTGCGCGGGGTGCGTACCGCGGTCGTGCTGCCGATCAAGCGCGGGATTCACGTCGAGGGCATGGCGGCGTATGTGCTCCCGGAGTCGCGCAATGGCGAGTCCGACTTCGAGCTTTCCTCACAGCTTCGGCGTGCCCTCGCGGAGAAATTGCCCGCCTACATGATTCCCAAGAAGTGGGTCTTCCGGGAAACTCTGCCGACCATTTCCAGTGGAAAGGTCGACCGCAAGGCGCTCATCGCTGAGCTGGAGATCAAAGCCTGACGCGCCATGGTGCCCTACGCGGATTTTCTTTATTTCGGCATCCTCTTCCTGGCCGTCGTGCTCCCGACCGTGGCGCTCGGGCTGATGGGGCGCAAGGTGAAGAGCTGGCTCGTCATGGCGACGTCGCTGATGCTCATCGTCCAGTACGCGTGGCCAGTCACCGGCGAAGCGGGCGATCCCTTCTGGCAGGAGCTGGCGACGCTGCTCGGCTTTGCCGCGCTCCAGTTCGTGGTGGCGCGCGGATATCTCGCCATGCGCCGGCGCGATGTCTCGAAGAAGTGGATCACCCCCGCCATCCTCCTCTCGCTCTCTCCGCTGGTGCTGGCGAAATTGCTCCCGGCCCACGGCGGCGGAAACCTCGTTGGGTTCATCGGTATTTCCTATCTGAGTTTTCGGGCGATCGACGTCCTCATGTGCATCCACGAGGGCACGGTGAAGGAGTTGCGCACCTCGGACTTCCTTCTCTTCCTGCTTTTCTTCCCGACGATCTCTTCCGGCCCGATCGATCGCTTTCGTCGTTTCAAGGTCGACTGGGACGCTCCGCGGTCCCGGCCGGAGTTCCTCAAGGATCTCGACTACGCCACGGCCAGCTTCTTTAGCGGACTGCTTTATAAGTTCGTCCTTTCCGCTGTCATCTATGACGAGTGGCTCACTCCTGTGAGTTCTCATCACGGCTTTGGCGCGATGGTTTCCTATACCTACGCCTACAGCTTTTATTTGTTCTTCGATTTCGCCGGCTACAGTGCCTTCGCGATCGCCTTCAGCTATCTGCTGGGCATCCGCACCCCGCAGAATTTCAATCTGCCTTTTCTTGCTCCGGACATTCAGGCCTTCTGGAATCGCTGGCACATCACGCTCTCCCATTGGCTGCGCGACTTCGTGTTCATGCGCTTCTACCTCTGGATCACGAAAAAGGGCTGGATCAAGAATCCTGTCCACGCCAGTCATGCCGGGCTGCTCGTCACCTTTTTCACCATGGGCCTCTGGCACGGCCTCGAGCGGCACTATCTCGTCTACGGCCTTTACCATGGAGGCCTGCAGGTCATTCACGACCGTTACAAGCGCTGGAACAAAAATGCCCAGTGGCTCGCCGATACGCGCTTCACCCGCGCGCTCGGCACCGCGCTCACCTTCAACTGCGTCTGTTTCGGTTTCCTGATCTTTTCAGGCCACTGGTTCCGCTAGGCGGCAGGTGCGGTCTGCGGGCTATCCTTCGGACCCCTTGAGCAGGTTTTCGAGTTCCTTCGTCCGCGCCTCGGTGAGACGGGTCTGCACCTCTGCATAGACGAGGGGATAGATCGATCCGCCCTTGTTTGGTGCGGCCTCGAGCGTGGCCTCGGCATCTCGATAGGCGAGCCAGGCTTTCTGCGCTGTCTTCAGCAGGGGCAGGTCGTCCTCGTCCTGGCTGGCTTTTACCTTTTGATAAACCGCGTTCAGTTTCGCGTCGGCTTTCTTGAAGTCGGCCGCAGCCTCGGCGTTCATCTCGCTCTGGGTCTGGGCAAAGGCCGGGGTGGTCAGGGCGGCGAGACTGAGGAGCAGGACAGGGATTTTCATGTTATTTGCTGCCGGGTTTCACGGCGGGGATCCCGGCGAGATCCGGAGGAAGGGCATTTGCCTCGAAAGTCTCGGGCGTCATCTGCACCAGCGAAACGAATGGACAGCCGAAGTCGGGCAGGTTCCCGCCGCTGCGGTCCACGATGCTGCCTGCCGCCACGACGATGCCCCCATGCGCGCGGATGATGTCGATCGTTTCCTGGACCCGGCCGCCGCGTGTCACCACATCCTCGGCGACGATGAATCGCTCGCCGGGTTTGATCTCGAACCGCCGCATGACGAGTCCGCCCTGACCGTCTTTTTCCACGAAGACATGGCGTGTATCGAGATGCCGCGCGACCTCCTGCCCGACCACGATGCCGCCGACCGCGGGCGACATCACTGCGTCGTACTCGAACGCCCGCAACTTATCGGCCAGCAGCCCGCAGACTTGCGAGGCAATCGTCGCGTGCTGGAGCAGGATCGCGCATTGGAAAAACTCACGGCTGTGGAGCCCGCTGCGCAGCACGAAATGCCCATGCAGCAGCGCGCCGGTCTTGCGGAAAAGGTCGAGGACTTCGTTCATTGCCGAGGAAATACGACGATGCCGTCGCGCAGGAAATGAGGAAACGATCCGCACCCTGTTTTTTCGATCGCGGGAAAATCGTCTGATTCGTCCCATTTTTGGGGGATTCGAGAGAAAATGGAACCCGCTACGGTGGGAGAACATCCCCTCGATAAAGTTTATGACTGGCTTCTCCCCGCTGTCGTTTCCCACCCCTGTCCCCCAAGATAGTTTCCGCCTCCTCTCGTCTCTGCGTCGGTGGAAAAGCGCCCTGCCCCTGGCTGCAGCCACTTTCCTGACGGGTGGTTACGCCATTGGTGCCCCTTATACCTGGACGGCCACCACGAACACGACTCCCGCGGTCGATGGCTCCGGAACGTGGGATACGATCTCCAATAACTGGATCGACAATACCGGAACGGCCGTCCCGTTCGTCTCTGGCACCACCAGTGCGGCCGTCTTTGGTGGCCTCAACGGCTCGTCCGCCGGCAGCGGAATCGCGACCGTTACCGTGCCTGGCAACCTGACGGCCGACAGCATCACGTTCAACGCGCCCGCCTCTCCGCTCACGAGCTGGCTTCTCACCGGCTCGACCATCTCGCTGGCGAATACTGGTAACGCCGTTGTTCTGCAGAGCGGTAATGCGGAAATCCGCAGCAACCTGACCAACAACACGCTCAACACCGCAAATCTCAATGTGGTCAACAATGGCGCCGGCACCCTGACCCTGAGCGGGAATACGGTCTACGGCGCTGACGGCCCGAAGTTTACGAACAACGCCGGTGGCACCATCGTCTTCACGAATGTTGTCCTGGACGGTGCTAATAATGGCCGCTGGTTGCAAATCAACGGGGGCAACTATGTCTTCAACGGTACCAATTCCTACAATGCTGGCGGGATCTTCCAGATCGGTAGCGGAGGGGGCTCCACGACCGTCACGATCAGTCCCGGGGCCACCTACACCAATAACGTCACCACGAACGGGAATATCAATATCGGTCACAACGGGGCTTCCGTGGCGACGCTGAACGTCCAGGGAACGGTGAATTTTGGTGGAGACATGCTTGTTGGTGAAGCGGGCGCCGCTCAGGCGACGTTGAATGTCTCGGGGGCCGGTGCGGTCAACATACCGACCGGCCGCTACCTTTACATTGCGAAGAACAACAACGTTTCCGGCGCGTCCGGCATCGTGAATATCTCCGGCGGTACCCTCACCACCCAAGGCATTGACTTTGGCAGCACGAATACCACCAGCGGCACGAACTCCGCGCAGCTGAATATCACGGGAGGTTCCCTCGTTCTCACGACGAACAACGGCATCCACACAGGTGCCTACTCCTCGGTAAACGAGAACAATCCCGCGCATACCGCCACCGACACCCAGATCAATCTCGGCGGCGGCGCCATCGTGGCGAACTCCGACTGGTCGTCCAACATGAACATGACCCTCACCGGCACGAACGGAAACATTACCTTCCGCGCCGCCAGCAACGAGGTCACCCCTACGGCGCATAATATCACCTTGGGCGGCGTTCTTAGTGGCACGGGAGGCCTCATTAAGACGGGGGGCGGCACCCTCACGCTGAATGGTGTAAATGCCTACGCCGGCACGACGGCTGTTCAAGAAGGCGTCCTCATCACGGGTGCAACGGGTAGCCTCGGCGCCGATCTCGTGTCCATCGCCGCCAGCGCGGGACTCACTCTCGGAAACTTCACTTCCATCAACGACACCGGCACCCTATCGGTCGACCAGGGGGCGACGATTACTCTCGCGCTCGGCTCCGGAACCGAGGTTGTCGGCAAGCTGTTCAACTCGACCACTGGCACCTTCATCGCCGCGGATACCTATACTGCGGACCAGTTGAACGCCTTGTTCGGTGGTGGTGCCACCTTTGTTGGTGGCTCGGATTCCCATATCCAGGTTCTTGCCGTTCCCGAGCCTGGCGTGACCGCGCTCGCCCTCCTAGGGCTGGCGGGCCTCGGCGTTGCCCGCTCACGGCGCTGGGCGTAGCCCACCCGTTCCTTTCACCAGATCCTGCCGGGCGCGTTTCCGCAGTTGCCGAATCCAAGAGGAACTCGGGGGGGTAAACTCTGGATCGCGCTGCACCCGGACGACGGACTCGCCTCCGGCGGGATCTGGTCCTCCTGAATCGCGGAAAAAGCGCGATTCAGGCCTCGGTCTCGCGGGAAAAGCTCGTTTTTTAACGGGTTCCACCCAAAGTTCGGGGCGCGCGCCCGCCTGTCGGCGCTCGATTAATTTCCGTTCACCGTGCCCGCTTTGCCTTCCATTTCACCTGCCGCCGAGCAATCCGCCGAATCCACCATCCGAGACTTCGTTCTCCGGGAACTGCCGCTCGCTATTTACGACCCGATGCTCTTTCGTCGCCCTCGCGTTCCGGTCGTTGCTTTCGCCGTCGAGCTTCTCGAGTTCGATGATCAGGACGCCGTCGCCCACGCTGCCGGGCCGGTTACGCTCCAGGCCGAAACTGGCGAGGTAGAGCAATATCTTCGCGTTTCCGTGCCGGTCGAGATTGTCGACGACGAGTGTCGCGTCGTCCCCGATCGCGGCTATCGAGCGGTTTACATCGTCGATCTGGGGAGCGATTCCGGCGCCTGCAAAGAGACGGCCGCTCTCGCCAGCGCCTGAGGGATCTCGGGATTCGTCTCTTCAAAGAAAACGCCCGCCCCTCAAGAAAGCGGAAGGCGGGCGTGAAGTGCGAACAGGAAAGTCGTTCCTGAGCGCGCGGCTACTTGGTCTCGTGGATGACCTTGACCTTTTGCTTCGGCGACTGCTCGCCGTTGGAGTCCTTCGTGTAGAATTGCAGCGTGGTCGTATCGAGCTCGGGCTTGAATTTGAAGATCCACTGCCCATTGGCCTTGATCTTGACCTTCTTGGTCACGGTCTTGCCGGGTTTGGCCTTGTATTTGACGTAGAGCGTCTGGCCCACGGCCTTGCCCTTGATCTTTACCGTACTCGCGAAGGTTTTGATCGTTTTCTTCCCATCGATTTTTACCGAGGGAGTCGGCTGTGGCGCCGGGGTCGGAGCGGGAGTGGGCGTTGGTGTGGGAGTCGCTCCAGTCCAGGGACCGAAGGTGATCTGCATCGTCGTACCCTGAGGGACGTTCTGGTCGAATTTCGACGGCACCTCCGGCTGGTTGGCCGGCGCGGGCGGCACCGGTCCGCCATTTTCGTCGAAGCCGAAGCCGTAGGCCGAGCCCATGAGGTTGCCGCGCGCATTCAGCCAACTGGCCGCGTCGGCGGGAGCGAAGAAGATGAGGTCGCTGCCGATCGTCCCTTGGTGCATGAAGAGAGAGAAAAGGTTCTGCGTCACGCCCGAGGGATACCAGTTCCGCTGATCGCCCCAGACGGTGGTCGAGCCGCCTGCGGTGCCGGGATTCAGCGCCGTGGCGTTCACGCCCACACCGCGATTGAGTGCGCTCACGAGCGAGTTCTCGAGGCTGCCAAGCACGGTGGAGTTGCCGTTGTTCGCGCCGGGATACTGGACGGAGTTGTCGGCGAAGACGCCGGTATTACCGAAGACCATCTGGCCTGTGGTGGTGAACATCGTGAGGTAAGGCACTTTGCAGAATTGATACTGCGAGTTCGCCGTCGGCGGCGCGCCCTGCAGCGGCGGGTCGAGCGTAAGGACCTGGCCGTTGATCGCCGTGATCGTACTGACCGCGATGCCCCGGGAGCTCGAGTCCGTGGTGGTGGCGAGGCCGGCGCCGATCACATACATGCCGGTGGTCAGCCCCGTGACTGGGGCATTTAGCGTCAGCGTGGTGAGTGTGTTGCCGCTGCCTGAGGTATTCTGGTTCGCGATGCTGCCCGTGATGGCGGTACCGGAGTCATTGGTGAGATAGGAGAGGCCGATGGGGCTGAAGACGTAGAAGACATTGCTCGAGTTTGTCTCGCCAACGAATTTCAGCGCCGGCAACGAGACGGTGGTGTCCGGGTACGTCTGCGTGACCGGCGTGACCGTGTAGGATTGCGTGACGATCGACGGAGAATCCGCCGCACCCGAGGCCGAGCCCTGTACCCGCAGGCCGGTGGCGGCAAATAGCGTGCCGAGATCCGTATCCCAAACCGTCCGAAGTGAGCTGCCAAGGTTCACGAACTGGTTCTGGGTATTCACCGCGCACAGGTAGGCATAGGGATTCAGGATGCCTCCCGGCTGGCCGGCCACCGTGCCCGCACCGTAGACGAGATCAGCATAAGGCGTTGCATCGGTCCCCTCGGCCGTAATGAAGCTGTTGTAGGCGTCGAAAATCGCCGCGCGATTCACCGTGGGCGTATTGAGCGGCTGGCCGTATTGCTTCCCGGCAACGTTCGTCTGGCCGCTCATGGTGATGGTGATCGGGAAGGAAAAGCCGTCCACGGTCTGCACATCCACCGTCCCTGCGCCGCTTGCCGGGGTGGTGATCTCCACGATCGCGTAGGGCGGCACTCCGGTCGCTGGCGGGTTCGCCGGCTGGGTGCCGTAGGTCACGGAGGGGGCGGGGTCGCCTGCCGGGACGACGAAGAAATAGAGTCGGCCCCCTTGAAAGGCGGTTCCGTTGGCGATCGTGATCGAGGTGACGCCGCCCGAGCCGACCGGATAGCTCGAGACCGTGCCGGTCGTCTGGGAGACGAAAGTTCCGTTCGACGTCATGACCAGCCCGCTATTGTAGCTGAAGCCCATCGCGTAGAGCGTGTACTGAGACGAGTCGAGTCCGGTCTGATTGACCAGCGGGAAGGTGAAGCCTTGGGCAAAGGCCGAGGACGCCGACGAGGCGAGAAGCACGGCCACAACGGCCGCCGCGAGACGGGAAAGGAAACGCATCTTTCGAGGATAATCCTGATGCAAGGAACTGTCGAGCCTCGGGGGGTGGAAGAAGGCGCCGAAAAATCCTGAGCCCCGAAATGCGGAATCTATTTTATGGAGTAAAGCCGTCCCGCATTGGAAAACGTGGCATGAAGATATGGCGAAGAGCATTCCTAGCGATGTGCATCCTGGGCGAGGCTTTTGGAAACGGAGGAACATTCGACACCTCGGCCATCGAGCGAACTGGCAACCTCGAGCCGGTCCGTCAAACGAAGATTACCCTCGTCGAGGAAGCGTTGAAGGTGCGCATCCACGGCGAGTGGGCGGATGTGACGGTCGACTATACCTTGGTGAATCGTGGTGGTAGGACCGTCATGACCTACGGCTTTCCCGTGGATGTCGGCAGCGCCTGGGTCGACTCTGAAAAAGAATCTCTCGATTTTTCGCTCTACGACGATGGCCGGGGGCTGCCGATCGAGCGGGTGATTGAGAAGGAAAACGAGGCACCCGTGCGAACAAGGCTTTGGAAAAATGATGGCGGGACGACATCGACGCGAAAATGGCATGTCGTGACCTTGAAGTTCGCCCCGCGTGAGACAAAGCATCTCTGCGTGCGTTACCGGGTCAGAAACTTTGGCCAGACCTCGGGCGTCTCCACCATGGTCTTCTGGGGCCATACTCCAGTGGATTTTCTGTATATGCTCAGTCCCTCGGGGACTTGGGGCGCGGGAAAGGTGGGCAAGCTCACGATTGAGGTAGACGCGTCGGCCCTGCGGAAGGCAGCCGTGCCGGTGGTCGCTGTGTCTCTTCCGGGTTATACGGAGCAGGAGGGAATCTATCGCTGGGAGTTTCACGACTTCGATCTGCGCTCGGCGAAGGATTTCAAGTTTACCTATGACCTTCGGGCGAAAATGCAGAGTGAGAGGGCTCGGAGCACTCTCCTCCCTCGTGAGGCGGTGGAATCCATTTCGGTCTCTTCGACTCGAGAGCCGTCGCGAACGACTGATGCGACCTATGGCGTGGCGAACCTCTTGGATCGGAAATTTTCAACCGCATGGATCGGGGACGCCGCGGACGCTGGCAAGGGGGGCTGGATCGAAGTGCGCATCAAAAAGGGATGGGCGTTGCGCAGCATCGCACTGGCAAATGGCTACTGGAAGAGTGCGCAGCGGTTTGCGGAGAACGGATGGATCAAAAAGCTGCGCGTGGACTGGACCTGGGAGCATTCGTACGGAGGTAAGAGGACTTCCCGGCACGAGAGCGAAATTGTGAATTTGCAGCGGCCGGACTATGGCCCGTCACTCGTGAAGTATCCCTACGGACTGGCAAGTATCGTGGAGGAATTTGGGGAGATCGGAGGGCTGGGAGATGTGCGCAAGGTGCGCCTGACGATTCTTGATGGAGAACAGGGGTCGACGTCGACCGACACTGCGGTGACTGAACTGATCCTGCTCGGAGAGAGGCTGTAGCAGTAGCGACAGCGCATGATCCGTCGCACCGTGATGGACGGCGGAACGTTCCGACCCGAATCGGCGTCACCAGCGTGACGTATGAGGTTCCCTCACCGGCATGGCATTCCGGTTTTGAAGAAAGGGTGTCGACTCAGGCCGGATTACCCCTCGATACTTGGCGGAATGAAGCGGATGTTGGCTTGCTGGCGCTTGAGGAACTCCGCCGCGAGGGCGCTATAGGACGCTGCACCGGCGCCAGCGGGGTCGTGCTCGAAAATGGTGCGGCCGAAGCTGGGGGCTTCGCCGAAGCGGACGCTGCGCGGGATGAGGGTGTCGAAGACAACTTCCTGAAAGTGCTCGCGCACGTCTTTCA
>Ga0310811_10001230_pt1 | contig 32828 bp, 26 predicted proteins | sample YCmetagenome_FD_207642 | JGI IMG/M metagenome (GOLD analysis project Ga0310811, IMG submission 207642) | Soil microbial communities from experimental microcosm in Duke University, North Carolina, United States - YC | ecosystem: Engineered > Artificial ecosystem > Soil microcosm > Unclassified ...
GTTTCGCCGGTGATCTCCATGCGCGTACGGTCGAACAGGATGCCGCCTTTCACCTTTTCCAGCAGCGGCCACATCGGCGACTTGCCGTCCCGGCCGAATTCACCGGGCGTGTAATTCAGCGCGCCGTCTTCCAGCCGTCCCGAAAAAAGGAAAATGCCTTTCGCCTTGTCGTCGCTGCGATGCGTACGGAACGGAAACTGCGACAAGTCGCCCTTGATGCGCAATACGCCGTCGCGCAAGGTGCCGCCCACCATGCCGTACTTGAGCCAGTGCCGCACGTGCTCATCCAGCGCCAGCGGCAGGTAATCGCCGACCTTGTCCAGCGCCAGGTTGTCAACCGCGCCGCGCAGATCGCTTGCCCCCAGGCGATGTCCGGCCGATTTGGACAGCGAAACGACCTGCGTGCCGACCAGCGAACCCTTGATGCCCTGGGTGACGAAATCCAGATTGCGCAGGTTGATCTGCAGTTCGTCGTTCTTCTGCAGCGCCCATTTGGCATCCATCTTCAGACTGTCGAACTGCAGGCCGGGATTGTCGAACATCGCTGGCAGCGACAGCGTCAGCTGTTGGGAAGCGAGCTGCAGCGAACCGCCATGATTGTCCGCGTCGATACGTCCCGACAGATTTTCGAAACCCGGAATCGCCGGCACCACGACTTGCGCCGGCGCATCGGAAGTCGCAGCACGCGCGGGACGGGCCGGCTGCGACTTCAGCGCGAGATTATCGAAACGGCCGGCGAGCTTGTACGACTGCAGCTGAGGATAGGTGCCCTGCCATTGCGCGGAAAAATCGCTCAGTCTGCCGCGTGGCGCAAAGTCGGCAAGCATGCGCCGATGCGCTTCCGTCAACGGCAGGCGGCCAGCGAAGTCGGCCAGCGTCTGCAAATCCAGCTGCTTGACGACTATCTCCGTGCGCTCCGGCTGTCCCTGCTGCGGTGCGAAGTACCGTTCACTGATCGTCGTCTTCGGCAGCACCAGGCCGTCGTCGGTGCGCAACGTGAAATCGACCAGCGACACCATATGACCCAGCGTGCCGAAGCGAAGCCCATTGCCGTGCGCGCTGCCGTCCAGCACGTCGCGCACCGTGACGCGCCCGCTGACGCTCGTCAACTGCAGCGGTTCCTGCTGCTGCCATTGCGCCACGACCTCGCTTAGTCCCAGATCGGCGGTGAAGTCAACCACCCGCGCATGATCGAAGCTCAACCACGCGCGCATGGAGCCGTTTGCCTGGCGCAAATCGAAAGGAAAGTCGACGTAGGCTTTCCAGCTCGCGAGGTCCGCATCGCGCAGATCCGCGAACAATTCGCCGGTCCACTGCGTAGCGTCGGAAATCCTGCGCGCAAAATGCGGGTGGGTAAAAGTGGCGCGCACATCGAGTGGCGCCGCGATCTCGGCAGGAGGCGTCGCCTTCAGTGCAAAGCGGTGCGTACGTCCGCTGTTGCGCAACAGCAGATCGACGTTCTGCAATGCCAGCGGCGGAGCCTGACGCATTTCGTCGCGCCAGCGCAGCGTGCCGTCGACGATGCGAATCTCGTGTTGCTGCAGCACCCAATCGGCAGCGGCGCCATCGCCGTTCTGTTGCATCTTGACCGGCAGGCCCGCGACATAGAGCTTGCCCTGCGCGTCGCGCTGCACGTCGAGATCGGGCCGGACAATTTCCAGATGCTGCAGCCGCAGCTCACCGGCCGGCAATGACCACCATGACACGATGGCCGACACCGCCGGCAGGCGCAACGCGATATCGCCGTTCCGGTCGTGCACCGCCACGTCGCCCAGCGACAGCTGCGGGCGCAGCCCCTGCCAGGAAGCGCCGATGTTGCCGATCGTGACCGGCAGGCCGATCGCCTTGCTGGCAATGCGCTCGACATCGCCGCGATAGGCATCGATATGCGGCAGCACCGCGTAGCGCAGGCCAAGCAGCAAAAAGCAAAAAAGGAAATACGCGAGCACCGTCAGACGCAGCAGCCAGCGCAATGCATGAAAACTGGCGGCATCGGCGCGCATAAGGCTTCGTCGAATCAGATGCCAGGTCGTCTTCAAGGTCGCGGCAGCGTGGCGTTGATCGTTAGGCATCAATCAAAAAAGGTCGAAGCGACTTGACGTAGAATGAATCGGGAAGACGACAAAGGAACAAGGCCGTATGCACGTCCGGCAAGCCATGAAACAGCCTACTTTGCCGAACTTTGTGTTTGCTTAAATTTTTTCCGAACCTCTAGGATACTATCCCTCGGCACGTGACGAACGACCCTATGACCACTATTGCCGCCTCGCGGTTCTACCAGCGCTGGATCAACGGCAATCCGGCCCGCGCGCAGCAAATCGAGCAAACTGCCAGATTATCCCTGAACACCGAAAGCTTCGCAGACTTTTTGCAGCGCGAACTGGATGCCGGCGCGTCGCTGCCGTCTGCCATGCGGCGCCTACGCAATCTGGTCATCGCCACGCTGATCCGGCGCGATCTGGGCGGACAGGCCGATCTGGCGGAAGTGGTCGATACGATGACGGCCTTCGCCGACTTCGCAGTGCAGCGCCATCTGGCTGCCATCAGCGTCGAGATGATTGCGGCGCACGGCGCACCGACCGGTGCCGAGTCGGGCGAGCCGCAGGAAATGATCGTGCTCGGCATGGGCAAGCTGGGCGGCGGCGAACTGAACGTTTCGTCAGACATCGATCTGATCTTCGTCTATCCGGAAAACGGCGAAACCGTCACGACGACGCCCGAGCAACGCCAGCTATCGAATCAGGAATTCTTCACGCGCGTCGGCCGCAAGCTGATCGCTGCGCTGTCCGAAATCACCGAAGACGGCTTCACCTTCCGCGTCGACATGGCGCTGCGCCCCAACGGCGCTTCCGGCCCGCTGGTCGCCAGCTTTGCGATGGTTGAGGAATACCTGATCGTGCAGGGCCGCGAGTGGGAACGCTATGCCTGGGTCAAGGCCCGCCCGCTGACCGGCAAACCGGCCGACATCGCCGCGCTGGACAAGATCGTGCGGCCTTTCGTCTATCGCCGCTATCTGGATTACGGTTCGATCGACGCGATCCGCAACATGCATGCGCAGATTCGCGCCGAAGTCACGCGCCAGGAGGCGCGCCATCCGGAACGCAGCAACAACGTGAAGCTCGGGCGCGGCGGTATCCGCGAAATCGAATTTCTCGCGCAGGTCTTCCAGTTGATCCGAGGCGGCCGCGATGCCGCCTTGCGCGACCGCTCTACTCGCCGCACGCTGCGTATCCTGGCTGAAAAGCAGTTGTTCAAGCCCGAGGTCGTCGACAGGCTGCTGCATGCCTACACCTTTCTGCGCAACGCCGAACACCGCCTGCAATATCTGGATGACGCCCAAACGCACACGCTGCCACCGAACGGCGACGACAAAATCGCGGTGGCGCGCATGATGGGCTTTACCGATCTGCCGTCCTTTCTCGCCGAACTTGATGCGCAGCGTGCCTTCGTCGCACAGCAGTTCGACGAAATTTTCAGCGATCCGAAAGAGCAGGAATCGTCGCCGAACGAACCCGGCGGAGCGACGCTGAAGTCCGTGCTGAGCGATACCGACAGCGAAGAAACGATCGCCCTCTATTTGAACGGACTGTCTTTCGATCGCGCAAGCGAGGCCGCACAGCGTCTGATGACAACCTGGCGCTCGCCGCGCCTGCAGTCGCTTCCTGAAGCCAGCCGCGACAAGCTCGTCGCGCTGGTCAATGCATCGCTGCCGCTGATCGCCAAGGTCACCGATGCGCGCTTTATTGCCCTCAGCCGCCTGCTGGATTTCTTCGAAACGATCGCGCGTCGCGCAGCATACCTGGCGCTGCTGACCGAATATCCGCATGCGCTCGAACGCGTGATTCGCATGATCGCCGCCAGCGACTGGGCCGCGAAGTATCTGACGCGCCACCCCTTGCTGCTGGACGAATTGCTGGACGACCGCACGCTGAAGGCAGCACCGGACTGGAAAGCGTTTGCGCGCGACTGCCAGCGCCAACTCGACGAAGCACGTGGCGACACCGAACGCCAGATGGACGTGCTGCGCGAAATGCATCATGCGCAGTTGATCCGCTTGCTGGCACAGGATCTGGTCGGCGATCTGACGGTGGAAAAACTCGCAGATCATCTGTCCGAACTGGCGGACCGCCTGGTCGCCGCCACGCTACGCACCATCTGGCAGATGCTGCCGAACCGCCATCGCGAAGAACCGCGCTTCGCGGTCATTGCCTACGGCAAACTGGGCGGCAAGGAGCTCGGCTATGCGTCCGACCTTGATGTGATCTTCTTGTTCGACGACGAAGACCAGGACGCGCCGGCCTTGTATGCCAAGCTCGCGCAGCGCTTCATCACCTGGATGACTGCTCACACGCCGGCCGGCATCCTGTTCGATATCGACATCGCGTTGCGGCCCGACGGCGCGAGCGGCCTGCTCGTATCCAGCCTGGCCTCCTTCGAGAAATACCAGACGCATTCGGCATGGCAGTGGGAACACCAGGCGCTCACGCGTGCGCGTTTCTGCGCGGGCGACGCGGAAATCGGCGCGCGCTTCGAGAGCATCCGCGAAAACGTTCTGCGGCAACGACGTGATGTCGACAAGCTGAAACGCGATGTCCTCGACATGCGCAAGAAGATGCATGAAGCGCATCCAAACGCGAGCGGACTGTTCGATCTGAAGCATGACAGCGGCGGCATGATCGACATCGAATTCATGGTGCAATACCTCGTCCTGCGTTTCGCCAGCGAGCACCCGCGCCTGACGGGTGACATCGGTAACATCGCGCTGTTGAAATTGTGCGGCGAGATAGGGCTGATCGACGTCGACCTGGCGCTGAAAGTGGCGGATGCCTACCGCTTGTTCCGCAAGATGCAGCACCAGATTCGGCTGCAGGGTGAAGGCAAGGCGCGTGTCGAACGCACAGCTGTCGAAGATGAAATCGATGCCGTCACGCGACTATGGCGCGATGTGTTCGCCTGACTGAATCGATGCGCCGGGAAAATGAAAATTGCGGCGCGATAGGTAACGGCCGATACGTAGCGGCAATTCTCAGATGGTTGAACCGCGCTGTCGAAGCGCCGGCCGACCACTCGAGGTGGGTAGCGCTGCATTAATGTTGACTTAATCGAGCGCTGACTAATCTCTTCCCATTCAGCACACAAGCCCGCCATAGCGCCCGCGAGCCGCTATATCGTGTTCAACATGGGAGCGATATGCAGAACAAGCCCGTCTATTGGATCCATCCTTCAAATGGATTCGACAAGCAGCGTTCGCCGCAATCGACCATGCCGGCTCGCCAATGTGGAACGTGCACCTCTTGCTGCCAAGGCTGGCTGAAAGGCAGCATACGCGGCCATGAAATGTATCCAGGGCAGCCTTGCCACTACGTTCTAGCCGACAGCTGCTCGATTTACGCGTCGCGCCCCGTATCGCCCTGTCGGGAGTTTTCCTGCGCGTGGCAAACGATGCCCCGGTTCTTTCCGGACGATTTCTGGCCGGAACACGCTGGCTTCATTGTCAAGCGCGCTACCTGGGATGAATTCGACGTCTTTTTCCTCGTGCCCGCCGGTAAAGATCCGGAAGAAGACCACCTGAACTGGATGATCAAACTTTGCCACGCAACCGGCATACCATTCTTCTACATCATCGACGGCGAAACCACCGGATATGGACCCGCGCCGTTCGTCGAGCGGCTCAGCGAGTATCGGGCGAAGAACAAGCCGGTGGTGGTGAATTAGCGCGCATTGCGCGGCACATCCGAAACAAAAAAACCCGCTTGCGCGGGCTTTTTTAATTAAGGTGCAACGCTTACTTCGCTGCCATCAAGGCCGTCGTCGTATCCAGCATGCGGTTCGAGAAGCCCCACTCGTTGTCGTACCACGACGAGACTTTCACCAGACGGCCGGACACCTTGGTCAGCGTCGAATCAAAGCTGCTCGATGCAGGATTGTGGTTGAAGTCCACCGACACCAGTTGATCGGTCGAGTAATCCAAAATGCCTTTCAATGAGCCGTTCGCCGCTTCTTTCATGATCGCGTTGACTTCTTCCGCCGTCGTATCGCGCGCGGCGATGAAGGACAGATCGACGATCGACACGTTGATCGTCGGCACGCGAATCGCGTAGCCATCCAGCTTGCCGTTCAATTCCGGCAGCACCAGACCGACCGCCGCAGCGGCGCCGGTCTTGGTAGGGATCATCGAATGCGTGGCGGAACGTGCACGGCGCAGGTCTTCGTGCATGACGTCGGTCAGCACCTGGTCGTTGGTGTACGAGTGCACCGTCGTCATCAGGCCGTTCACGATGCCGAGCTTGTCGTTCAACGGCTTGACCAGCGGCGCCAGGCAGTTGGTCGTGCACGATGCGTTCGAGATCACGGTGTCGCTGGATTTCAGTACGCTGTGGTTGACGCCGTACACGATGGTGGCGTCGACGTCCTTGCCGCCCGGCGCGGAAATGATGACTTTCTTCGCGCCGCCCTTGAGGTGGGCCGATGCTTTTTCTTTCGTCGTGAAGAAGCCAGTGCATTCCATCACGACGTCGACATTCAGGTCGCCCCAAGGCAGCTTGGCCGGATCGCGTTCGGCAAAGACCTTGATGCGGTCGCCGTTGACCACCATGCAGTCGCCGTCGACCGCAACGGTGCCCGGGAATTTTCCGTGCACGGTGTCGTAGCGGGTCAGGTGCGCGTTGGATTCCGGCTTGCCCAGGTCGTTGATCGCAACGATTTGGATATCGTGCGTCTTGCCGCCTTCATAGTGGGCACGCAGGACATTGCGGCCGATGCGGCCGTAACCGTTAATTGCAACGCGGATGGTCATCTTTTTCTCCAGAGAAGTTCAACAGTGTTCAGCAAAACCCGTTCATGGCGGCCGGCGTTTGATGTGTTATTCGTTGCAGGCCACCTGCAGTGCGGTCAGATCGTGCCAGGCGTAGCCGGCTTCCATCAGATCGAGATCGTCCCACGTGAAAGTCTGTTCGACCAGCAACTCCGCGCCGAGTTCTTCGCAAAACTTGCGCGCCGGCTGATTGGCCGTGATCACCCAGGTCAGCAAGCTGACCGCGCCATATTGCTGCAACTGATGCGCAACCAGTGACAGCAATCGCTTGCCGACACCGCCGCGCTGCGCGATCGGTTTGATGTAGATCGCAGTCAGCTCCGCATTGCAATCCAGCTTTTCGGGCGTCAGCAACATGCCGGCCGCAAAGCCGACGACTTCCGTGCCCGCTTCCGCCACGTACACGCAAATGCCGGGCATCTTGGCGCTCAGCACCTGCGACCACATCGCGGTGCTTTCCTCGGCACGCATGGTGTCCAGATACGCATCCGGCATCACGCCGCGATACGTCGCACGCCAGCTGTCGACACGCACCGCGGCAATCGCCGATGCATCCTCCGCGGTCGCTAGGCGAAAGCCGATCTCGGTCACGCGATCAGCTTCTTGACGGTGGCCGTCACGTTCTCGACGGTGAAGCCGAAGTGTTTGAACAGCACGCCGGCCGGCGCCGATTCCCCGAAGGTATCGATACCGATCACGGCGCCGTCGAGGCCGACGTACTTGTGCCAGAAATCAGTGACACCGGCTTCGATTGCCACGCGCGGCAAGCCTTTCGGCAGCACGCTCGCCTTGTAGGCTGCATCCTGGCGGTCGAACACGTCGGTCGACGGCATCGACACGACGCGCACCTGGATGTTCTGCAGCGCCAGTTCAGCCGCCGCCTTGGTCGCGAGCTCCACTTCGGAACCGGTCGCAATCAGCACCGCCTTTGCGTCCGCGTGGTCACGCAGCACATAGCCGCCACGGTGGATGTGGGCAATCTGTTCCGGCGTGCGTTCCTGAAATTGCAGATTCTGGCGCGAGAAAATCAGCGTCGACGGACCGTGGCGGCGCGTGATCGCGTGCGACCAGGCGATGGCCGACTCGACCGTGTCGCATGGACGCCAGTTGTCGAGGTGCGGGATCAGGCGCAGGCTGGACACGTGCTCGACCGACTGGTGGGTCGGGCCGTCTTCGCCGAGGCCGATCGAATCGTGCGTGAAGACGAAGATCGAGCGAATCTTCATCAGCGCCGCCATGCGCAGCGCATTGCGGCTGTAATCGGAGAAGGTCAGGAAGGTGGCGCCGAACGGGATGTAGCCGCCATGCAGCGCGATGCCGTTCATGACCGCGCTCATGCCGAATTCGCGCACGCCGTAGTTGATGTGGTTGCCGGCCTGGTCGGCGCGCACTGCGACGCATTCCTTCCAGTTGGTCAGGTTGGAGCCGGTCAGGTCGGCCGAGCCGCCGAGGAATTCCGGCAGCACAGGCGCATAGGCCTGGATCGCATTCTGGCTGGCCTTGCGGGTGGCAATCGTTTCCTTCTTCTCGTTGCAGGCGTCGATGTAGGCTTGCACCGTCTTGCTGAAATCGGCCGGCAGCTCACCCTTCATGCGGCGCGCGAATTCGGCGGCTTCCTTCGGGAATTTTTCGGCATAGGCGTCGAACACTGCATTCCATTCGGATTCCAGCGCAGCGCCCTTCTTCTTCGCGTCCCAGGCGTCGTACACGTCCTGCGGCAGCTCGAAAGGCACGTGATTCCACAGCAGCGCGTCGCGCGTGGCGGCGATTTCCTTGTCGCCCAGCGCGGCGCCGTGCACATTGTGCGTGCCGGCCATGTTCGGCGAACCCTTGCCGATCACGGTCTTGCAGCAGATCAGGGTCGGCTTGTCGGAGCTGCGCGCCTTCAGGATCGCAGCGTTGACTGCGTCGACATCGTGGCCGTCGACGTCGCGGATCACGTTCCAGTGATAGGACTCGAAGCGCTTCGGCGTGTCGTCGGTAAACCAGCCTTCGACATGGCCGTCGATCGAGATGCCGTTGTCGTCCCACAGCGCGATCAGCTTGTTCAGTTTCAGCGTGCCGGCCAGCGCGCATGCTTCGTGCGAAATGCCTTCCATCAGGCAGCCGTCGCCGAGGAAGACATAGGTGTGATGATTGACGACATTGAAGCCGGGGCGATTGAATTCCGCTGCCAGCAGCTTCTCGGCCAGCGCCATGCCGACCGCATTCGTGATGCCCTGGCCCAGCGGGCCGGTGGTGGTCTCCACGCCCGGCGTGATGCCGACTTCCGGATGGCCCGGCGTCTTCGAATGCATCTGGCGGAAATTGCGCAGATCATCCATCGACAGATCGTAGCCGGTCAGGTGCAGCAGCGCGTATAAAAGCATCGAGCCGTGGCCGTTCGACAGCACGAAACGGTCGCGATTGGCCCAGTGCGGGTTGGCCGGATTGTGCGCCAGATGATTTCCCCACAGCGCGACCGCAATGTCAGCCATGCCCATCGGCATGCCAGGATGGCCGGAATTGGCCTTTTGTACAGCGTCCATTGCCAGCACGCGGATCGCGTTGGCCATTTTGGTAGTCGTGAGCGAGGAAGTCATGAGATGTGGGCGAATCGAATGGAATGAATCAGGCGCAGTGCATCGGCCGCGGCAGGATCAAAGCGAGCTGCTGCGAAGCCGCACATTTTACCAGACTGGGCGCTCGGACTAAAATCACACCCGGCCGCTTTTTTCCTTCACTCAGCCGTTCGCGCCAGCTTGTCTCGCGACGGCCTTACCCTACTGACCATGCCGCGCTTTTACTGTCCGCAAGCACTCGAAATCGGCTCCATCCTGACACTGGCCGACGAAGTCGCACATCATGTACAGGTGTTGCGCCTTGCGCCCGGGGCCCGCATCACGCTGTTCAATGGGGACGGCGGTGAATATGTCGCCACGATCAATGCGGTCGAAAAGAAGCGTGTCGTCGTGGAAATCAAGCTGTTCGAACCCCGAGAAGCCGAACTGCCCTACGCGATCACGCTGGCGCAGGCCTTGCCCGAAGCATCGAAGATGGACTGGATCGTCGAAAAGGCGGTGGAACTCGGCGTGCATGCCATCCAGCCGCTGGCGGCGCAGCGCTGCGTGGTGCGCTTATCCGCCGAGCGCGCGGAGAAAAAACTGCAGCATTGGCGCAGCATCGTCGTCGCCGCGGCCGAACAGAGCGGGCGAAACCGGCTGGCGACCATCGCCGAACCAGCGGACGTCACACAATGGCTGCAACGCCAGGAGCTGCATCCGCGCATCATGCTGAGCCCGCGTGCCGACCAATCGCTATCCGACTGGTCGCGCCATCATCCACCGCAGTCGCTATCGCTGATGATCGGCCCGGAAGGCGGTTTTAGCGAGGCCGAAGAAGCGTTTGCAGCCTCGCATGGCGTGCTGATGCTCTCGATGGGCCAGCGCGTGCTGCGGACCGAGACGGCGGGATTGGCTGCGCTGGCCGCTCTGAACGCCGTCTGGGGCGAGATGTAGCCGGAAAGACCAACGGCCAACCGTCCCGACCCGCAGGCAAAGCATTTATAATTCAAGGTTTTGCAGCGGCTTGCCGCCAGCTTCCGGTCAACTCAATGAAGGTATTTCGCGGACTTCCCAATGCCGCGTCGCGCGCGCCTTGCGCGCTGGCGATCGGCAACTTCGACGGCGTGCATCGCGGGCATCAGGCGCTGCTGGCGCGCCTGCGCGAAGTCGCTTCGCAGATGGGCCTCGAATCCGCAGTCATGACCTTCGAGCCGCATCCGCGCGAATTCTTCGCGGCCCGTGCCGGCGATCTGAGCAAGGCGCCAAAACGCATTGCCAGCCTGCGCGACAAGCTCACTTCACTGCAGCGCGCCGGCGTCGATCGCGTGATCGTCGAACATTTCAACATGCACTTCGCCTCCCTGTCGCCGGAGGAATTCGTCGAACGCATCCTGGTGCAGGGCCTGCACGTGAAATGGCTGATCGTCGGTGAGGACTTTTGCTATGGCGCCAAACGCGCAGGCAACGTGCAGACACTGATCGAAGCCGGGAAGCGCTACGGCTTCACAGTCGAGACGCAGGCCACGATCACCAATGACGGCTTGCGCGTTTCCTCGTCGGCGGTCCGCGAGGCGCTGGCTGCCGGCGACTTTGCGCATGCCGAAGCGCTGCTCGGCCATCCGTATTCGATTTCGGGACACGTGGTGCACGGCAAGAAGCTCGGACGCACCATCGGTTTTCCGACGCTGAATCTGCGCGTCGCGCACAAGCATCCTGCCGTCTCCGGCATCTACGTCGTGCAGGTGCGCGGCCTCGAAGACAAACCGCTGCCGGGCGTTGCCAGCATCGGCGTGCGCCCGACGGTCGATGACAGCGGCCGCGTGCTGCTCGAAACGCATTTATTCGATTACGCGCAGCAGTGCTACGGCCGTCTGGTGCGCGTGGAATTCCTGAAGAAGCTGCGCGACGAGGAAAAATACGTGGACCTGCCGACGCTGACTGCGGCCATCCATCGCGATGCGGTACAGGCGCGCGCTTATTTCCAGCAAATGGCGGATGGCGCGACTTCCGCTACCGACCGAATTTGACGATCAATCGTTTGCAACGGTGCTGTGCGCCGACGTTTGATCCACCGAATTTTTCTAGAAGAAAACCATGTCCGATAAATCAAATAACCCCGCGAGCAAACCCGCAAACAAGCCGGCCGCGGATAAATCCGCCGAGAAGGCATCGAGCAAATACCCGGTCAACATGACGGACACGCCCTTCCCGATGCGCGGCGATCTCGCCAAGCGCGAGCCGCAATGGGTCAAGCAATGGCAGGAAAAGAAGATCTACGACAAGATCCGCGCCGCTTCCAAGGGTCGTCCGAAGTTCATCCTGCACGACGGGCCGCCGTATGCGAACGGCGACATCCACATCGGCCATGCGGTCAACAAGATCCTGAAGGACATCATCGTCAAGTCGCGCCAGTTCGACGGCTACGATGCGCCCTATGTGCCGGGCTGGGATTGCCACGGCATGCCGATCGAAATCCAGATCGAGAAGCAGTACGGCAAGAACCTGCCGACCGATGAAGTGCTGAGCAAGGCGCGTGCGTATGCCAGCGAGCAGATCGAGCGGCAGAAGAAAGACTTCATCCGTCTTGGCGTGCTCGGCGAGTGGGACAATCCGTACAAGACCATGAACTTCGGCAACGAAGCCGATGAACTGCGTGCGCTCGGTGCACTGATGGAGAAAGGCTATGTGTATCGCGGCCTGAAGCCGGTCAACTGGTGTTTCGATTGCAGCTCGGCGCTGGCGGAAGCGGAAGTCGAATACCAGGACAAGCGCGATCCGGCGATCGACGTCGGCTTTCCGTTTGCGGAGCCGGAAAAAGTCGCGAAAGCATTCGGTCTGCCGAAGCTGCCGATCGACAAGGGTTACGTCGTTATCTGGACCACGACGCCGTGGACCATTCCATCGAACCAGGCGCTGAACGTGCATCCGGAACTGCGCTACGCGCTGGTGGAAACCGCGCGCAACAACGAACCGCTGTTGCTGATCCTGGCTGCCGATCTGGTGGAAGATGTATTGAAGCGCTACGGCTTTGAAGGCAAGGTCATCGCGACCTGCGAGGGTGCGTCACTGGAAGGCGTGCGCTTCAAGCATCCGTTCGCGGACGTCGATCCGGCCTACAACCGCACGTCGCCGATCTATCTCGCCGACTACGTCGCGGCCGACAGCGGCACCGGCATCGTGCACGCCGCCCCGGCCTACGGTATCGAAGACTTCATCTCCTGCAAGAAACACGGCCTGCGCGACGACGAAATCATCGCGCCGGTGATGGGCGACGGCAAGTATGCATCGTGGCTGCCGCTCTTCGGCGGCATGACGATCTGGGAAGCGTCCAAGCCGATCTGCGCCAAACTGGACGAAGTCGGTTCGCTGTTCAAGCTGGTGATGTTCGATCACAGCTACATGCACTGCTGGCGCCACAAGACGCCGATCATCTACCGTGCGACCTCACAATGGTTTGCCGGCATGGACGTGATGCCGAAGAACACCGGTGCAACGCTGCGCGAAACTTCGCTGGCTGCGATCGAGCAGACGCAGTTTTTCCCGAGCTGGGGCAAGGCGCGCCTGCACGGCATGATCGCCAATCGCCCGGACTGGACGCTGTCGCGTCAGCGCCAGTGGGGCGTGCCGATGGCCTTCTTCGTGCACAAGGAAACGGGCGACCTGCATCCGCGTACGCCGGAGCTGCTGGAACAGATCGCGCAGCGCGTCGAACAACACGGCATCGAAGCGTGGCAAGCGCTCGATCCAAAGGAATTGCTCGGCGACGACGCGGCGATGTACGTGAAGAACAAGGACACGCTGGACGTGTGGTTCGATTCCGGCTGCACGCACCAGACTGTATTGCGCGGCTCCCACAAGAACGAGCTCGACTTCCCTGCCGACTTGTATCTCGAAGGGTCGGACCAGCATCGCGGCTGGTTCCACTCGTCGCTGCTGACGTCGGCCATGCTGAATGGCCGCGCACCGTACAAGGCGCTGCTGACGCATGGCTTCGTGGTCGACGGCGAAGGCAAGAAGATGTCGAAATCCAAGGGCAACGTGGTCGCGCCGCAGAAGGTGTCCGACTCGCTCGGTGCCGACATCCTGCGCCTGTGGGTTGCCTCCACCGATTACTCCGGCGAGCTGTCGATCTCGGACGAAATCCTGAAACGCGTGACCGAAGCCTATCGCCGCATCCGCAACACGTTGCGCTTCCTGCTGTCGAATACGTCCGACTTCGATCCCAAGAAGGATCTGGTTGCGGTCGACGACATGCTGGAGATCGATCGCTATGCGATCGCGCAGATGGCGGAGCTGCAGCGCGAGATCATCGATCACTGCCGTGCCTACGAATTCCATCCGGTCGTCGCCAAGCTGCAAGGCTATTGCTCGGAAGACCTCGGCGGCTTCTACCTCGACATCCTGAAGGACCGCCTGTACACCAGCGGCGTCACGTCGCAGGCGCGACGCTCGGCGCAAAGCGCGATCTGGCACATGACACATGCGCTGCTGCGCCTGATGGCGCCGATCCTGTCCTTTACCGCGGAAGAAGCGTGGGCGGTATTCGCCGGCGCGGACGCAGGCGATACCATCTTCACGCAGACGAACTATGTCCTGCCGCCGGTGTCCGACAGCGCAGCGCTGCTGGCCAAATACGCTTCCCTGCGCGAAGTGCGCAACGACGTCACCAAGCAGCTGGAAGAAGTGCGCGTGGCGGGCGGCATCGGATCCTCGCTGCAGGCCGAAGTCGAACTGAAGGCAGCCGGCGACAAGTATGATTTGCTCAGCAGCCTGGGCGACGACTTGAAGTTCGTACTGATCACGTCGCAGGCGCGCGTACAAAAAGTGGCGAACGAAGCCGACGAAGCTGTGGATGTGACACCATCGGTCGCGCAAAAATGCGAACGCTGCTGGCACTATCGTCCCGCGGTCGGCACGCATGCGGATCATCCAGGGCTGTGCGACCGTTGCGTCGCCAACCTGTTCGGCAACGGCGAAGCGCGCCGCTACGCCTGATTCGCCCTGACGCGCCGCACCGGCCGGTCCGGTGCGGCATTTCATGAACCCTCAGACCGGCAAGCACAACATGGCCAACAACAAACGCGTCTTCAGCACGACAGGCAACTCCGGCAGCATGCTGCCCTGGCTCGGCATCTCGTTCATCGTGATCCTGCTTGATCAGATCAGCAAGATTGCCATCGCCAAGACCTTTTCCTACGGCGAATCGCATGCGCTGACTTCCTTCTTCAACCTGGTCCTGGTCTATAACAAGGGCGCGGCCTTCAGTTTTCTTGCTGCCGAAACGGGCTGGCAGCGTTACCTGTTTACTGCGCTTGGCATCGGCGCCGCGCTCTTCATCGTCTATCTGCTCAAGAAGCACGCCGGCCAGCGGATGTTCAGCTGGGCGCTCTCGCTGGTGCTGGGCGGCGCGATCGGCAACGTAATCGACCGCGTGCTGTACGGCCACGTGATCGACTTCCTCGATTTCCACGTGGGCGGCTGGCACTGGCCGGCTTTCAACGTTGCGGACAGTGCGATCTGCGTCGGCGCCGTGCTCTTCATCCTCGACGAGCTGCGCCGCGTCGGCAAATAACGCACGGCGGCAAGTAGAGCCGAACTGCTACACTAGCGCGGCGTCTTTTCAGGAGTCCTCATGGAACTGGCTGGCAAAAAAATCGTGCTGGGGCTGACCGGCGGCATCGCCTGCTACAAGGCAGCGGAATTGACGCGCGCATTGGTGAAGGCAGGCGCCTCGGTGCAGGTCGTGATGACGCAGGCGGCAACGCAGTTCATCACGCCGGTGACGATGCAGGCCTTGTCTGGCCATCCCGTCTTTACCGATCAATGGGACGCGCGCATCGCCAACAACATGCCGCACATCGACCTGACGCGCGGCGCCGATGCGATCGTGATCGCTCCCTGCTCAGCCGACTTCATGTCCAAGCTCGCGCATGGCGCCTGCAACGATCTGCTCTCCACGTTGTGCGTCGCGCGTCCGTCCACGCTGCCGCTGATGGTGGCACCGGCGATGAATGTCGAGATGTGGCTGAATCCGGCGACCCAGCGCAATGCCGCGCAACTGAAAATGGATGGCATCGCAGTGCTGGGGCCGGATGCGGGCGAGCAGGCTTGCGGCGAAACCGGCATGGGCCGCATGCTGGAACCCGAACAGCTGATGGAAGAGATCGTCGCGTCCTTCCAGCCGAATCTGCTGGTCGGCAAGAGCGTCCTGATCACCGCCGGCCCGACCTTCGAGCCGATCGATCCTGTGCGCGGCATCACGAATCTTTCTTCGGGAAAAATGGGCTACGCATTGGCGCGTGCCGCGCGCGAAGCCGGCGCCGACGTGACGCTGGTGTCCGGACCGACCGCGCTGGCCGCTCCCTATGGCGTGCATCGCATCAACGTGCAGACCGCGGAGCAGATGCACGATGTCGTGATGTCGCGCATCGGCGCGCAAGACGTCTTCGTTGCGGTTGCGGCCGTCGCCGACTGGCGCGTGAAAAACGTCAGCGCGCAAAAGATCAAGAAGGGTGCGACCGAGGTGCCGGCACTGGAGTTCGAACAGAACACCGATATTCTGGCGTCCGTTGCCGCACTGGACAAGCGTCCCTTCTGTGTGGGCTTTGCGGCCGAATCCGAAAAGTTGACCGAGTACGGCGAAGCCAAGCGCAAAAAGAAAAACATTCCTCTGCTGGTCGGCAACATCGGCCATGAAACCTTCGGCCAGGATCACAATGAATTGCTGCTGTTCGACGAACAGGGGCAAACACTGATCCCGCGCGCGAACAAACAACAACTGGCACGCAGACTGATCGCCGAAATCGCTCAGCGCCTCGCCTGATTCGCTTCTTCCTCTTTCCTCAAAAAATGAAAACCATCGACGTCAAGATTCTTGATCCGCGCATGAAGGATCAGCTCCCTGCCTATGCCACTGTCGGTTCCGCCGGTCTGGACCTGCGCGCCTGCATCGATGCACCGCTGACGCTCAAACCGGGCGAAACGCACCTGATTCCGACCGGCTTGGCAATCCACATCGCCGACCCGGGCTACGCCGCGATGATCCTGCCGCGCAGCGGCATGGGCCACAAGCATGGCATCGTGCTCGGGAACCTGGTCGGTTTGATCGACTCTGACTACCAGGGACAGCTGATGGTTTCGACCTGGAATCGCGGCCAGACCGAGTTCGTGCTGAATCCGATGGAGCGCCTGGCGCAGCTGGTGATCGTGCCGGTGCTGCAGGTCGGCTTTAACGTGGTCGACGATTTCGATGCGAGCGAACGCGGCGCAGGCGGCTTCGGCAGCACCGGCAAACATTAGGAGAACATCTTGCTCAGTCTGCTTCAACGCATTTCCCTCGTCGGTCGATTTGCATGTGCGTCCATCGCCCTGTTGATCGCCGGTTGCAGCACGACAGCCGTCAACAACCAGAACAACGCGTCGACAACGGACAGCTACGAAAGCAGCACTGCCAGCGCACCCCCTGCTCCTGCCGAATCGGCACAACTACGCACGCTTCGCACCTTGACCGCGCAGCAGGATCGTCTGTACCGCGTCGCTGCACCGCTCTTGGTCAGCAATGCGCCGCTGTGCAGAAGCTATGCGCGCAACCTGATCGGCTTCAGCGCCAAGAACAAGTATTCGTATTCGTCGGACTACGTGGCTGCTGCGCAGGCGCTGGGCTTCGGCGAACAATTGCAGGTCACCGGCGTGCTGCCGGACAGCGGTGCGGCGCGTGCCGGCGTGATGCGCGGCGACATCCTCACTTCGGTCGAAGGCAAGACCATGCCGCAGGGCCCGAACGCGGAGCGTGAAGCGGCGACGGTGCTCGCGCCGCTCGTCTCCAAGCGTGCCAACGTCAAGCTCGGGCTGATGCGCGGCAATCGCAATTTGACGCTGAGCGTGCCACTGACGCTTGCTTGCGGCTTCGGCATCGAGTTGGGCAACATCGATACGGTGAATGCCTTCTCGGATGGCCGCCGTGTGCTGATCACGCGCGGCATGCTGAACTTCGCGCGTTCGGATACCGAGCTCGCGTACGTGCTGGCAAAGGAGCTGGCACATAACGCGCTGCGCTATCCGACACGGCTGCGCATGACGGCAACCGTCGGCGGCATCATCGATAATCTGATCCGCATCAACCCGGATACGGCACCCTTGAGCGGCAGCGCCGGCGTCAGGCCGATGCCGAAAGATCTGGACGTTGCGGCCGATACCGTCGCGCTTTACATGCTGGCGCGTGCCGGCTACGACGTGCAAGGCGCGCATGCTTTCTGGCAGCGGCTGGCCGAGCAATATCCGGCCGACGTCTTGAATGGCTATACAGCAATCCATCCTTCCACAACGGCGCGCCTGGAAAACATCGATCGTGTCGTCAGCGATGTCCAGGACAAGATCGCGAAGAAGCAGCCGCTGTTTCCTTGAATAGCGACCGCGCATAAAAAAACGGCTGATCGCTCAGCCGTTTTTTATTTCCCGCTCGCCTTCGCCAGCCACTTATTCGCCCGCGCGCAGAGCCTTGTCGATATCCTCGCGCGTCAGTTCCGGCGACAACTGCTGGATCAGATCCAGTGTGTATTGCCGCAAGTAGGCGCCACGGCGCACTGCAAGACGCGTAACGTTCTGCGCGAACAGGTGCGATGCATCGATCACCTGCAAGCCTTCGTGCGCATTCTGGCGCACCGCCATCGACGCGACGATGCCGACGCCCAGACCCAGCACCACGTACTGCTGGATCACATCCGAATCCATCGCGGTCAGCACGATGTCGGTCGCGATATCGGCCTTCTTGAACGCAGCGTCAATATGGCCGCGGCCGGTGAAACCGAGGTCGTAGGTGATCAGCGGATACTGCGCGAGATCGGCCAGTGTGACCGGATTCTTTTTCAGCAGCGGATGCCCATCCGGCACCACGATCGCGTGATGCCAGCGATAGCAGGGAAAGGACACCAGTTCCTCGAATTGGCTCAAGCCCTCGGTCGCGATGCCGATGTCCGCCTTGCCCGAAATTACCCAGTCGGCGATGTGTTCGGGAGAGCTCTGCTGCAGCGCGACGCGCACCTTCGGAAAGGTCGAACGGAATGCCTGCACTGCTTTCGGCAGCAGATAGCGTGCCTGCGTGTGCGTGGCGGCGATCGTCAGCGTGCCGACTTCCTGGCTCGCATATTCCTGACTGGCGCGCCGCAGGTTTTCCGCTTCGAGCAAGAGCCGGTCGATGATCTGCAGAATGCCCTTGCCGGGTTCGGTCAGCCCGGTCAGCCGCTTGCCGTTGCGTTCGAAAATATCGACGCCCAGCTCTTCCTCCAGTTCGCGGATCTGCCGGCTCACGCCCGGCTGCGAAGTGAACAGTACGTTCGCCACTTCCGTCAGGTTGTAGCCGCAACGCGCGGTTTCGCGGATGGATCGTAACTGCTGAAAGTTCATGACAGTCGCCTTTCGAGAAAAAACGGTCCCCTGGCAGCCGCATAGCAGCACCATTCAAGACCACAAACTTGGTAATGCAGCCGATGCGATCGTGCATCGGCAACAGGAAAATCAGGCGGGATCGTTGACGAAAACCTGCAAGCGCTTCGGCCGCACGACCAGCGTCTCGCCTTCCTTTAGCTTCAGTTGCGCGTAACGCTCGCTCGGAATCACCGCCTCGATCAACTCGCCGTTGTCGTCGCGCTCAAGTTCCAGCTGCGCGAGCGGGCCGATCGCATGTGCACGCCGCAATTGCGCCACGATGCCGGTCGCACCGCTGGTGTAGCGATCGACTTCCAGATCGTGCGGACGCACGTAGCCGATGCCCTTGCTGTCCTGCGTCTGCGCATGCTCGGGCGCATCGAACGCAATGCCGCCCGATTCGAGCACACCTTCATGCACGCGGCCGTGGAACAGATTGACGTTGCCGAGGAAGCCGTAGACGAAAGGCGTAGCCGGATTGTTGTAGACGTCCTTGGGCGAGCCGATCTGCTCGACATTGCCTTTGTTCATCAGCACGATCTGGTCCGCGACTTCGAGCGCTTCTTCCTGATCGTGCGTAACGAAAATGCTGGTCACGTGCAGGTCGTCGTGCAGACGGCGCAGCCAGCGGCGCAGTTCCTTGCGCACCTTCGCATCGAGCGCACCGAACGGTTCGTCCAGCAGCAGCACGCGCGGTTCGACCGCCAGTGCGCGTGCCAGTGCAATACGCTGGCGCTGACCGCCGGACAGCTGCGGTGGATAGCGATCGGCGAGCCAGTCCAGTTGCACGAGCTCCAGCAGCTTCATCACCTTTTCGCGGATCTGCGTCTCGGAGGGGCGCGTTGCCGCCGGACGTACACGCAAACCGAAAGCGATGTTCTCGAACACGCTCATGTGCTTGAACAGTGCGTAATGCTGGAACACGAAGCCGACCTGGCGTTCGCGCACGTGACGGGCCGATGCATCCTTGCCGTCCAGCAGAACCTGGCCCTGATCCGGTTGTTCCAGGCCGGCGATGATGCGCAACAGCGTGGTCTTGCCGCAGCCGGAAGGACCAAGCAAGGCAGTGAGTTCGCCCGCCGGGAAATTCAGCGACACGTTGTTCAGTGCGACGAAATTGCCGAACTGCTTGTGGATATTCTTGACTTCGATACTCATGCTTCCTGCTCCTGAATCGGTTCGGCGCCTTCGTCGCGCAATCGCCATTCGATGAAAGTTTTCAGCGCCAGCGTGACCAGCGCCAGCAATGCCAGCAGCGATGCGACGGCAAACGCAGCGGCGAAATTGTATTCGTTATACAGAATCTCCACTTGCAGGGGAATCGTATTCGTCTCGCCGCGGATGTGGCCGGACACGACGGACACCGCGCCGAATTCGCCCATCGCGCGCGCATTACAGAGGATCACCCCGTACAGCAAACCCCACTTGATGTTCGGCAGCGTCACATGCCAGAAAGTGCGCCAGCCGGAAGCGCCAAGCACCAGCGCCGCCTCCTCTTCCTCGCTGCCCTGCGATTGCATCAGCGGGATCAGCTCGCGCGCAACGAATGGAAAAGTCACGAAGATCGTGGCCAGCACGATGCCCGGCACGGCGAACAGGATCTTGATGTTGTGCTCCTGCAGCCAGGGGCCGAACCAGCCTTGCGCGCCGAACAGCAATACATAGATCAGGCCCGAGATCACCGGCGACACCGAAAACGGCAGATCGATCAATGTCAGCAGAATCTGCTTGCCGCGGAATTCGAACTTGGCGATGCACCACGCGGCGGCAATGCCAAACACCAGGTTCAGCGGTACGGCAATGGCTGCCGTCAACAGGGTCAGCTTGATCGCCGACCAGGCATCGTCTTCGCGGATCGCTTCAAAATACGCGGTCCATCCCTTGCGCAAGGCTTCGGCGAAGACCGATGCCAGCGGCACGAACAGGAACAAGGTCAGGAAAGTCAGCGCGATGGCGATCAGCGTGATGCGGACCCAGCGCGGCTCCATTGTCGCTTCAGGCACAATCGGAGCGGCTTGACGCACCGGCTTCACCTCGGACACGGCGGAAGAAATCACGGCGGACATCAGTTTTCCTCCGAACGGTTGCGACGGCGGCTCCACGCCTGCAGCAGATTGATCGCCAGCAGCATCGCGAAGGAAACCAGCAGCATCACGACGGCGATCGCGGTCGCGCCTGCGTAATCATATTGTTCCAGCTTGGTCACGATGAACAAGGGCGTGATCTCCGAGACCATCGGCATGTTGCCGGCGATGAAAATCACCGAACCGTACTCGCCGGTCGCGCGCGCAAAGGCGAGTGCAAACCCGGTCAGCACAGCCGGCAAAATGATCGGGAAAATGACCTTGGTGAACGTCTGCAGCGGATTGGCACCGAGGCTGGCCGCCGCCTCCTCCAGTTCATGCTCCATTTCTTCCAGCACCGGTTGCACGGTGCGAACAACGAAGGGCAAGCCGATGAAGGTCAGCGCGATGACCACACCCAAGGGGGTGAACGCAGCCTTGATGCCTAGCGGTTCCAGATAGCGACCGAACCAGCCATTCGGCGAATACAGCGCTGTCAGCGCAATGCCGGCCACGGCGGTGGGCAAGGCGAACGGCAGATCGACCAGCGCATCGATAATTTTCTTCCCGGGAAAACGGTAGCGCACCAGTACCCAGGCAACGATCAGGCCGAACACGACATTCAGCGCAGCGGCCAGCAGCGACGCACCGAAGGTCAGTTCATAGGAAGCGACCACCCGCGGCGAAGTCACGGCAGCGATGAAGGACTCCCAGCTGAGCTTGAAGGTCTTCAGAAACAATGCCGAAAGCGGAATCAGTACGATCAGGCTCAAATAGAGCACCGTGAATCCCAGCGATAGGCGAAAGCCGGGAATGACGCGCGAGGGCTGCTTGAGAGAGGCGACAGCAGGCATACGTTCTCTTATTACGATTTTGACTAAGGATGCGCAATATTCCCATCCGTCAAATATAAAGAGAACGATTCTTTTTGCATTTTGTTAGAACGAAAACGCATAAGCCGCGCCGAAATGGCGTCGTTTTATGCAGAAAGCGCTTGTTTTGTGGTGCCGGCATCGATTTCAGCCAGCAATGCGAGGTGCGCCAAGCCTTGGGGCCAGTCGCCAAGACCCGAGTCGGCGTTGATATGGCCCAAGGTGCCTGCGTTCACGAAACCGGATCCCCACTCTCTCGCCCAATGGGCGGCGCGCTCGGCTGCCATCCAGGGATCGTCCGTGCTGGCAATCATGACTGACGGGAAACGCGGTCGCACCCCGCGCACCAGCGAGGCAACACCGAATTTTTCCGGATCGGCGGGCGCCACCAGCAAAGCAGCCGCGACATGGCGCATATCGATGCTCCGACTTGCATGCATGCTCGCCAGGCAACCGAAACTATGCGCCACGATAAGCGTGCGCCGTCTTGACGCTTGCACCGCTTGAGCCACGCGCCGGGACCAGGCAACGAGATCCGGTTGCGACCAGTCTTCCTGTGTCACGCGTTCAAAAGCAGGATAACGCTGCTCCCATCGCGTCTGCCAATGTTCAGGACCGCTGCCGTGCAAGCCAGGCACGATCAATACACGGTAGTCGGACAGGTCGGGAAACGTCATAAGCCTCGTACGGCGCAATGCCGCTTTCTTCCAAACGGGAATGGAATACGTGCATTTGCGATGGAGCAACTGCACTTCGTCATATGCGGATGTCAGCTTAACCGGCCTGCCGGCGCCCACCAAGGAATCTTATCGATTATCGGTATGCGGTTTCCGATCTTCGTGCCGCTACGCATGCGGACATGCACCCTGCGCTTTCTGCGAATGCAGTTCGCGAATTTTGTTATGCGCATTCATCCACTAAGGATCGCAGATTTAATTCGTTTGGCAGGGAGAAACGGAATGCTATGTTCCCTCCACATCTTCAAGGAAGCGCCATGCATCAATACACGCAGCGCCATCCGTCATTTTGATATCGAGGTAATACGATGCTTGCATTTTCTCCCGAGCAGCCGCGCCAATTTCAGAGCAAGTCATACACCGGGATCGGCGTGGCCATTCTGTTGCATCTTGTTCTTGGCTACGCATTGATCACCGGCCTTGCGACGAATGTCATCAAGGTCATAACGAAGCCGATTGAAACGCGGATCATCGAAGAAGCAAAGCCGGTACCGCCACCGCCGCCAGTAAAGTCGGTACCACCACCGAAGCCACACATCAAACCACCGCCGGCATACGTGCCGCCGCCGGAAGTGCATGTTGCCGCGCCACCACCGCCAAATACGATCGCGGCAGTAAGTGATGCCAAACCGACGCCTGTAGAGCCGGTCGCGCCGCCCGCCCCGCCGGTTGCAAAAGTCGGCATCGCTTGCCCGGGCTCGACTGCGATTCGCCAGTCGGTCGAATACCCGCGTGAAGCGCTGCGCGACAACATCACCGGCAACGTCCTGGTCCAGTTTGTCGTTGGATCCGATGGACATACGCGAGATTTCACCCTGCTGCGCCAGGCACATGCGGTACTCAACCGTGCCGCGCTGGATGCCGCGCACCGTTTCAGCTGTGTGGGCCAGGGCCGCGATGTCGTCGTGCAGGTTCCATTCGACTTCAAGCTCGAATAAGCCGGCCGCCATCGCTCTAGTTACCGCTTTACCACTTTCCCGCTTTCTATTTATCTGGTCATCTATCTGGAGAAATCATGTTTCGCCGTATTTCAGTCCTGCCGTTCGTTGCTGCCTTATTCTTCAATGTCGCGGCAATCACGCCGTCCCATGCCGATAGCGCTACGCCAGCCGTCGTTGCGACGTCGTCCGCGCCCATCATCGCCGGCCAACTGACCGCCAGCGGCGATCCCGTGCAAGCCGATCCTGCCGGCGGCGCCGACGGCAACCAGATCAAGGTCGACAACCCCTATGGCATTACCGCGCTGTGGAACGGTAGCGACTTCGTCGCCAAGGGCACGCTGCTGATCCTGCTCGGCTTCTCCATCGGCAGCTGGTACGTGATCATCGCCAAGCTGCTGGCACAGCGCAAACTGAATCGCCAAGCGCGTGATACCGATCGCACCTTCTGGGATGCGGGCTCGGTGCGGCAAGGCCTCGCCACGCTGGAAAACGGCACGCCTTTCCACTTCATCAGCACGGTGGCGCTGAAAGCAACCGAACACCACAGCGGCCTGCTCCAGCATGTCGACTACAACACCTGGGTCGTGCAATCGCTGCAAAGCTCGGTCGACACCGTGCGCAATCGCCTGCAGGACGGCCTGGCCTTCCTCGCCACCGTTGGTTCGACCGCGCCTTTCGTCGGTCTGTTCGGCACCGTGTGGGGCATTTATCACGCGCTGACCGCCATCGGCGTATCGGGCCAGGCATCGATCGACAAGGTCGCGGGTCCGGTTGGCGAGGCATTAATCATGACGGCAATCGGCCTTGCCGTCGCCGTGCCGGCTGTACTCGGCTACAACCTGCTGGTTCGCCGCAACAAGGCTGCGCTGGAACGCGTGCAAGGTTTCAGCTCGACGCTGCATGCCGTGCTGCTCAGTTCCGCTCCGTCCAAGGCTTAAGACATGGCGCTGTCCTTTGGAAAAAGCGGCGACGACGATGCCGTGGTGTCCGACATCAACACCACACCGCTGGTCGACGTGATGCTGGTGTTGCTGATCATCTTTCTGATCACCATTCCCGTCGTCACGCACACCGTGCCCGTCAAACTGCCGCACGAAACGAATCACGTCCGCGAAACGAAGCCGGAGAACATCAGCATTTCGGTCGACAAGAGCGGTCGCATCTACTGGAGTCAGGAACGGATTGCCAACGCCGAAGCATTGACGGCGCGTCTGAAAACCGTCTCGACCAAGCTGCCGCAGCCGGAAGTGGAAATCCGCGGCGACAGCGAAGCGAAATACGAATCGATCGGCCGCGTGATCTTTGCCTGCCAGCGTGCGGGCATCGTGAAGATCGGCTTCATCACCGAACCGGCACCGCGTGCATAAGCGGATGCGGCAACGCATCGTTCATTCAGAAGGAGTTTTTACATGGGCATGAATGTAGGCACCGCCAGCAGTTCCGATGAACCGGAAGTGATGGTCGACATGAACACCACGCCGCTGATCGACGTGATGCTGGTGCTGTTGATCATGTTGATCATCACCATTCCGATCCAGCTGCATAACGTCGATCTGAATCTGCCGGCGGGCAATCCGCCGCCGCCAGCAGTCCAGCCTGAAGTGGTGCAGGTCGACGTGAACGCCGCCGGCGTGGTCAGCTGGAACGGCGAAACCGTGACGAGTCGCGCGGTGCTCGACGCCAAGCTGGCCGGTGTGGCTGCGCAAGCCAATCAGCCGGAATTGCATTTGCGCGCCGATCGCGACGCGCCATACAAGGCAGTTGCCGCGGTGCTGTCGTCGGCACAGCATGCGGGTGCCAACAAGCTCGGTCTGGTCGGCAATGAGCGCTTCGCCAACTAGTCATACTTGCGGATGCCGTTCGCTGCGCACAGCGGACGACAGACCAGGCGTCGATGGCGCATCGCATCGCGCGCAGACGTACGCACAGCTGTTTCCGCAACTGCAAACGATGCTGGCCAATGAAAACGATACGATCGCCAACCTCGCCAACGTCGCAGCGCTGCTGAAAGAGAGTTTCGACTTTCACTGGGTCGGCTTTTACCGTGTGCTCGGCAACGAGCTGGTGCTCGGACCATTCCAAGGGCCGGCGGCATGCACGCGCATTGCACGCGGACGCGGCGTATGCGGCAGCGCGTGGGAGGCGCGCTCGACCATCGTGGTACCGGACGTAGACCGCTTTCCGGGACATATCGTCTGCAGCGCAGAGTCGCGCTCGGAGATCGTGATCCCCTATTTCGACCGGCATCACTTCGTTGCCGGCGTACTGGACATCGATAGCGACAAACCCGACGACTTTCAGGCAGTGGACCAGCTCTGGCTGGAAAAGATAGCAGCCTTGCTGCGATAACAAATCACTGCAAATCACTGATTCAAACGCACCATTTTTTCCATTGCGGCATGTATCCGGCCTTGAGCAAAGGCCGGCGCTGCCGCTTATTTTCGAAGACTCATGACACTACTCGACTACCGCAATTTCGGACGCACCGGCGTCAAGGTTTCCCCATTGACACTGGGCTGCATGATGTTCGGCAACAAGACCGAACTCGATGACACCATCCGCATCATCGATCGCGCGATCGATGCCGGCATCAACCTGATCGACACCGCCAACGTTTATGCACGTGGCCGTAGCGAGGAATTCACCGGCGAAGCGCTGAAGCGTACCGGCAAGCGTCACAGCATCTTCCTCGCTTCCAAGGTGCATCTGCCGATGCACGACACCGACGGCAATCTGCGCGGCAGTTCACGCCGCCACATCATTCAGCAGGTGGAGGACAGCCTGCGCCGCCTGCAGACCGACTATCTGGACCTGTACCAGATTCACCGGCCCGAGCCGACTACCGCCATCGATGAAACCTTGCGCGCACTCGATGACCTGGTCCGCAGCGGCAAGGTGCGCTACATCGGTTCGACCACCTTCGCCGGCTGGCAAGTGGTGGAAGCATTGTGGGCGAGCAAGGAACTCGGCCTCAATCGCTTCGTTTCCGAGCAGCCGCCGTACAACCTGCTCGATCGCCGCATCGAACGCGAGCTGATTCCCGTCGCGCAAACCTATGGCCTTGCCGTGATTCCGTGGAGCCCGATCGGCGGCGGCCTGCTGTCCGGAAAATATCGCAAAGGCCAGCCCTTGCCGCCCGATTCGCGTTATACCAATCCGAGCCCGATGCAGGCGCGCCGCTATGTCGAAGCGATCTACGACGTGATCGAGCCGCTGGTCGACCTGGCTGCGGAAAAAGGCGTGCCGCTGTCGCAGCTGGCCCTGGGCTGGGTTGCGCAACAGCCCGGCATTACCAGCGCCATAATCGGACCGCGCACGCTGGAACAACTGGAAGACGCGATCAAGGCGGTCGACATCGTATTCACTCCGGAAGATTTGAAGCGCATCGACAGCATCATCGCACCCGGCACCCATATCGCGCCGTTTTACGAGGCCAACTTCGGGGCCAGCGCCTATCGCTGGTAACCGTCGATGGCCGACGCGCCCTTTCCACGAAAGCAGCTAAGCATTGCAGTCTCGCGAAATATGGAAGTGAATTTTGCTTGGTTCTTTCGTGGAAGAGAGCTTGCTATCGTTGTGCTTTGCAAGCGCATCTTTCCCCGGCAGTGTCGTTCCACAAGTACGCACCCCGCTTGCGTCACCGCGCGCGTCCGCCTTTGCCGACCCGCACACTGATCGAGAACAGGCATGACAAAAAAAATCCGTCTGAACGCCTTCAATATGAACTGCGTTGGCCACATCCATCACGGCCTGTGGAAACATCCGCGCGACAATTCCGTCGACTACACGCGGCCGCAATACTGGATCGAACTGGCGCAACTGCTGGAGCGCGGCTTGTTCGACGCGGTCTTCCTGGCCGATATCGTCGGTGTGTACGACGTACTCGGTGATGGCATCGAAGCCACCGCGCGGGAAGCGGTGCAACTGCCGGTCAACGATCCGCTGTACGTCGTGCCGCTGATGGCACATGCCACCAAGCATCTCGGCTTTGGCGTCACCTGCAACCTGACGTATGAGCAGCCTTACCTGTTCGCGCGCCGCATGGCGACGCTGGATCACCTGAGCGATGGCCGCGTCGGCTGGAACATCGTCACCGGCTATCTCGACAGCGCGGCACGCGCGATGGGATTGAAGCAGCAGATCGACCACGACGATCGCTACGACCGGGCCGACGATTTCATGGAAGTGTTCTACAAGCTGCTGGAAGGCAGCTGGGAAGACGACGCGGTATCGCGCGATCGCGCGCGCGGCATCTACGCCGATCCGCGCAAGATTCATCGTGTGCATCACGACGGCCCGTTCTACAAGGTCGACAATGTCTACAACCTGACGGAGCCGTCGATCCAACGCACGCCGGTGTTGTACCAGGCCGGTGCCTCGCAGCGCGGCAACGAGTTCGCTGCACGTCACGCCGAGTGCGTATTCACCGGCGGCCCTTCGCGCGAAGCGCTGGCCAAGGTGGTCGCCAACATTCGCAAGCTGGCAGTCGGTGCCGGACGGCAGCCGAACGACATTCTGGTTTTCTCCGGCCTCACTGTCGTTGTCGATACCAACGAGAAGGCGGCGCGCGAAAAGTACGAAGATTACAAGCAATACGCCAGCGCGGAAGGATCGCTCGCCCATATGTGCAGCGGTGCGGCGATCGATCTCGAACGCTTCGGCCTGGACGAGGAAATCACACCGGAGAAACTGGAGGCCTTGTATCCCGGCCGTCTGAAACGCGTGGGCAATGTGCGCGGACGTCATTTTCTCGAAGGGACGACGCGCCGCAAGCTGCTGCAGAGCCGAGGATTTGGCGCGCAGAACTCGGCCATCGTCGGCACGCCTTCGCAAGTTACCGACGAAATTGCGAAATACGTAGAGGAGACAGACCTCGACGGTTTCAACCTGACGCGTACCGTCGCGCCGGAAACGTATCGCGATTTCATCGATCTCGTCATTCCGGAATTGCAGAATCGCGGCCTGTACAAGGAAAAATACGAAGACGGCTCGCTGCGCCACAAGTTGTTCGGGCACGGTGCTCGCCTGCCGGACAACCACACGGCCGCGCAATATCGCTTCCACGCGGCAGCGGCCGAAGCAGCTGAAGCGCTGCGGCCGACCGGCTCCTGAAAACAATCGTAAGGATGATGCCAGGCCGACAATTGAAGTCACGCAAAGCGTCATCAATTGCAAAAGAGAACAACGCGCGATGCCGCGCCACACGATGATGCATCGCCTGGCGATGCACCTCTTTCCAATCCATGAATTGAACGTTCCCATGAGTATTTCTTCCGCCTCCCCCGCCGATGCCGAACCGGTCGACCGCCCCGTTCGGCAGGAAAAGCCGGCACCGAAATCAGAGTCCAAATCAGAGCTCAAGCCGGATCCAAAATCACCGGCCAAGGCGATCAGGCTGTTGCCGCACCATTCCGAGGAAATCGACGTTCACGCGATGCCCCAAGTGCTGGGCCGCCTGACCCGGCTTGCGATTCGCTATCCATGGCGTTGCACCTTTGCCATCCTGGCGGCGCTCGGTGCGGCGATTTTCAACTTGATCATGCCGCGCCTGCTCGGTCATGCGGTCGATCAGGCGGGCCACCTGCTGGCCAATGCGCAATTGAATCCGGATGTCGTCCGAAGCTCGCTGCTGTGGACCGGTGCGCTGATCGTGGCTGCCTGCGCGGTGCGGGGAACGCTGACCGGGTTGCAAGGCTATCTGGGCGAGACGCTCGCGCAAAAAGTGGGCTACGACTTGCGCATGGCGTTCTTTGAAAAGCTGCAACGCCTGAGCTTCAGTTACCACGACAAGATTCACACCGGCGACCTGATCGCGCGCGGCATGCTGGATCTGGAAGGCGTGCGCGCGTTTCTGGAATTCGGCGTGCTGCGCGTGATCACGCTGGCTCTCCTGCTCGGCGTCGGCTCCTGGCGCCTGCTCGGCATCGATACCACGCTCGGCCTGCTGGCCTTGAGCTTCGTGCCTTTCGTCGGCTGGAATGCCGCACGTACCGGCCTTCGTTTGCGTGTCAGCTGGCAGCGTCTGCAAAAAATGATGTCTGAACTGACACTCGCGATGGAAGAAAACCTGCAAGGCGTGCGCGTGGTGCGTGCCTTCACGTCGCGCGCCTACGAGATGACGAAGTTCGACCGTATCTCGGACGTCGCGCTGCGTCTGTCGAACCAGCGCATCACCGTGCGCATGGGCAACATGAGCGCGATGACGCTTGCCTACTACACGTCGATGGCGCTGGTGTTGTGGGTCGGTGGTGAACGCGTATCGCGCGGCGAACTGACGGTCGGCTCGCTGACTGAATTCCTGACCTTCATCACCATCCTGCAACAACCGCTGCGGCAAATCGGCATGATTGTCAACGCCAGCGCGCGTGCCACCGGCGCCGGTGCGCGCCTGTTCGACGTGCTGGATGCCGAACCGGAAATCCGGAATGCACCGGACGCGCGCGACCTGGTGATCGACAAGGGCGTGCTGTGCTTCGATGCGGTGGACTTTGCCTACGACCGCACCCCGAACGGCCGGCAAATCCTGAAAGACATCAGCTTTGAAGTAAAGCGTGGCGAAGTGCTGGGCATTGTCGGCGCACCAGGCAGCGGCAAGTCCACCATTGCGCACCTGATTCCGCGCTTCTACGAAGTGACCGGAGGCCGCATCACCATCGACGGCCAGGACTTGCGTTCGCTGAAGCTCGAATCGCTGCGCGATGCAGTCAGTCTGGTGCAGCAGGAGAACTTCCTGTTCGATACCTCGGTGCACGACAACGTTGCTTATGCCAATCCCGCCGCCGATGAAGAAAGCGTGATCAATGCCGCCTCGACTGCACAGATTCACGAGCACGTCGAGCAACTGCCGAAAGGCTACGGCACCCGCGTGGGTGAACGCGGCGTTGCGCTATCCGGCGGACAACGCCAGCGCATGACGATTGCGCGCGGCGTGCTGAACGATCCGGCCGTGATGGTGTTCGACGATTCGACCGCGGCGATCGATCCCGCCACCGAGCAACGCGTTCGCGCAGCGCTGCAGGGTGCGATGAAAAACAGCGCGACGATCATCATCGCGCACCGCATCGGCTCGCTGAAACATGCCAACCACATCATCGTGCTGGATGAAGGCCGTATTGCCGAACGCGGCACGCATGAAGAACTGGTGGCGCAAGGCGGCGTGTATGCGTCATTGTGGAAGCTGCAAAATCGCGGCGCCGAAGAACAGCGACGCGATGTTGCGGCGTCAGCACCAAACGAACATTCATTCAATCAATCCGTGGAGTTGACGTCTTGAGCGCTACTGCCCCCGCCACTATTCCAGACAGCAAGCCGACCGTCGACCTGAACCACAGCAGCCGCGGCGAGGAAATCTTTTCGCGCTACGACAGCCGCGTGGTGTCACGCCTGTGGTCGTACATGCGCGTGCATCGGCTGGCGCTGATTGCGACCGTCTTCACCGTCGCCCTGTTCACGCTCGTGCAGGTGAGCATCCCGGTCACCGTGCGCTATGCGGTCGACAGCGCAGTCGGCAACTCGTCCTTTTCATTTCACACGGTCGTGTCGGCCTTCGTCGTGCTGATCATCCTGAACGCCGTGTCGAACTTCTTTCAGGAATGGATTGCTGCACGCCTTGCGCAACGCGTGATCTTCGACCTGCGCCGCGCAATGTTCGAGCACCTGCAGCACGTGTCCTTGTCGATCCTCGATCGCACGCAAGTGGGACGCCTGATGTCACGCCTGGCGGGCGACGTCAACTCGCTGCAGGAATTCATGGAAACCTCGGTGTCCGCATTGGGTGACCTGTTTCTTCTGCTCGGCATCATCGGCGTGCTGCTGTTCATGGACTTCAAGCTCGGCCTGCTGACGCTATGCGTGCTGCCCGTGATGGTCGCTGTGCGGCATATCTGGCTTCCCTGGGCGCGGAGAGCATTCACGCGCGCACGCGAGGCCTCGTCCAGCGTCAACGCCGCCCTTGCCGAAAACATCAACGGCATTCGTACCGTGCAGGAGAACCGTCGTGAAGCGGTGAATCTGGAACGCTACAACGTGCGCGCTACCGAAAACCTGCACGCACAGATCGGCTCGTCGCAGGCATCGCAGATCATGGTGCCGACCGTCGACATCCTCACCGGCCTGGCGATGGCGATCGTGGTCGTGGTCGGCGGTACCGCCGTCGTGAACCGGCAACTCGACGTCGGTGTGATGGTTGCCTTCATTTTCTGTGTGCAGCGCTTCTTCGATCCGATCCGTACCTTGACGATGCAGTACACCGTCATGCAACGCGCGATGGCGTCCGGGCATCGTATCTTTGAAGTACTGGACGTCGAAGTCACGCTGACCGATAAACCGGACGCGCAACAGCTGGCCGATGCGCCGCCTTCGGTCGAGTTCGATCACGTCACCTTCGGTTATCGGCCAAGCCAGCCCGTGCTGCATGACCTGAGCCTGTCGATCAAGCCGTATCAGACCGTCGCCCTGGTCGGGCCGACTGGTTCCGGCAAGACCAGCATCGCCGCGCTGATCCATCGTTTCTACGATGTATGGGAAGGTAATGTGAAGGTCGGCGGTCAGGACGTGCGCGATTTGACGCTCGAATCACTGGGCCAATGCGTCGGCATGGTGCTGCAGGAGCCATTCCTCTTCAGCGGCACGGTGGAAGAAAACCTGCGTTACGGCCTTCAATGGGCGACACGGGAACAAGTGATCGAAGCGGCCAAGGCGGTGCGCGCGCACGATTTCATCGTGAAGCTGCCGGACGGCTATGACACCATGCTCGGCCAGCGCGGCCGCAATCTGTCGATCGGTCAGCGCCAGCTGCTCAGCTTCGCCCGTGCGCTGCTCGCCAAGCCGAAGATTTTGATCCTCGACGAAGCGACCGCCAACATCGACAGCTTCACCGAACTGGAAATCCAGCGCGCATTGAACGTGCTGCGCAAGGACCGCACGACGATCATCATCGCCCACCGCCTGGCCACCATCCGCGACGCCGACATGATCGTGGTCCTGCAGAAAGGCCACATCGTCGAAAAAGGAACACACGAGGAACTGCTCGAAAACAAGGGTCTGTACGCGAAGCTGCATGCGAGCAGCAATGAGTCGTTTGACGATTTCGTTGAAGAACAGGATCAGCGTGTTGCGCACACCTGAAAGCGGGGGACCGTTCATGGCTGAAAACGCGCATATCGATATAGGAAACGCTTCGTTGCCAGGTTGTCGGTGAGCGCTTATCTTCTCATCGTCGGGTCGGCAGATGCCTGCTCCCGCAATGACTACCGGAGCCGGCGGTTCGAAAATATACCGGCACCAATTCCTTCCCGCCGACCGCGGATTTCATCCGCGCTCTCGGGCTCTGCGAATTTCCGGCCCGGCTTCGCTTAACCTAACGCGAGTGCACAGACGCCGGCGCCGATCAGCACGGCGCCGAAAAGCCGCTGCATCCGATCGCCCTCCTTCAGC
>Ga0310811_10001231_pt1 | contig 32817 bp, 32 predicted proteins | sample YCmetagenome_FD_207642 | JGI IMG/M metagenome (GOLD analysis project Ga0310811, IMG submission 207642) | Soil microbial communities from experimental microcosm in Duke University, North Carolina, United States - YC | ecosystem: Engineered > Artificial ecosystem > Soil microcosm > Unclassified ...
ATGATGTACGTGTTACTACTATATTCTTATCAGTTCCCAAAGATAAATTTAATGTGTCAGTAGTAGCATCGGTATTGATCAATGATTTACCGATAAATGTCCCCTCGAAAAACAAATTAGCCTCACCCGATAAGAAATTGTATTTGTTCCAGTCGGTTAGCCTGGCGGTCAGGAAAACATCGGTACTTAGTTTGGGCGCTACTGCATATTGGTAAATAGCAGGGATATCTAACTGGTTAATCTCAACAGTATATTGTTTGCCGTCGCTAGGTATCGAATAAGGCATTGCAATATTGAACTCGATGTTGGTTTGATTTTCTACTTTGTTTACTCCAATCGGAATAGTGGTAGCAGAATAACCTAATTTATTGCTTTTGCTAACGCTTAACCCTGCTACCCGACCAGGCAAACCAACGTCATCACTACTTATTCCATACCCCACAACAACGACTTCATTTAATTCCTTTGAATCAGGTTTAAGTGATACATTAAGCTGTGAAGAAGTGATAGGCAAAGTTTGAGCGACATAACCGATAAAAGAAACTTCCAGATTATGAGAATTAGGCGGCAATTGAACGGTAAAGTTTCCGTTTGCATCAGACACCGTCCCAACCGAGCTGCCTTTTACTCTAATACTTGCGCCAGGTATAGGCTTCCCATCGTCGCTGCCTATTACTTTCCCGCTTGCAGCAGTCATAGTTCCGTTCTCAGGCTGATAATACATCCCGAAATTCAAGAAGTATGGATTTAACTCAGGTTTGTTGCCTGCTACCGTCGGATTGCCGGTTGATAAGGTGAGCTTGATATTTTTCCATTCCTCACCGCTTTGCTGTGACACGTTAGCTTTATAAGATATGCTGATTGGGCTGTTCACATTTTTTGCGCGAATATCATATGTAGGGAACCAACTGGCATTGTGCACCACATAGCTTAATACAAAGTCGGTTTGTAATGCAGTTTTTGATGAAACAGTGACCAGTATATTGCTTGTTGCAGTGGAAGCCCCTTTATTTAACTCTGCTATTTGCTGGTTATATTTTAAGAGTTCTTTATTGAGATCAGCTATCTGTGCGGCATTTTCCTGTTCCTTTTTCTTCAGGGCAGTGAGGCGTTCAGTTTGAAAATCGAGCGCCTGCTTTAATTTCATGATATCTAACCCTGTATTTTGGCCAGCAATCATCTGGTTCTTTACCAGCATATTTTCCTCTTCCTGGTAAATGGATGCTAGGCTGGTTTGAAGGTCGATCTTGTCTTTAATATTCTTTTGTTTGGCCCGTAAATCCTCTATCCGTTGCTGTTTGATCTGCTCGTTCAAAAAGTTAAGCTCATGCTTAACTGAAAGGATGGTAAACTCGCCGTTGGCATGTACCTGGATGCTCTGCACATCAATCCCGGGAGAAATATTCTCGAAAACCAATGTTGAATTACCCGGCGTAATATTTACCATAGCCGTACGTGTTACCTGCGCACTATTTAAAAACACAACAACTTTTTGAACTTTTGATACAATCTTCTGATCGTCTGCCTGCGCTGCTATCGTTATCAAAAAAAGACATACAGCCATTAATAATTTCCTGAACATAAGTTTTAAGTTAAGTAGTACATTCTGTTAGATTCGTTCCCTCATGGGGTTATTTAATCTCAGGATGCATCGCTTAACAGTTTTCCATAAGCCTATTTCAAAAAACGATTATTTAAATCCTATAAAGTGCACTAATGCCAATACCGAATCATTTACCTTATCGAACACCAGAGAAGGCATCACTCCTAAAACCAATGCCAGCAATGCCAGCGGGAATAGTGAAAATAGCTCGCGTATATTAAGATCGGTCAATGCGTTTTTCCATATTTCGCCGCCTTTAAGTGTTAATGATCCGAAGAACATGCGTTGGAGCGTCCACAGAAAATAAGCTGCACCCAACAATATGCCTATCGAGCCGCAAACGGCCATCCAGTAAGGTAATGCGCCATTTACCGATGGTGATTTGAATGCACCGATTAATGAGAACGCTTCACCTACAAAGGCAGAAAATCCCGGCAGCCCCAATGACGCAAAAAATGCGATCATGACCAATGCGGTGTACCGTGGCATTAATGAACCCAATCCACGGAAGTGATAAATGTCCCGGTCGTGAACACGGTTATATATTACTCCAACCAGGAAGAAGAGCATAGTCGACAAGAAGCCGTGGCTTACCATTTGCATTACTGCACCACTTATCCCTTCAGGTGTTAATGAGGCAATGCCCAGCAACACAAAACCCATGTGCGATACGGATGAATAAGCGATCAGTCGTTTCAAATCGCGTTGAGCAAGGGCGTTTAGTGCACCATAAAGGATGGAGATTACACCTAAAAGTCCAAGCCAATAAGCACCAGATACTGCGATCTCCGGGAAAATACCAACGCAAATACGGATGATACCATAACCACCTATTTTTAACAGGATACCCGCCAGGATGATAGAAACAGGTGTAGGGGCTTCCACATGTGCATCGGGCAGCCATGTGTGCAATGGCACTACAGGTACTTTGATGGCAAAGGCGATAAACAGCACCACAAAGCCTACTGTACGCGCAGGCATTCCCAGTAAGGTTTTGTGCGCTAATACCGAGAATATAGAATCGGAATTATAGTTGGCTGGATTCATCATCTGAATGATGTTAAAAGTATGATCGCCGGTTACGGGGTCTTTTACTGACAGGTAAAGCCCGATCATCACCAATAACATAAAGACTGAACCAAACAAAGTATATAAGAAGAATTTGATAGCCGCATATTCACGCCGTGCGCCCCCCCACATACCTATCAGGAAGTAAAGTGGAAGCAACATTAGCTCGTAGAATATGTAGAACAGGAAGAAATCCAGGGCGCAGAAAACTCCGATAACGGCAGTATTCAATAGGAGGAATAAACTGAAAAATCCCTTCAAATTACTTTGTATTTCCCATGAAGCCAGGGCCGCGATCACCATCACCACAGAGCTCATCACCACCATAGTAATGGATATACCATCGATACCGACAAAATAATCGATCTGCATTTTACCCAATGAACCCAAGTTGAGGCTGATCCAATGCACCTTTTGGACAAATTGAAAGCTGCCCTCGGCATTCACTCCGGCATATTCAATCCCGGATTTGAATTGCAGGTACATAGCAATGCTCAGACCTAATTGGATCAACGTAGCCAGCAGCGTAATATATTTAAAACTGAAACGCCACGATGAAGGCATCAAAATGATGATCAGGCCAAACAGTAGCGGGGTAAAAATCAGTAGTGTTAATATATTCATTGCGTAAGACTTTAGATATGAGATTTTAGATATGAGATTTGAGACATGGCAACTTCATTGTTGTCCCTGATCAGCAGAAGCAGTTTACAGTTGCAGTTTAATCTCATATCTAAAATCTCATATCTCATATCTATTCTAAATAAGGATTTTGAATAAAAAAATAGCCAGTAAAATTGCCAGCATACTGAACAAATAGTATTGCACCTTTCCTCCCTGGAAGCTGCGGGCAAAATTGCCGATACCTAATACAATGGCAGCAATCAAATGCAATAAACCATCAATAATATTGCGGTCGGTCCAATCGGTAATTTTTGCGCAGGCAATACCTATCCGCTGCAGCAAATGTATAAAACCGTCGATAATATTGATGTCGAACCAGCGGGCCAATTTGCCTAAAGCCAATATTGGTTCAACAATTATCTTGTTATAGATCTTATCGATATACCATTCGCGGTATGATATCCTGAAAAGCCATCCGCTTTCGGGAAGCGGTAAAGCTTTCTGCATCACATACACTGAATATGCCCAATAGATAATGAACAGGCTCAGAATATTTATCCCTACCGGAACGATGGTGTGATAAATGTTAACCCTATCAAGCCCGGTTATCTTGGGGAAGCCTTCTAAAAGCCATGCGTGCTCATACAAAGCCGGATTGAGTGAGAAGAAGGGGAACAAACAGCATATTGATAAGAAAACCAGCGGCACTTTGTATTGCCATCCGCCATCGCTTACATGCAATTTGATGTGCGGGTTGATCTCTCCGAGTTTGAACTCGCCAAAAAATACTTTTACGATGAGACGGGTTACATAAAATGCTGTCATTAAACTGGTGACTATCGCGCCAATAGGAATTAGCTGAAATAACCATTGCTTTCTTTCCGCCCATTCAAAGGATTGGATCAGGATGCCATCTTTCGACAAATAACCCGATGTAAATATAAATCCAACCAGGGCCAAGCCTCCAATGACCGCAGCGATAAAGGTTAGCGGCATTTTCTTCCTTAAACCACCCATGTATAATACATTTTGGGGGTCGATGTCAAGCTTGTATTCATCCTTCACATGCTGCATTTCGTGAATCACGATACCCGCCACCAGGAACAACAAACACTTAAAGAATGCATGCGTAGCCAAATGAAATAGCGATGATGAATAAGCACCGATACCCATGGCCATCACCATAAAACCTAATTGGGATATAGTAGAGTAAGCGAGAATTCGTTTCAGATCGTTTTGCGTGAGCGCGATAGTTGCCGCCATAAAAGCAGTGAATGCCCCGATTATGGCGAGTATAGTTAGCTCTGGTCCGGTAAATACAGGGTAAACTCTTCCTAATAAAAATACCCCTGCGGCTACCATCGTCGCCGCGTGGATGAGCGCAGAAACCGACGTCGGTCCCTCCATCGCATCTGGCAGCCAGGTATGTAATGGAAATTGCGCGGATTTCGCTGCAACTGCTAATGTGATCCCACCGAAAGCAACATATTGCCACCCACCAGGTATTTCAAAAGCAGTCGATCGTACTAGAGCATTAGCACCAAATAACTGATCGATATCAAAAGTATGGTAAACCGTAAACAGGATGGCTATTGCTGCAAGCAGACCTATATCTCCTATCCTGTTCATGATAAAGGCCTTTTTATTAGCCAAAACTGCTTTTGAACGGGTAAACCAGAAGCCAATTAATAAGTAAGATGAAAATCCAACAAGCTCCCAGAAAACATAGAACAAGATCAGGTTGTCGATCACCACCAGCGCCAGCATGCTGAAACAAAAGAAGCTGAGGTAAGCAAAGTAGCGTTTGCTGTTCTCGTCGTTCTTCATATAAGCCGTTGAGTAAATATGCACCGGCAATGCAATGAGCGAAACCAGCAGCAGCATTAATACCGAAAGGTTATCCAGCAACACGCCTGCGTATAGTTTCGTCTCACCAATGGTAAACCACAATTGCTGCTGATGTACCTGGTGCTGGTTCCAGACCTTTGAGAAAACGAATACCGATAATACCGCGCTGATCAGGATAGCCAGCGTAGATACCCATCCGGCGGCTTTGTTGTTTTTACCCGGCAAGCAAACATTCACCACAAAGGCAAGCAGCGGCAGCAACACTACAGCAAGTGCAAATTTTATGGTTAATGTATCTATCGCCTGTAAAAAGTTTTCCAATGTTATTGTTTAGTTGTAATTGTCACTGTTATAGGCCCATTATTATACGTTCCTATCCTATTATCAACGTCGACCTTATCAATACTTGCTGATTTTAATTGATATAATTTGTTTGTACAATCAATCCAACGCCCCTCAAAATATTCACCATCTATAACATAAATGAAGTCATTATCTTCTACTCTTGCATACATCAACTTCGCATAATCGGATGAAAAACAAGATAGTACCGACTGATAAACGCTTTTTGCAAACTTTACGGATGTAAAATAATGTTTGTCTTTTTTATCTACTTTCCCATAAAAAGCATTCCCAAAGTTGTCTCTTAAAATAATTGGGGAAAAGTAATCTGTCCGATTTTGAGACCATGCATCCAACGATATAAATGAACAAAATAAAACAGCAAGGACAAAAAAGCCCATCCCACTATGCTTCGAGTGCCTCAGCATGATACCTTCGGTTCTATTATGTGTGAGTAGTTTCATTTCATATTCCGTAGAGACGCGATGCATCGCGTCTCTACAAAAGGTTTTGCTTTAGTCCTTCAATTCGTGTATTTGATCCGGATCGATGGTTTTATATTTTTTGTAAACGTTCAATATAATGGCTAATGCCACTGCGGTTGTGGCAGCGGCAAGCACGATGGCAAACAGGGCAAACATTTGTCCCCCATTGGCTAAACGGTCGTATTTGCCGAACGCTACCAGGTTTAATATGGCAGCGTTCAGCATCATCTCTATACCGATCAATACCTGTATCGCATTACGCTTGGTAAGGATGACGTATAAACCCACGCAAAATAGCCCGGCGCTAACAATGAGAAAGTCCGATAAACCGATCATGCGTTTTTCTCCTTTCTTGATAAATGGGCCGCGCCCACTAAAGCCATCATCAGCAAAATTGATATAGCTTCAAACGGCAGCAAATAAGTAGTCATCAGGCCGGTGCCGATATTGCTGGTCATGGGGCTATCGGGCTTAACATCCACTTTATAGGATACCGCCTTATTTACCCACTGTAAATTATTGATATCTGTTTTGAACAGGATATTGATAAACACGATAAAGAACAACACAGCCAGTAACAACGCAGGCAGCTTGCTTATACTGATAAAGCGATCGTTCTGTTGCTGCAAATTGGCCAATGTTTCCTTACCGGATAACATAAAGGCAAACAGTATCAGTACAAGGATACCACCTACGTAGATTACGATCTGGGTTATGGCAACGAAGTCGGCCAAAGCCAATACATACAAGCCCGCCAGCGATAAAAGTGTCACGAAGAACATAAATACACTGCGTACCAAACTTTTGCTTGCAGCAACAAACAACGCCGAAGCCAAAGTAATAAAGCCCATCAGGTAGAAGAGTGCTTTTACCATGGTCATGCGTCGCCCTCCTTTTTGTTCATAGCGGCTAGTTTAGCTGCTTGGCGTTCGGCTACTTGCTTATCAAGCAGCATACGTTTTTCAGCGGCGACTTCAGGGGTCATATCTGAGAACTCATAATTCAGATCTTTTAGTTCGAAAACGCTGCGGTCGTATTGATTGGTCATGATGATGCACTCTGTAGGGCAGACAATGGTACATAAACCACAGTACATACATTTAGCCATGTCGATGTCGAACTTAGCCGCATAAATACGTTTAGGCGAACCATCCGATGTTTGTCCGTAAGCCTCCGTAGCTTTTATCGATTCGATGTCGATACAATCAACCGGGCATATTTTGGCGCAGAGGTCGCACACGATGCAATCGTCAATCTCTACTTCCAGCTGGTAACGCCCTACTTCAGGTACCGGCAATTGCTGTTTAGGATATTGTATCGTGTTGGTTCCTTCGAGGCTTTTGAAATAGTTATCACTGCTCACCGGTGTTATTTTCCTCTTTGCGTTTGACGCAAAAAGATGCCTGATGGTAAGGGTTAAGCCTTTCCATGCTGTTTTAAAACCGTGTGCTACTTTGTTAAACATTTCTTTTTGTCTGAATCACTGATTAACCAGATTAACTAATTTCGCTGATTCTCTATCTACCCGCCTAATCTCTAATCACTAATCTCTAACTTTACATTACCCACAACCGCCATACACCTGATATCAGCATGCAAACAAATGCCAGTGGTGTTAATACCTTCCAGCACAGATTCATGAGCTGATCCACGCGCAATCTTGGCAATGTCCAGCGTATCCACATTTGTACGCCGACCAAGGCTAATACTTTTAATACCGTCCAGAATATTCCCCAGGCTGCTCCTGTTGTCCAATCGGCTAAACGCACGCTGCCCATGTTTGGCAAAGGCGTGTTCCATGCTCCGAGAAACAGTATCACAGCTACCATCGAGACTAAAAACATCATCGAATACTCCGCCAAAAAAACGAATGCAAAACGCATACCTGTAAATTCGGTATGAAAACCGGCTACGAGTTCTGATTCCGCCTCCGGGATATCGAAAGGTGCACGGTTGCTTTCAGCCAAAGAAGCTATGAAATAGATCACAAATGCGATAATCAGATGCGGTGCCCTGAAAATATTCCAGGCCAGTATACCTCCCTGATGCGACACATCCCAAATACCTAAAAAGGTAGATTTTTCTGATGACAGAATTCCCTGCTGGGCAGATATGGTTTGCAGATTCATGGTTTGCGCGATCATGATAACCGCAATGATGGCAAAACCCGCAGGTATTTCGTAAGAGATGATCTGCGCAGCTGAACGCATCGCTCCCAGAATAGAATACTTATTGTTTGATCCCCAGCCCGCCATTAGGATACCTAAGGTCTCGATGGAAAGTATGGCGAAAATATAATATAAGCCAAGATTAAGATTGGATGGTGCAATACCCGGAGCCCATGGAATGGCGGCAAAGCCCATATAAACCGCTATAAATATGATAGCCGGGGCCAGCATGAAGAGCAGCTTATCGGCAGCGGCGGGAATGATAGATTCTTTGATCAATAGCTTAATTACATCGGCAAGAGTTTGGAGCACTCCGAATTTTCCGGTTTCTGTTGGACCAAGTCTGTCCTGTATGAATGCTGAGACCTTCCTTTCGGCGTAAACCCCGAAAAGTGCAAAGAAGCCTGAAAAAGCGAACAGGCCGACAGCGACAATAAGGTATTTAATATAAAAGTTCAATGATCTGTGGCTCCGTTTGCAAACTTACTAAATGCTGTGCAATTTTTAGTCCACTAAGTTGGATATATTCTATTAAGTTGGTAGGATTAGTTCCAAGCGTTCACGGCGTTGCGAGCGTGAGTACCTAAAACTATTTTAAAGGAATATATTTTGATTTTACCAGTTCTGAAAAGAACATCGAAGCATGATGATCGAAATCGTCGGTATCATCTGAGGTAGTAAAGAACTGCCGGGTGCCTCCCCTTGTAAGTTTTTGTTCCATTTCTGGGTGGCGGTCCAGGTAATCTTTTAAACTCGCAGCCACGATATCGCCTTGGGGGACAACTTTAATATGTTCTGGTAAATAAGCGCTTATCTTTTCCTGTAACAAGGGATAATGCGTGCAGGCCAAAAGCAGCGTGTCAATTTCATCTGATTTTGCCAAGACCTGGTCAAGGTATTTTTTCACGAAGTAATCAGCACCAGGCTGATCATGTTCTCCGTTTTCTATCAATGGTACCCATAGCGGGCAAGCTTGCTGATGAACTTTTACGTCCGGGGAAAAATTATTGATCTCGATCAGGTACGACCCGGATTGCACTGTACCCTTGGTACCCAGTACGCCGATCTGCCTGGTTTTGGTATAGTTTCCTATTACTTCAGCCGTAGGGCGAATGACCCCAAGAACTCGTTTTGTTGGATCCTCATGGATCAAATCCCGCTGTTGAATAGTGCGGAGTGCTTTTGCCGAGGCCGTATTACAAGCCAGAATTATCAACGGGCAACCCATTTTAAACAACATCTGTACACACTCCCAGGTATATTCGTGAATGGTATTGAACGACCGGTTGCCGTATGGCGCACGGGCATTATCGCCTAAATAGATATAGTCGTAATTCGGAAGCTGATCGGCAATGGAACGAAAAACGGTAAGGCCGCCATATCCTGAATCAAAAATGCCTATGGGTTGCTTGTTTAACACAGTGCTAAAATAGCAAAAGCGTCCCGAAATGTTCGGGACGCTTTTGTAAAATGACCTATAAATTAATTTATTTCAAACCTAATTTAGCTTTTACTTCTGCAGCCAGGTCATCACCCGGAGGCGATACAACCAAGTCAGTTTGCGATGAGTTGATCACGTAAGTAAAACCTTTTTCTTTAGCTACCTGTGCAACTGCTGCTCTAACTTTTTCGATAATTGGTTTACCCAGTTCAGCCTGTTTAGCTTGTACTTGTTGCTGAGCAGTATTTTGATAATCCTGGAAACGTTTTTGCAAATCGTTCAGTTCGCTTTCTTTTGCTGTACGGATAGCGTCAGTCATCGTAGCACGTTGTGCCTGGTAAGCCTGGCCTTTTGACTGTAACTCATTATTCATAGTAGTCAATTGGTCAATAAACTGTTTGTTATATGCTGTAATGGTTGTAATCGCAGCTTTAGTTTCAGGCATCTGATCAACAATTGCATCCACTGCCACATACCCAATTTTACCTTGCGCTTTAGCCAGATTTCCTGCAAATACAATACATACTGCGATTAAAGCTACCTTTAATAGTTTTTTCATTTTTAATGTTCTGTGTTTAATAATAGTTTATTTTATCTTCTAAAATTCGTTTATCTCGCAAACACACCGGGCTTTAATCCCAGTTTCGTTATTACATCTGCACTCTTATCATAACGTGGATTAGCATACAGCATAATCACTTCGCTGTTTTTGTCAAATATCATATCCAGGTCCTCCCCTTCGGCCACTTCCTGGATTGCTTTGGTTATTCTGTCCTGGATAGGTTTTATAAGAGCTGTACTCTTTTTGGACAACTCTCCATCCGGGCCAAATTTTTGACGCTGAAATTCTTTTACTGATTTTTCTTTGTCAGATATCTCAGCCTCGCGCCGTTTTTTCATATCAGCCGTCAGTAAAACCTGGTCGGCCTCATATGCTTTATACAAACGATCAATCTCCTGCGATCGTGTATCTACGTCTTTTTGCCATTGTTCTGACAATGCAGCCAATTGCTTTTGTGCAGCGGCGTACTCAGGTACATGTTTCAGGATATAATCCGAATCAACAAACGCAAAACGCTGCGCAAATGTACTCGTAAACGCTGTAAACGTAAGAACTAATAATAAAATTATTTTCTTCATATAATTTTAATTAAATCCTCCGCTCAGGCTCTGAGAGATCGAGAAATGGAACTGCCCTTTGTTTGCATCCGGTATTCCGGGGATCTTGTCAAATCCATATCCATAATCCAGGCCAAGCAAACCAAAAATAGGCAAAAATATTCTCGCTCCAATACCTACTGAGCGTCTTACGTTAAACGGATTAAATTGATCAAAGTTATTCCATACGTTACCACCTTCAGCAAACGCCAATACGAAGATAGTTGCTGACTGGCTGGCAATAACCGGGTGGCGCAACTCGAATGTGTATTTATTATAAATTGTACTACCCGGGTTGGTGTTTTCATTATAATTAGTTCCTACCGGGATGATAGAGAAGTTCTGATAACCTCTTAAACCGATGATATCACTACCCTGTAAGAATTGGTAACTCTGCATACCGTCGCCGCCCAGTTTGAAACGCTCAAACGGAGAAGCCGGCACAAATGAGTTGTATTCGCCAAGGAATCCGAAACGCACCTGCGACATCAGCACAAGTTTACCAATGATCTTTTGGAACCATTGCGCATCCCATTTCACTTTATAATATTCCACAAAATGGTATACCTGTTCAGGAGTAGCTATTTTATAGTTCACCCCATTAAACATTGAATACGGAGGCGTGCCCTGAACGGTAAATTTAATATTCGAACCTTGAGTCGGGAATATCGGTGCGTCCAATGAGTTACGGGTTATTTCCTGGGTCAGCTTAATGTTGAACGACGTACCGTTTTGGAATATATAACCGGGATAGTTGTCCAGGTTATAGTGGTCAAAGTTCAATGAGTAATTAATCTGGAAATAGTTATCCGGCCAGTTCAACTTTTTACCTAATGTTACACCAACACCGTTAATGCGCAGGTTGTTGTAGTTCGGGTTGTCTTTTGCATAGTACTGCCCGGTTGAACTTAACTGAGTATAGGCGGATAATGCAAAGTATATTGGCTTTTTACCACCCAGCCAAGGTTCAGAGAAGGTAAACGAATAGTTTTGATAGGTACGCCCACTCGACTGCCCACGGAGACTCAACTTCTGTCCGTCACCCTTTGGAAGCGGTTTATAATCTTTAAAGTGGAAGATATTTTTTAGCGAGAAGTTATTGAAGGTTAAACCCAGCGTACCCACTATTTGTCCACCACCGAAACCACCGGAAAGCTCTATCTGATCTGATGGTTTTTCAACCACGTTGAAGATAATATCCACGGTACCGTCAGCAGGGTTAATATTTGTCGGCTTTGGCTCAGTTTTTTGCTCGTCAAAGTTACCTAACTGACCAATTTCACGTGTACTGCGGATCAACAGGTCTTTATTGAATTTCTGCCCTGGTATCACCCTGATCTCACGCCTAACTACCTTATCGTTGGTCACATCGTTACCCTTAACATCTACACGGTTAATGGTATACTGAGGGCCTTCGTATATCCTGATGTCCAGGTCGACAGTGTCATTATATATCTTGGTTTGAACAGGGTCAGCGTTGTAAGTAAGATAACCACCATCCAGGTAAAGCGTAGATACGTCATCGTTGTTAGGTGTAGGTCCCTGCAAACGCTTGCCCAATTCTTCTTCACTGAATACATCACCCTTTTTAATACGGAGCAGTTTATTCAGCAATTCATCCGGATAACGCGCATTGCCCGACCATTTGATATTACCGAAGTAATACTTGTGACCTTCGAACACCTTTATTTTGACGTTTACCGTTTTGTCATCATGCTTCCAGACAGAGTCTTTCACAATTTCAGCGTCACGATAACCCTTATCCTGCATTTTTTCAACCAGGGTTTGCTTATCCTCATCGTATTTTTCCTGTAAGAACTTCCTTGAGCCAAATAGGTTATACCACCTGCGCTGACGCGTTTTCTTTAAATATTTTCTTAGCTTTTTGGTTGAAAAAGCGGTATTTCCCTCAAATGTTACCTGATTGATCCTGACCTTTTGCTTCTTATCAACCGCAACATCCAGAATCACACTATTGGCATCCCCCGGATCTTTACGCTGCTTGATATCAACCGTGGTGTTTAAGAAACCCTTTTCATTAAAATGTTTTTTAATGATAGCCGTAGTAGTGCTTAATAAGTTTTCGTTTACGATCTTGGAGTTCTTATCGCTCAGTTTCTTCTGCAGGTCTTCTACCTCACCTTTTCTGATGCCGGTAATGTGCAAACGCGATAAACGCGGGCGTTCGGTAACTGCTATCTCAAGATAAACAGTATCGAGGTTGATTTTGGTGATATACAACTGTACGTCGTCAAAAAGCCCCTGGTCATACATCCTTTTAACCACGGCTGCATTTTGCTCACCTGGTATATTGATCCTGTCACCCTTGCTTAATTTTGATATCTGCACCAGCACATCCTTATCCAGGTATTTGGTACCGCTAACTGAAATGCCCCCTATTATATAGTCTCTTGGATTCAGGTAACTCAAACTGTCTGCTGGTATTGACTTTTGCAGAGACGGTCGTTGTTGGTTAACCTGGGCAAGTGTAACAGTGCTTATTATGGCAAAAAGAATAGTAAAAAGAAGTTTATTCATCCGAATATTTTAGTGGGCTAAAAATAATTTATACAGTTGTTAAAAAGTGTTAAAAGTAAAAATTTAGTTAAGCTGCTCGCTGATCATACCAAAACGGCGTTCACGTTTTTGAAAATCAATAATGGCTTCGTACAGGTCTTCGCGCCTGAAATCGGGCCACAGTTTTGATGTAAAATACAGTTCAGCATATGCTATTTGCCATAATAAATAGTTACTTATCCGGTACTCGCCACTTGTTCTGATCATCAGTTCAGGATCGGGCATACCCTTGGTATATAAATTATTCTCAAATGTTTCTTCGTCAATGTCGGCAACGTTCAACTCACCCTTCTGCACTTTATCTGCAATATTCTTTGCCGCTTGTACAATTTCACGGCGCGAGCTGTAGCTCAGTGCCAGGGTCAGCGTAATTCCCGTGTTTTCCGACGTCTTTTTAATGGCACTATTAAGCTCAGTATAAGCTTTTGCAGGCAACATATTCAGATCGCCTATAGCATTTAACCGGATGCCATTCTTCATAAAGTTGTTGATCTCTTTATGAATGGTAGCGATCATCAGTTCCATGATTGCAGAAACCTCCAGCTTTGGACGGTTCCAGTTCTCGGAAGAGAAAGTATATAAGGTGATGTATTTAATTCCGAGCTCGGCAGCGCCTTCAACCACATCGCGAACAGACTGCACGCCGTTGCGGTGGCCAAATACCCTTAATTTGCCTTTCCCTTTAGCCCAACGCCCATTGCCATCCATAATGACAGCTATATGCTGAGGTAATCTTAATAAATCAATCTGTTCCTTATATCCCATTAAATCCGTGTTTCAGCAAGCTTTCAACAACTTATGCCATTTTTTTCAGGGTACAAAGGTAAAACTTACTTTGTACTTTTTTAGTATCACTCAAAAAAGAAAAATTGACAGACAAATTACGCTTGTTGAGCGGGGAAATGACCTTTATAAAAGCAAACCACCGGACAATCAGGAAGAAAGCCGGCGTTTACATATTGTGATAAGGATAGGTTAGAAAGCTCCTTGCTGTTTAAGCATGTCTATATCTTTAGGGGTGATATCGGCAACTGCGTATGTTTGAATACTGGTTATATTAAACTCATCCAAAGCTGATACGAAGTTGGAATAAATAGAGTGATCACTTGGTTTTAAAATAACGATAAGTGGTTTACCGGATGATTTCAACAGTTCCTGATTTTTGTTTATAAGCATTGCCCTCAATCCGGACTTACTAAAGCTAACCAACCTTGGTGCGGTTAAGGGCTTATCTGGCATGCCCATATAACACATTACTTTATTGTCTTTTCCAAGACAAACGCTCATGGTGCGCGTTTCGGGATCGCCACCATCAGTGCCTTTAACCGGCATAGCCAGATCCATCGCTTTGGGTTTAGCCAGCGAAGTAGCCATAATAAAAAAGGTGATCAGCAGGAAAGCGAGATCGACCATGGCAGTAAGATCGATACGGGGTGCCGGCATGCGGCTCCTTCCTTTTCTGCCTGAGTTTCCGGAGGTGGTTAATTCAGCCATAACTTTAAGTTTTAGGTAAATATTCGGTTAATTAATCTATAAAGATATTTTATTTTGATATAAGCAAATATACAAAATATAATTTTGATAAATAAAAATTTAAAGGATATAATTCCAAAAATTAAGCACAATCACCAATGTCATTTCGATGAGTAGTAGGGGAACATGAGGTGGGGCGAAGAGAAATCTTTGATAACATACATAGTCCGCATTAGGGGCGTATAAGATTTCTCACCCACTCTCCCCCATCACAACCTCTGCAGCGGGCTCGAAATGACAGGAATTATAATTTTGGATAGATTCTTAGCTATTAATAATAGCACTTAGAAGAAATAAAGGTAAATGAGATGCCTACCCCAAAGAACATATAGGTATCCTTGGGGCGCAGATCGCCGCGCTGGGTGCCTGGCTCACCAATATTAACGCCACCGTTCACTTCACCAGAACGGTCAGCTAAGGCTCTGGATGTATTATTTGGTAATTTGGCCGGGTTAGCATAATTACCCGAAACATCGTCGAGGTAGTCTGTTGATGGGTTACGATAACCTACATCGAATATCAGGTTCAACTTACCGGAGATATTATATTTAAAGCCTACCCCATACGGAAACGTCGGCGCAAGGCTTTTATAGGGCTTTGATTCGCCTTCCGTTGTCAAAGGGCGCAGATCATATTTTTCTCCCCCATACACAGCCTGCGGGTTATATCCTACCACACCTACACCTACAAAAACAAAGGGCGTCCAGCGGTTTTGCCCAACCTCTGGGATATATTTCATAAAATTGAACTCCCCAATCAGGCTCAGTTCATTTAACTGTGTGGTGAAACTAAGATTACGCAAACGCTGCTGGGCATTGGGTGATTGGCTATCAGCCTCGCTGATCTGTCCAAATGTATAGTTGAGCTTGGCTGATAAATAGCCGTCGAAATTGCGTTGTACAAAAGCGCCTATCGATCCGCCACTCACCTTTATCGGGTTGTTTGGATTAAGGTCGCCCATATAAGCGGCACCTCCTCCAAAAATTCCTACCTCCCAGGTTTGCTGGGCACTAAGATTAAAGGATATAAATAAAAGGAGTAAAAAGCTTACAAATTTGGGCATCCATCAAAATTAATAGTTGCGGGCATCCAATCCCCACAACAATTTGTTCCTTAACGTGGATAAATAACTTTCATTACTTAACCTGATCAGATTTAATTTAAAATCAGCCTTGCGGATGTGAAACTTCATCGTCTTATCAATGATGATAGTTCTTGAGTCGCACGACACCAAATAATTGGCGCTCCGGCACTCTACATCAAACGCAAGCACACTGGTATCGGGTAATACGATGGGCCTTACATTTAGGTTATGCGGTGAAATGGGTGTAACTACTATACTATTGGATTGAGGGAAAAGTATCGGACCTCCGCAGCTCAGTGAATACGCTGTTGAACCGGTTGAGGTAGATATAATAATACCATCGCCCCAATAGGAGTTCAGAAATTCATCATTCAGGAAAGCGTGTGTGGTGATCATCGCCGAGTCGTCACGCTTATGAATCGTGATGTCGTTCAGGGCAAAATTATCGCAGCCGAAAATATTCGCTTTCCCTTCGCAATCTATCTCCAGCAACTCGCGGCTATCCAGGGTAAAGTCTTTATTCACTACAGCGTAAATGGCCGCAGCAATATCGTTTTTATTAACGCTCGCCAGGAAGCCCAAACGGCCGAAGTTGATACCGATAACCGGCGTGCCCGAATCATGTATCAGGGTCACCATATCAAGCAGGGTGCCGTCGCCCCCCAGGGTGATTAATACATCAATGTTCTTGCGCAAGAATTTTTCATCCTTTAGAACTTCGTATTTAACTTCCTTTATTTTGCCGTCGAGAAAATCTGAAAGCTGCTTATGAAGGTAGATCTCAACATGATATTGATTGAGCACATCAAATATCTGCTGAATATAAGGTAGTACCGAAATATCGTTAAATGGCCTGCCGTAGATTGCTATTTTCATAGTTTGTTATGAGACCATAGTAGATTGTCCATAGTCCATAGTTTTAAATCTTGATTTTTACCATCGTCTATGGACTATCGACCATGGACTTCCAATTATTTTACAAATTAAGGTAATTCATCAATGAATCGTAGCGATCTTTTGAATTATCGTTGTCGTCGATGTGGTTGAAGGTGGCTTTTACCTCGTATTCATAGCGCATAAATGAGGCAACAATTGCCGAAATATCCATCTTATTTACTTTCAGCGTCACCTCCATGCGGGTAGAATCGGGGAATGTGCGCACATAAGAACTCAGTATTTGTGCATTATCCGACTCAACGATCTGTGCCATGTGAGCCAATGAGTTATTCTTATTGCTGATCTCGAGCACGATGATACCACCGGGATCAGAAACAGACGTCAGCTTGGCAAAATATTCGGTCAGCGTATTGATGGAGATAAGTCCGAGGTAGTTTTTTTTAGAATCCAGTACTGGCACAATGCTTAGCTGCTGTTCATAAAACAACCGGATCACATCGTAAATATGCTGATCCTCTAACACGTAAGGATTAACTAACGACAAAGCAAGTGCTCCTATAGATACCTGGTAATCACCTTCTTCAATCAGGTCAGAATCAGAAATAAGGCCTAAAAACTGTTGTTCATTTACAATCGGGAGGTGCCTGATGCGAAACTCCAGCATGCGCTCCATCACCTTCTGAATAGGATCAGAGGTGTGCACCGGTGGAATACTATCAGATATCAGCTCGATTGCCAGCATATAGTTAAACCTTTACTTTATATTTCTCTAAAAACAGCTTCAGCAACCGGTTAAATTCTTCAGGATGCTCCATCATTGGCGCGTGCCCGCAATGGTCTATCCAGTGCAGCTCTGAATTTGGCAACAGCTGGTTAAATTCAACCGCTACTTCGGGAGGTGTTATTTTATCATTTCTGCCCCATATCAATGCTACAGGGATATGTATCTTGTGCAAATCCTTTGCCATATTATGACGGATGGCCGATTTAGCCATTGCCAGGATGCGGATCACCCGGTTGCGGTCGTTAATTGTTTTAAATACGTCGTCAACCAGATCTTTGGTTGCTACGTTAGGATCGTAAAACGTATATTCTACTTTTTCTTTTACAAAGTCATAACTCTCACGGCGTGGGAATGATCCACCGAAAGCATTTTCATATAAGCCTGAGCTACCTGTAAGTACTAAAGACTTCACCGCTTGCGGATGATTGATGCAATAGATCAACCCTACGTGACCGCCCAACGAATTACCCAATAGGGTAACGTCGGTAAGGCCCATTTGCGACACAAAACGATGCACATGTTTAGCCAATGTTTTTACGCCTGTGGTAAGCAGCGGCAGGTCGTAAATTGGCAACATCGGTATTATAACACGGTATTCCTTGCTAAATTCTTCTACTACTGCTCCCCAATTGCTCAGCGCACCCATCAGGCCATGCAGCAAAAGCAAAACTTCTCCTTCGCCCTCATCGATGTAACTAAAGCCATGGTCCTCTTTAAGCACGAAATCCATATATGGTATAAAAGTTAGTTTTTAAGCAATACCCCAAATTTTCATCAGGGGTTGAATAGTTTTATCCGCTATAAAAATAGCTTATTGAAATTGAGTTGCAACAATTACAGCGATTAAATTATCCTAATAATTGTTTTACAACTTCTGATATAGTTTTGCCGTCCGCTTTTCCAGCAAGCTCCTTATTGGCCGCCCCCATCACCTTACCCATGTCTTTTACGGACGTAGCACCTACGCGGTTGATCAGATCCTTTAAATAACTTTCTATCTCGCCGCGTTCCATCTGTTTAGGCAAAAATGCTTCGATCACTTCCATTTCTTCGGCTTCTATTTTATAAAGGTCTTCACGGTTTTGCGCCTTATAGATATCTGCTGATTCTTTACGTTGTTTGATCAGTTTTTGCAACACTTTTATCTCCGTTTCCTCCGATACCTCTTCAGAAGCGCCTTTTTCCGTACGCGCCAAAAGCAATGCTGATTTGATAGCACGTAATCCGCGCAACCTGGCTTCCTGCTTGCCCAACATGGCTTGCTTTATTTCCTGATCTATTTGAGTTGTAAGTGACATCTCTGTTATAATTAGTGAATGAGTAAATTAGTGATTGAGTGAATTGTTAAATTGTTAATTAATTAGCCTGGTTAACTTTCGTATTACAACCATTACAACCATTACAACCTCTTCAACCACTATTGAATTCCCCCAATATTAGTAAATAAAAAACTTATTTTACAATAGTCGAGTGTTAGAATTAGTCTGAATACCAAAATTGATTTTGGTATTTTTATTTAAAATATGCGCAGCTAAGATAATAATAGACTATTTAAGCCATTTGACTTTTAAGACAGGTTAAGTCTTTTTAAGATATTTTTACAGGTAGTTTACAATTAGTTATACTGGTTGAAATTGGTTGTATTAGTTGTAGATGTTCTAACCACTTCAACTAATACAACTTCTACAACCATTACAACATATTCTCATCTGCACATCTACTTCCTGTAAATATTCACTGCATTGGCCTGGGCAGTTGGCATTATCGTCAGTTCGTTGATATTGACATGTGGCGGACGGGATACCACAAACCAGATAGTTTCAGCAATATCTTTTGCCACAAGCGGCTCAAAACCGTCATATACCTTTTTAGCCCGGGTTTTGTCGCCTTTAAAACGAACTTCAGAAAACTCGGTTTCTACAGCTCCGGGATGCACGGCAGTAACCTTTATTCCGTAAGGTAAAAGGTCTATCCGCATACCTTTATTTAATGCATCAACAGCATGCTTGCTGGCGCAATACACGTTTCCGTTTGGATATACTTCTTTTCCTGCTATCGACCCCAGGTTAACGATATGGCCAAAACCGTTACTGATCATCCAGTTTGATACAACTTTGGTCACATACAATAATCCTTTAACATTGGTATCGATCATTGTCTCCCAGTCCTCATAGCTGCCATCTTGTATCGGATCAAGGCCCTGGCTCAGGCCTGCATTGTTTACCAGCACGTTTATCTTTTTCCATTCATCCGGCAATGCTTCCAGCTTACTGATCACTTCTTCACGGTTACGAACATCAAACTCCAGGGTAAGCACCTTCACATTATATTCCTTTTTAAGCTGCTGAGCTAACTTTTCAAGACGGTCCTCACGACGGCCGGTAATAATTACATCGTATCGTTCGCGGGCAAAAACATGGGCACAGGCCTCACCGATCCCTGCGGTGGCACCGGTTATTAGTGTGATTTTTGACATAGGTAAGTAAATCGTCGACTAAAGTAGCTAAATATTTTAAAAAGTGGCAAAATCAGGCTGACGCAAACGTCTGAAAATTGGCAGATTTTTTATTTGGTTAATAATACTAAATGTTGATTATGAGACTATTCGAAACACAAACTAAAGGTGACAGTATGCAGAGAAAGTTTGTCGATCGGGTTAGCGTAAGGAGTATTTTCACGGTTCAGCAAATTGCCTATTGAGTTTGATAATTTTATCTCGGGTGTCATTTTAAAATACTCGAAATAAATATCCAGTCCAAGACCAACTTCGTATGATCCGAAGCCCGTTTTGTTGGTCAGCAAAGCATCAACAGGGTTAATATCCGGCTTATTCCGTTTAACACCTATACCTTCTGAATATTTAACCCCGGCCATGATATAGGCCCGGTAATTATCCACCCTATCTGACTTTAGTTTGATCGACACCGGAAACTCCACCATGGTAGCCTGAACCGGCTTGATGACATCCTGCGATGCATCGGCATAGTTATAATAAGCTGACCTGTCAGCAAAAACCAATCCCGGCGTAGTGCGTGCCTCAAGGTGCTCGTCAATACGATAACGGAACAAAAAGCTCACAGCAAAACCGGGCGATGAAGTTGAGCCTAGGGCTGTCAATGGCTGAGTGGTGTATTTATTCAGATCCTGGTCAAAATACGGATCACGCCAATTGGGCTTTTTATCAATCTTGAAATAACTGCTGATATATTGAAAGGTGAACCCAAAACTATAATCTTCCTGATCGGCATTACCACCCCACGCAGGGGCGCGCTGGGCAAAGAGCGTTTGTCCGCAGAAAAGAATGAGAATAATAGTTAGGTACCTGGTTTTATTCATACGCAATTATGATAGGCAAATCGCCTATTTTACTCACCCGGTCATTGCTTCGCTAGTCGATCCTCTCTTCGCTTCGCGTAAAGAGGGGTTTAATTTTCCACCCTCTTTATGGCTTGCCGTAGAGATGATCGACTAGCGAAGCGATGTCGGGGTGAGTTACTTAACGCCCGTGTATATTGAACAGATACCAAACGCTAACGGCCTGCATTTGGTATATTTAAAGCCCACCTTATCCATCAGTCCGGTAAAATTCTTCCCATCGGGAAATGCAGCTACCGACTCGGGCAGGTAAGAATAAGCTCTTGAATCTTTCGAGAAGAGCTTGCCGATACCAGGCGTAATATAGTTGAAATAAAAATTATACAACTGTTTTATGGGGAATACCTTTGGTTTTGAAAACTCCAGCACCACCGCTTTACCGCCCGGCTTCAACACACGCAAAATATCTGCCAAACCCTTCTCCAGGTTCTCAAAGTTACGTACGCCATAAGCCACAGTAACTGCGTCGAACCCGTTATCAGAAAAAGGCAGCTTTTCCGAATCACCCAGTTTTACTTCAAACTGGCTGCTTAAGTTGCGTTTGATTATTTTCCCTTCTGCAACATCCAGCATACCGCGCGAGATATCCACCCCTACAATTTTCTCAGGTTTCAATATTTTCATCGCCTCAAAAGCAAAATCACCTGTACCGGTAGCCACGTCCAATATCAGTTTAGGCTGATCCTTCTTCAACTCATTGATGGCCTTTTTGCGCCAGATAATATCGATACCCAGCGACATAAAATGATTCAGGAAATCGTAAGTTTTGGAGATGTTGTTGAACATATCGGCCACCTGTTCTTTTTTGGTGCCATGCTCTTCAGTATAAGGGATTACAGTTTTGCTCATTGGCGGCAAAGATAGGGTATTTGGTTGGAATGGTTGAAGTGGTTGTAGTAGTTGTAGTGGTTTGAAAATATAGAGACGCAATGCATTGCGTCTCTATACGCGTGGAAGAATCCTGACAATCTTTCAAATCCTCATAATCGTGTTCAAGCCAACGCCAACAACCCATGCATATCCAACGCATGGGTAAACATGGTGATATCGCCATTCTCCTCCCTCGGCCATTCCTCGCGGGGCCTGTCCCAGTACAATTCTACACCGTTACCATCGGGATCATCCAGATAAATAGCTTCTGATACGCCATGATCTGACGCGCCGCTGATCGGGTATTTAGCATCAATTAATCGTTGAACGATGATAGCAAGATCCTTGCGCTCAGGATACAAGATCGCAGTGTGGAATAATCCGGGAGCACTTGCCGGTGCGGGCGGTTGGCCTTTGCTGTACCAGGTGTTAAGACCAATATGATGATGATACCCTCCTGCCGAAATAAAGGCAGCCTGATTGCCATACGTGGTGATCAACTCAAAACCAAGCAGACCACAATAAAAATCAAGAGCACGTTGCAGATCACTCACTTTTAAATGAACGTGACCAATTCTTGTATTCGCAGGGACGGTATAATTTTCCATTTTCTTCTATTGAATGTTATACAAAGTTGCTGATAAACAATGGGAACAATGTCATATTATAATAATAAATGTTTAAACATACATTTACTAATCAACTAATCTCTAATCTCTGATTAACTAATCACTACCTTTGCACCATGATTGTAAAATCTGCCGAATTCATTTGCAGTAACACGCAGGTATCCAAATTACCGCCGCCGGTTAAGCCGGAATATGCTTTTATCGGGCGGTCAAATGTTGGCAAATCGTCGCTTATTAATATGCTGACCAGTAAGAAAGGTCTGGCAAAAACCTCGCAAACACCGGGCAAAACACAATTGATCAACCACTTTTTGATAAACGACAACTGGTATATTGTCGATCTGCCGGGATATGGCTATGCACGTATTTCTAAAAACAAAAAAGAAGATTGGAACAAGTTTATCCGAACTTACCTTGACAAAAGAGAAAGCCTTCAATGTGTAATGGTGCTAATCGACAGTCGCCTTGAGCCGCAGAAGATCGACCTGGAATTTTGCAACTGGCTTGGCGAAAAAGGCTTGTCGTTTGTGCTGGTGTTCACCAAAGCCGACAAACAATCAAGCATCAAAACCGATCAGAACATTGCTAAGTTTAAAAAGGCATTATTAGCTACATTTGACGACGTTCCTGCCATCTTCATCACCTCTGCAGAAACACAAGGCGGAAGAGACGAAGTGCTTGGGTTTATAGGTGAAGTGAACAGGAGTTTTGAAGCACCGGTATTTGATCCTGAATTTTATAAATAAAATGAAAAAGTATTTATCCTTAGTCACTTTTGCGCATACCATATTTGCGATGCCATTTGCATTTATCGGCTTTTTCCTAGCGGTTACCACCACTTCAGCACATTTTGACTGGCTGAAATTATTGCTAATGGTGCTTTGCATGGTGTTCGCCCGCAACTCGGCTATGGCATTCAACCGTTACCTCGACAGGAACATCGACGCTAAAAACCCAAGAACACTAAAACGTGATATCCCGGCAGGGCGCATCACCCCAGCTGCGGCATTGACATTTACGTTGATTAATTGTGCGTTGTTTATTACAGCCACCTTTTTCATTAACAGACTTTGCTTCTATCTTTCGCCGATAGCTTTATTGGTAGTTTTAGGATACAGCGCTACTAAACGATTCACAGCACTTTGTCATTTTGTATTAGGTTTAGGTTTATCCCTTGCTCCTATCGGTGCATACCTGGTAGTAACAGGGCAGTTTGCTTTGCTGCCAATTTTCTTTTCACTGTCAGTATTGTGCTGGGTAAGCGGTTTCGATATTATTTACGCTTTGCAGGATGAAGATTTTGACCGTAACGAAAGTTTGCACTCTATTCCGGCATGGATGGGAAAGGTAAATGCATTGAGGTTGTCTACTTTCCTACATGTGTTGTCTGCATCATTTATTATAGCACCGGTATTTATTTATCATAGTGGTTTTAGCTGGCCTTATTATGCGGGTATTGTATTCTTCTGCTCTATGCTGATCTACCAGCACCGCCTGGTAAAACCAAATGATCTGAGTCGGGTGAATTTCGCTTTTATGACTACTAATGGCATTGCGAGCGTAGTGTTTGCAGTATTCTTCCTGATTGACCGTCTTTGGATAAGGTAAAATGATTGCGGAAGTCAGAATGCTGATGGCGGAATTGGTATCTTTACGCTATGGATACATCTGCCGCCTTGCAAATCTTTCGGGAACACCTTAAAAGATACGTCGATTTTAATGAAGCTGAATGGATACTGTTCAGTCAGTACCTTAGTTTTGCGAAATTGAAAAAGAAGCAATACTTCGCTGAGTCAGATAAAATTTGCAATAAGGTAGGTTTCATTGTAAAAGGTTCAGTTCGATATTTCCATATTAAAGATGGTGAGGATATTACCGGCTACTTTAGTTTTGAGAATGAGTTTTTAAGTTCTTATAAAAGCTATCTCACAGGCTTACCTGGCCATGTCAATATACAGGCATTGGAGGACTCGCTGCTCATCACTTTCACCAAAAAAGACATGGATGAAATGCTGAACGACCCGATGCTGGCTTATAAAATGGAGCGCTTTGGTCGCCTCATCGCGGAACAATACTTGTGCTGTTATGAAGACCGGGTAACTGCTTTTATCACCCAAACACCCGAAGAACGTTACTTAGAACTTCTGAACACCGGACGTGAAATATTACAGCGTATGCCTCAGCATTACGTTGCAAATTACCTGGGTATTACTCCAGTTTCACTTTCGAGGATCAGGAAGAGGATATTGGAAACGGTGAAATAATTGCCTGAACACGATTTATAAGATTAAAGGATAACCAGGATTTCTTTTTATCTGCACATTTACTCATCTGCACATGCACATCCACCAAATTCTTATCTTTTGTTAACGTTTTAGCTCCCACAGCTCAGGTACATTTGTATAAATCAAAACGAAAAATACTATGCACACCATATTAGGAGCCGGCGGGGCAGTTGCAAATGCACTTACCCGCGAATTAGCAAATAACAACGAAACTATGCGCCTGGTTAGCCGCAAACCTATCCAGCCATCAACTGCAAATACTACCTGGCAAAAAGCAGACCTGTTAAATTATAACGAACTATTGGTTGCATCAAAAGGCTCGAGCGTAATATATCTGACAGCTGGATTGGTATATGATAAAACTGTTTGGCAGCAGCAGTGGCCGGTTATCATGCAAAACTTTATTAACCTGGGTAAAGAAACCGGCGCCCGTTTGATCTTCTTTGACAACGTTTATTCCTACGGACTGGTTAACGGCCCGATGCTGGAAACTACTCCTTACAACCCTTGCAGTGTGAAGGGTGAGATACGTGCTAAAATTGCCACTCAGTTTATGGACGAGGCAAAGACAGGAAATATTACAGCTAGTATAGCTCGTGGAGCCGACTTTTATGGAACCGATAACATGAACAGCTTCCTGGATATGATGCTACTGGACAAGTTCGCCAAAAAGCAAAGTGCCCAATGGATAGGCAATCCGAATAAGCTGCACAATTTCAGTTATATCCCTGACATGGGTAAAGGCATGTTCCTGTTAGGGCAAAACCCATCCAGCGACAACCAGATATGGCACATGCCTACCGCTGCACCGATGACCGGCAAACAATTTATAGAGCTGGCAGCAAACATTTATGGCGTCAACACCAAATTTATGGCTGTGAACAAAACCATGCTTTGGCTATATGGGTTGTTCGTAAAGGTTGTGATGGGTACCGTTGAGATGTATTATCAATACAACCACGATTATAACTTCAACTCAGATAAGTTTGAAAAAGCATTCAACTATAAACCCACCTCTTATCAAGATGGGTTTACATTGATGTCTGAGACATTGTATAAGAAAGCTTACTGAAAATATTGAGTTGCTGACTGCGATGGTATCGACAATGCGGGGAAGTCGTTGGGACTATAATAGAATAATTTAGTCTCATCAAACCCTGGTGTTTTGTACATCGTAAACGAATAAATTTTAAAGTTAGTAAATGGCACATTAGACAAGTTTGTCAGCTTTAATATATCCGGGAACTGAAAAGCAGGGTGGGCTGCTGTAGCGAAAACCCTGATATAAGCTTTATCCGTTACATCGTTAAAATCAACTGAATAATAATCCAGCCCCCCTTGAGATGAAAAATTAAACGCGCTTAACGCCTTGCCTATCACTGTTGAAGTTGTGCCAAAAGGCGCAACGTTTTGCGGTAATAATCCAGAATACACATTTGTATATGTCCACCCATTTAGGATATAATATATTGAACTTTTATAATCTGTGAGATATCCACCATCAGGATAAAAATAACTGAAAGCCGAACCCTGGAACGATCCCAAATCAACTGCATAGTATGATTCATAACGCAGGTCAGATCTGCCATAAAGATAAAAGCTTCCGTTTGTCGCGCCACCAATTGTAATAGACTTTTTTATCGATGGATGAAATACGCTATCTCCCAGATTAAATACAGTACTTTGCTTAGTTGTGTCAACATTAAAAAATGCATAGTAGCCGTTATTACTGTTGTCCACATACTGTATCAGTTGCTTACCTGTAGGAGTAAGACCATAGTTGGTTATATAAGAAATACTAGACGGGTTGGTATAAGTTAAACCCGAAGCATCTGAACTTATAGTCATCCTCGTAAAGGTTGGGATATTGGTAAAACTTAAATCCGTAACCGCAAACGACGGGTTTAAATTTGGGGTAATGCCTCTCAAGTTCCAAACACTTCCTTTGGGTACATCCATATACGCAGTGATATAGGTTAAACCTGTAATTTCCGTTTTCACTTCAAATACGCTGCATCTGCTTTTGGGATCAGGACGCATTGCTGTCACATAAATATATTTATCAGTTCCATTATACTTTATGGAATTTAGTACAGCCCCTACTGAATCGGTAACTATATACATCATATTAGTATATATGCTGTTTATATGAGGATCGAGCAATAGTGTGACGAGTATATTGTGAACAACCACGTCCAGCGTAATCTGCGTTTGTTTGCCCGCATTATCGTATGCAATTGCCTTCAGCTTATAATTACCGTTTTTTACACCCAATGTATTCCATTGAACATTATATGGAGACTTAGTAACTGTGGTTAGAAGAGAATCGTTGGCGTAAACCTCTATTTTGGCTGGTTGCACTGAACCGGACACAGTAATTTGCGCTGATAAAGTCCCCTTAACGGTATCGGCTTCATGAGCACCACTTATGGCAATTGCGCCGAGGGTTGGTTGAACATTGTTATCTTGCTTTTTTGAACAGGAGAAAAATACAGTAGCTACTACTATAAATGTGATGGTTAGGATTGATTTCATAATAAGGTTTAGACCAGCAATAAAGATAAAAATAATTTTATTATCAAGTTGTGATTTAGTTCGCAATTTTCTTTGATTATCATCCACACATCTGCACATTTGCACATATACACATCTGCACATCATGATACACAAGAAAACAAGAACATACATACCGCAAAACCTGGAGATCAATTGGGAAAATCTTGAACCTCTTTTCAAAGGATTAACGGAACGCCCGATCAATTCAGTTGAAGAACTGGAGCACTGGCTGCACGACCGCAGTGAGCTGGAAGCTGCTTTGGAAGAAGATTTTGCGTGGCGCTATATCCGCATGACCTGCGATACCACGAGCGCAGATCTGCTACAAAAGTTCCAGTATTTCGCCACAGAGATCGAGCCTAAAATTGCTCCCTATAATAATGAATTAAACAAAAAATTAGTTGGCAGTGAGTATGCTGATCAATTGGACAGCGAGAAATATTTCATCTATCTGCGTGGCGTAAAGAAGGCTTTAGATCTGTTCAGGGAAGAAAATATTCCTATCCTGACTGAAATACAGGTAGAGCAGCAGAAATATCAATCGATTACCGGCTCCATGTCGGTTCATATTGATGACAAGGAATTCACTTTGGAACAAGCCGCCGTTCGTTTAAAGGATATCGATCGTAGCAAAAGACAAGAAGCATGGGAAAAGATCACCGCCTGTCGCTTGCAGAATAAAGAGCAGCTGAACGAGTTATTCGATACACTTCGCGCCTTGCGACATAAAGTTGCCTTAAATGCCGGCTTCGAAAACTTCAGAGACTATATGTTCCAGGCGTTAGGCCGCTTTGATTATACCCCGCAAGACTGCTATGCTTTTCATGAAGCGATACAGAAGGAAGTTGTGCCTATATTGGAACAGCAAGCCGAAAAACGTAAAATCGCTTTAGGGTTAGAAAAACTGGAGCCATGGGACTTAGATGTAGACATTTCAGGTAAGGCTGCTTTAAAACCTTTTCAAAATGGCAGCGAATTGATCGAGAAATCTATTCAATGTTTCAGTAACATCAGCCGCTATTTGGGTGAGCGCCTGGAGATCATGAAGGATAACCAACTGTTCGACGTGGAAAGCCGCAAAGGCAAGGCGCCGGGTGGTTATAACTATCCATTGGCCGAAACAGGCGCACCGTTCATTTTCATGAATTCAGCCAACACTTTCCGTGATCTGACCACGATGGTTCACGAGGGCGGCCACGCCGTGCACACTTTCCTTACTGCCGACCTGGAACTGAATGATTTTAAACATTGTCCTTCAGAGGTAGCAGAGTTAGCTTCTATGTCGATGGAATTAATTTCTATGGACAACTGGAATGTGTATTTCGACAATGAAGAAGACTTAAAGCGCGCAAAACGCGATCAGTTGTTTGATGTATTAAAAACCTTGCCGTGGGTAGCTGTGGTAGATCAATTTCAACATTGGATATACACCAACCCGGACCATACCGATGAGCAACGTACAGAGGCCTGGCTACAAATATTTGAAAGCTTCGGCGCCAGCTTCGCGGATTGGAGCGATCACAAAGAAGCAGAAGCTAACCTGTGGCAAAAACAACTCCACATTTTCGAGGTGCCGTTTTATTACATCGAGTACGGTATGGCTCAATTAGGAGCAATCGCCGTTTGGAAGAATTACAAGGAAAATCCTGAGAAAGGCTTGGCCCAATACTTGGAAGCCTTGAAATTGGGTTATACCAAAACCATCAAAGAAATTTACGAAACAGCAGACATCAAATTTGATTTCAGTGCTGATTATGTAAAGGAGCTGGCTGAGTTTGTGAAGAGTGAAATGGATAAACTTTGATCTTAACAGCGAATTAAAAGAAATAAAAAAGATCCGGCTACATTTTATCCAGCCGGATCTTTTTTTGATCACATTCTTAAGGCTTCTGTACGAAGTTGGAGATATGAAACTTGCCATCAGTTATTAATACAGTATCTGCTTTGTCTGTCGCAGGGTCTTTTATTAATCGGCCTTTAACAGTACCGTCTAAGGTGGTTGAAGTTACAGATGTAATGGTTACACTAGGCACATTTGAAGCATAGTGGTCATTATAATATTGAACAGTGCTTGTCGGTTTTTGGTATATAATAATTGGCCTGTTCGAATCATTGGTATCAGCGTCACTGTAAGTTTTACCGGCAATTGGCGTTCCCGAAAAGGAAATAGCCAGGGTGGTGCTATCGGATGTTTTACCATTAATAGCTGTAACCCGATAATTGGGCGAAGTAGTGTATTCCAACCCTTTCAGATTAAATTTGAATTCAGTAACAACGCCATCTACAGTCGCAACAAATGTAGATGTAGTATCAGGAGCCTTTTTATCAGGCGTAGTATTGTTCTTTTTGCAAGAGCTTAACGAGATAGCAACAAATGCCAGGGATAATAAAGCAAGATTTTTAATTTTCTTCATCATCAAAAATTTATAAGGTTTATAATTTGTATTTATTTACATATGGAAAAAAGCAATAAAAAAATCCGGCCATATTCTCTACAACCGGATTTTTTATTGTATTCCAAGTATTATTGATGAGTTTGGATATTTACGTGAAATTTACCGTTAGCAATAGATTTAGTACCTGTGCTATTTTGTACCAGGCCTTTAAAAGTACCGTCTATAGTGGTTGAGGTTACAGACGTGATGGTTACACTTGGCAAATTTGATGCGTCATCGTCATCATTTAAATAGTCATCCTGAGAGGTTGCTGATGGTGCGTATACAAATAATGGCATATCATTTTCACTGGCAGCAGCATCACTGTAGGTCTTACCGGCAGTTGGTGCTCCAGATAGGGTCATGGATAACATTGCGCCGCCAGACGTGCTGCCTTGTATATTTGTAAAGGTAATACCCTGTACTGTACCCTGCAGTGCTGCCGCATTAACGTTGAAACTAGTAGCGGTACCGTCAACAGTTGCCGTGATTGATACAGCAGGTTTTTCATCCTTCTTTTTGCAGGAATTTAATGTAATTACCGAGAGAGAAATGGCCATTACAGCCAGCGTTTTAATTGTTTTCATTTTTGTAACAAGATTTAAGTTATTATTATTTCTTGCCAATTATACGAGTTTTCTTTGAACAATGTTATAACTCATCATTACATTTTTTTCTTAAAAGGACACAGATCGATGCTAGTGGTTAATTCAATACGTTTAATCCTTTGTCGGCTAAGTGTAAAATAGGCACTTATCTTCACATATAAAATACTTATTATCAGACATTTAATAGGACAACTATATTACTTATTGTAATTATATTAAACTATTTACCGCTTTGGACAGTTTATATAAGTAATATGAAGAAGCTAATTATAATATTTGCCATACTGTTTTCGGTGAATGCAGTATTCGGTCAATCGTTAAAATCAGTCAAACTTGATAGCCTGGTAAACGTTTCATTACCATCATCTTATACTCAAAAAGATACATTGGGTCAGCAGATTTACACTGCCAATTCAGACCTTGGTTATATGATCGCTATTCGCCAGGCGAATGCAAAAGGCAATCAACCGCTACAAAAGGAAAATGATCTTAACGCAGTTTTAAAAAAATACATCCAGGGTATTCAAACCCAAAGTGGAAATGGTAGTACCCAGAACATTCGCGATACTACAATTGGCCGTTTAAAAGCCAAAGCTTTCACATTGGTTCAAAGTGATCCAAACGGTGAAACGCAAAACCGTAACTTCATTTTGTTGTATACCCAGGATGCCACGTACACTTTTGAATATGGATACGGCGAGTCACGGAAAGACCTGATAAAGGCTGAATCAAAAGCTTATTTTGCATCCATCAGGCTTTCGCCTGAATTGCAAAGAACCGACCAATATGTAGACACTCGTCCGCAACCATCAGGCAATAAATATATTGTGATCGAAGTTGCAGGCGGCGTATTAATCGTCGGACTATTAGCATGGCTGGTATTCCGGAAAAGAGATAGTGGTCAGTTTGCGTAACCCAGGAGCCCTTTTTGCCATTTGGGTCTTTGAATAAAACTTTTGTTATCCAGCCAATAAAGCCAGATAACCGTGATGATTACGCCGATTACTGACCCGGCAGTAACATCTTCAAAAAAATGTTCGCTCAGATACATGCGCGAATAACCTACCATAACAGCAATGAGTAAGAACACAGGCCCCCAGGCCTTGTTCTTGCTCCAGTAGGTAAAAATGACCGCCAGTGTAAATGCTGAGACCGTATGTCCCGACGGAAAACTATGCAGGCTCAGAATTTCAACCGCCTTAACGAAGTGGATCTTACTGATCTGATGCTTAAAATACAATTTGGGACGAGGCGCGTCGAATATATATTTCAATATTTGCGCTGCAAGCGATGTAACTGCATAAGATGACGCCACGATCAATGCCTTCCTATAGTTAAACAGCGTCAATATTGCAGCAATGGCCACCGCTGTCCACCCATTCCCTATATCGGTTATATACGGTTCAATCCAGTCGACAAACGGGTCATAATGCGCATTTACGGCGAAGTATATCTCCGATTTGGTATAAACCAATTTGATCACCAGGCAAATGCATAAGATCACTAAATAAGGGATCAAAAACGTTTTTATGCGCCTCAATACCTCATTCATACTCGTTTTCATGGGCGCAATTTAATAGAAAATCTGCTATGTAATTCAATGCAAAAAAATAGTTATGTTTGGGCTTGCTCTAATCAATTAACTGCATGTCGAAAGGTATATTCCGTAAAAAATCTATAACCAGGATATTAGCCGATGTTGAAAGCGGCTTTGGAGATTCCGAACATACAGGCTCCCATCTAAAAAAAGAACTTAATGTTAAGGACCTGACCCTGATGGGCATAGCTGCCGTTGTAGGTGCAGGAATATTTTCGACAATTGGCCTGGCCTCATTTAATGGAGGTCCGGGAGTTACTATCCTATTCATAATCACTGCAATCACCTGTGGGTTCTCAGCATTGTGTTATGCTGAATTTGCTTCACGCATACCGGTATCAGGCAGTGCATACACTTATGCATATGCCTCCTTTGGCGAATTGATCGCGTGGATCATTGGATGGGACCTTTTAATGGAATATGCGATTGGTAACATTGCTGTAGCTATATCATGGAGCACCTATTTTGTCAACCTGCTGGAAGGCTTTCACATCCATGTACCAGAATACCTTACTGTTGATTATTTTACTGCCTACAATGCACACAGAGACGTGCAGGCATTTACAGCCAGTCATAATCTTTCGGCAATAACAGATACGTTAAAGGAAGCTGCGCTGGCATGGGATACCGCTCCAGGTTTCGGTGGTGTTAAATTCATTGCTAATATCCCGGCGTTGTTGATTGTTATAATTATCACTTACCTGGTTTACATTGGCATCCGCGAAACTAAAAAAGCTACCAACGCTATGGTAATTTTAAAGATAGCCATTGTGGTGGTGGTGATAGCGGTTGGCTTTTTCTATGTAACCCCTGCCAACTGGCACCCATTTTTACCAAATGGCTTTAGCGG